>Ga0194129_10002436_pt1 | contig 27989 bp, 22 predicted proteins | sample TA2KigCa35mmetaG_FD_150862 | JGI IMG/M metagenome (GOLD analysis project Ga0194129, IMG submission 150862) | Freshwater microbial communities from Lake Tanganyika, Tanzania - TA2015038 Kigoma Deep Cast 35m | ecosystem: Environmental > Aquatic > Freshwater > Lake | place: Tanzania: Lake...
AGCGGGAACCAGCTCGTGTAGGTCAACACGAGCAGCGGGACGATCAGCCGCTCGAACGGGCTCTCGACCTCCTGCCGTGGCACGGCCGTCACCGCGCTGGCCCGCGCGCCGCGCTCGCCCATCAGCGAGAGGATGCGGGTGACGCCCCCGGGCTCGAGGACCGTGTCGGCGTCGACGAACAAGAGCACCTCGCCGCTGGCCTCGCGCGCGAGCCGGTGGCAGGCGTGAGGCTTGCCGATCCAGCCGGGTGGCAGCGGCTCGCCTTGAACGAGCCGCACCCGCGGATCCTCCGCCCCGAGCGCGCGCACGAGGTCCGGCGTGCGGTCGGTCGACTGGTCGTCGTACACCACCACTTCGACCACGCTCGCGGTGTCGGCGAGCGCGGCGCGAACGCACCCCTCGATGTTCGACTCCTCGTTGCGGGCCGGGACGAGCACGCTGACGCGCGCGCCAGCGGCCTCGTCGCGGCCGCGGGGCCAGGTGGCGAGATTGACCAAAGTCATCCCAAGCGGGAGGCAGGCGGGCCCGAAGAGGGCCCAGGGCAGTTCGCTCATGGTGCGCTCGCGCCTCCGCTGTCGCCGCTGAGCCAGTGCCGCAGCAGCCGCCCCGCCCGTCCGCGCCGGGCACCGCTGAAGAGCGGCACCCACATCGAGTTGCTGCCGGCGTCGAGGTGACGCCGCATGCGTACGAACGGCGTCTGCCAGACGCGCTCGATCCTCGGGACATCGACGAGCTCGCTCACGCCGAACCCGGCCTCGCCGGTCGCCGCGCAGCGAGCCTCGAGGAGCCAGCGCAGGTAGAACGGTCCGTCCTCGACCAGGTGCCGCGCGTGCAGCGTCACGGCGTGCCCGTCCGGGCAGGTGAGTTCGCCGCGCTCGTGCCAGTCGAGCCCGTAGACGCTGCGCCGCGGCGTGCCCCAGCGCATGGGCGCCGCGGTGTTCGCGAGGGCCGGCGCGCCCCGCGGGATCGACAGCACGAGCGGCTCCTCGACACCGTCGGCGCCGGTGACGCCGTAGTAGACCAGTTCGCGCTCGGGGAAGGCCACGCGGCCCCAGCGCCACGAGGTCATGCCGAGCTCGGGGAGTGCGACGCGGCTCGCGTTCGCGTCGATGTAGGCGCGCCCGACGAGGGGCTCGAGCGGCTCCTCGCCGTCGTCGAGCTCGAGCCGTCCCTCGGCGCTCGGCGCGATCGGACACCACACGTGGCGCGGATCCCCCTCCACCGCTGCGACGCCGCTCGCCGGACCTCGAACCGAGAGCCGACCCTTCGCGCGTCGCCGTGAGCCCGGGATGGCGAGGTCGAGCTCGCCCTCGAGGCAGACCTCGGTGCCGCGCCACGACAGGCGCAAGGTCGACGCCCCGAGCTGCATCCGCCACGCGCCGTCGCCCAGCTCGATCGCGCTCTCTTCGTACTCCTGCAGCAAATAAAAGACGGGCTTGCCGCGTCGGTAGACGGCGACGTTCAGGCCCGGGTGCTCCCGCGGGATGCCGCGCTGGGCCTGATACCCGGGGAGGAACGGGAGCCCGAGGAAGCCGATCAGCACCGCGCCGTCGCCCGCGGGCGTCACGAGGTCGCAGTACCACCACGCAAAGCCTCCCGGGGCCTCGAGCGCGAGCTTCTCCTGGAGCGCGGCGGGCTTACAAACGCTCAAGATTCCCAACGGTTAGAGCCTCCGACGACGAAACAATGCGCAAACCTGTTGCAAAGCATACGCACATGCGCTAGCTCTTGCAATAGGTTTGAACACGGTTTTGGCGGGAAGTCCATGATGGTGCGATGCGACGTGGCGGTGATCGGGAGCGGCCCCGCGGGGCTCGCTGTCGCCACGTCGTGCGCGGCCCTCGGGCTCGACGTCGTCTGCATCGCGCCCGATCCGTGGCGCAGCTGGACGCCGAACTACGGCCTCTGGTCACACCAGGCGTCGCTCGTCGACGAGGACGTGATCGCCGCCCGCTACGCGACGCCGCGCGTGTGGCTCGGTACCGACGACGCCCTCACCTTGCCGGACGCCTACGTCAAGCTCAGCACCTTCCGGCTGCACCGCTCGATGCACGGGCGGGCCGAGGCCGCCGGCGTCCGCTTCGTCGAGTCGGAGGTGAGCTCGCTCGCGCACGACGAGGTCGGCTCACTCGTCCGAACCTCGGCGGGAGTCACGGTCCGCTCGGCGGTCGTCGTCGACGCGTCGGGCGCGGGCTCGCGCTGGCTCGAGCGCTCCGGTGACGCCCTCGACGCTCACCAGACCGCCTACGGCGTGCTCGCCGAGGTCGCCGAGCACCCTTACGCGAGCGGCGAGATGTCCTTCATGGATTTCCGTCACGCGCCGGGCGGGGATGAGCGCGCCGCGCCGTCGTTCCTCTATGCGCTTCCGGTTGACGGAAATCATGTCTTCCTCGAGGAGACGGCGCTGGTCCGCGCGCCCGCGATGCCGCTCGAGGTCCTCGAGGCTCGCCTCGCCGAGCGGCTCGCCGCGATGGGGCTCCGCGTCGTGGCGATCCACGAGGTGGAGCGCTGCTCGATCGCGATGGGCCTCGAGCTGCCGTCGACGGCGCAACGCACCGTGGGGTTCGGTGCCGCCGCGTCGATGGTCCACCCCGCTACCGGTTACCAGCTCGCCGCGGCGCTCGAGCGTGCACCCGAGGTCGCGGGAGCGATCGCCCGGGGGCTCGCGATTGGCACGCCGGCCACGGCCGCCCGGGCGGCCTGGGACGCCGTGTGGCCCGCGCCCCGCGCGCGGCTGTGGTCACTCTACCGGTTCGGCATGGCGGCGCTCTGCGGGTTTGATCTCGCGCGCACGCGGCTTTTCTTCGAGGCTTTCTTTGCGCTCGATGCGAAGGACCGTCGTCGGTACCTCGATGCGAGCGCGAGCCCGGCCGAGCTCGCCTCGATCATGGCGCGGCTCTTCTGGGGCGCGCCGCTCACGACGCAGTGGCAGCTGATCCGGCACGGAATGGGTAGTGGGCGCGCGGAGCTCTGGCGCGCCGCCAGTCTCGGAGGAATCGCATGAGTCAGTCTTACGTCGCGTTGCGCGCGCAGGCCCCGGCGCGAACCCCCTCCGTCGCCGAGGCGACGGGTGGCCCGGATCCGATCGAGGCCGTCGAGCTCTGCATGCGTCGCCTCGCCGTCGACGGTGCTGCCGACTTGACGAGCGCGATGGTGCTCGAGCACCTCGAGACGGGTGGCAAGCGCTTCCGAGCGCGCCTGTCGCTCGAGGCCGCTCGCGCGCTCGGCGCCGAGGCAGACGCGGCGATCGGCTGGGCGGCTGCGGTCGAGCTGCTGCACAACGCGACCCTCGTCCACGACGACATCCAGGACGGCGACACCGTGCGTCGCGGCAAGGCGACGGTCTGGGCGCGTCATGGCATCGAGCAGGCGATCAACGCCGGCGACTTCATGCTGATGCTCCCGTACGTCGCGGTGTCCGAGCTCCGCTGCGATCCGGCGGTGAAGGCGCGGCTCATGCGGTTGCTCGCGCGCTCCGCGATCGACTGCGTGCGGGGGCAGGTCTTCGAGCTCCAGTTGAAGTCGCTCGGCGAGGTGCCCTGGGCTCGCTACCTCCACGCGGTCCGCGGCAAGACCGGTGCCCTCCTGTCGATGGCCGTCGAGGGCAGCGCGCTCCTCGCCGGACGAACCCCCGAGCACGCGGCGCAGCTCGCGGCGTGCTTTCTCCCGCTCGGCGAGCTGTTCCAGATGCAAGACGACGTGCTCGACCTCTACGGCGACAAAGGGCGCGCGGAGCAGGCGAGCGACATCTACGAGGGCAAGGTCAGCGCCCTCGTCGTCGCCCACCTCGAACGTCACCCCGAGGAGACGGTCTGGCTGCGCGACCTGCTCGCGGCCCCGCGCTACGCGACGTCCCCCGAAGAGGTCCGTGCCGCGGTCGAGCGCATGCGGCTCGGTGGCGCGCTCGCCGACGTCCTCGACCACATCGCCGCGGTCGAGCGCGAGACGGTCCACTCCTCGGTGCTCGCCGCCGAGCCCGAGCTTCACGCCACGGCGATGCAGCTGTGTCGCATGGCTCAGAAGCCCATCCTCCATCTCACGGCCCTGCGCGCCGTCGACGAAGACAACACCTCGACTCCAAGGAGCGTTCGCCCATGCCAGCTGAATCTCGTGATCCCGTAGTCGTCATCGGAGCCGGTCTCGGCGGTCTCGCCGCGGCCGTGCGCCTGCGTGCCCTCGGGCACCAGGTCCTCGTGCTCGACGCCGCGGATCAACCCGGCGGCCGCGCGCGCTCGTTCGATCGAGACGGCTACTCGTTCGACGCCGGGCCCACCGTGGTCACCGCGCCCTACCTCCTGCACGAGCTGTTCGAGCTCGTCGGTCGCGACTCGAGCGACTACTTCGACCTCGTCGCGGTGGACCCGTTCTACCGCGTGCTCTTCTCGGAGGGCGGTCACTTCGACTACGTCGGCGACGAGGAGCGGCTGCTCGCGCAGATCGGTGACATGAGCCCGCCCGACGTCGATGGCTACCGGCGCATGGTCGCTCACTCGCAGCGCATCTTCGACGTGGGCTACACCCAGCTCGCGGACAAGCCCTTCTCACGCGTCAGCGACATGCTGCGCATCATGCCCGACATGGCTCGGCTCTCCGCGTACCGGAGCGTCTACTCGCTCGTGGCGAAGTACTTGAAGGACGAGCGGCTCCGCCAGGTCTTCACGTTCCAGCCGCTGCTCGTCGGCGGAAACCCGTTCCACACGCCCGCGATTTACCTGCTGATCCACTGGCTCGAGCGAAAGTGGGGTGTGCACTTCGCGAAGGGCGGCACGCGCTCGATCGTCCACGGCCTCGTGCGCCTGCTCGGCGATCTCGGCGTCGAGGTTCGCCTCAACACGCCGGTCGAGCGACTCGAGGTGCGTGACGGCAACGTCGTCGCGGTCGAGACCGCGGACGGCCAGCGGATCCCCGCGAAGTTCGTCGTCTCGAACGGCGATCCGTCGATGGTCTACACGCGGATGCTCGCTCCCGAGCACCGCAGCCGCCACACCGATCGCGCGGTCGCGCGCAAGCGTCAGTCGATGAGCCTGTTCGTCGCCTACTTCGGGACGAAGAAGACCTTCCCCGACCTCGCGCATCACACCATCGTCCTCGGCCCGCGCTACAAGGGACTGCTCCACGACATCTTCGAGAACAAGACCCTCTCCGACGACTTCTCGCTCTACCTCCACGCGCCGACGCGGACCGACGAGACGCTCGCCCCACCGGGTCATGAGTCGTTCTACGTGCTGTCGCCGGTGCCGAACCAGAAGAGCGGGCTCGACTGGGAGAAGGAGGCGCCGCGCTACATGGATCGGATCCTCACGCACCTCGACGAGCGCTGCTTGCCCGGGCTCAAGGACAACCTGACGACGCACTTCAGCGTCGACCCGCGCTACTTCGAGAACGACCTCCGCTCGCACTCGGGAGCAGCGTTCGGTCCGGAGCCGCGGCTCACGCAGTCCGCGTACTTCCGCTATCACAACGTGTCGGAGGACGTGGGTGGCCTCTACTTCGTGGGCGCGGGTACGCACCCCGGCGCAGGGATGCCCGGAGTCCTCTCGTCGGCGCGCGTGCTCGAGCGCGTCGTGCCGCGGGGGTCAGCGGAGGAGGCGAAGAGCTTGCTCCAGCCCACCCGCTCGCTCGGATCTTCGAAGCTCGCCGCCGAGTGAGACCACCACGCCCATGACCACGTCGGCCGAGCTCGTCCTTCACGGTCGGGAGACCCTCATCCGCCACGCGCGATCGTTTCGCGTGGCGTCGGTGTTCTTGCCTACCGCGAGCCGGGACGACGCGGCGCTCGTGTACGCGTACTGCCGCGAGCTCGATGACGCGGTCGACGAGGCGCCGAGCCTCGAGGCCGCGAAGCACCGCATCGCCCTCGCCGAGCGGAGCGAGGTCGCGAGCGCCTACCGCGAGGTCGCGGCGCGGCGGGGATTCGATCCCGGCATTGCCGGCCACCTCGTCGCCGGGATGCGGGCCGACCTCGGTGCCGTGCGCATCGCCGACGACCGGGCGCTGCTTCGCTACTGCTACCAGGTCGCGGGGAGTGTCGGGCTCATGATGTGCGGGGTGCTCGGGGTCGACGACCCGCGGGCGCTCCCTCACGCGATCGATCTCGGCGTCGCGATGCAGCTCACGAACATCTGCCGCGATGTCCTCGAAGACGCCGGCCGGGACCGCGTGTACCTGCCCGCGTCACGCCTCGAGGCCGAGGGCATCTCGAAGGCCGATCTCGTCGCGGGCCGCGCCGACCCCTCCCGCATCGCACGCGTCGTCGGCGAGCTTCTCGCGCTGGCGGATTCATACTATCGGAGCGCCGAGGACGGCATGCCGTTCATCCCCGCGCGCTCCCGGCTCGCCATCCTCGTCGCGAGCCGCCTGTACAGAGGGATTGGCGTTCGCCTGCGTCGAAAACACGCGGCGAACCCGATGCATGGGCGCACGCGCACGAACTTGTTCGAAAGATGCGTCGGAGTGCTGGCGTCCGTCGCGGTCTGGATCATGATGTCGATGTTTGTGCGACCGGGTCGACGGTCGCATCGGGGCGCGCTTCACATTCACCTGCAGGGGTTACCCGGAGCCTCACCGGGCTGAGCAGTCGAGTCCACGATGGGCTATCGCATCAAAACGGTTTCCGAGCTGACGGGGATTCCGAAAAACACGCTCATCGCGTGGGAGCGCCGCTATGGCCTCATCGAGCCCGACCGACACGGCAACCGCTACCGCAGCTACTCCGACAAGGACGTCGCGCTGCTCAAGCGGATCAAGCGGCTGATCGAGGAGGGCTACAAGATCAGCGAGGCGGTCGAGCTCTTGCGGCACCCCGAGCGGCAGCCCGAGGTGGCGCGCGTCGCGAACACGAACAGCGCCGACTTCGACTCGCTCGAACGGGCACGCGCTGAGCTGCTCCCGGTGCTGCTCGATTTCGACGCCCAGCGCGCAGAGGTCCTCTTGCAGCGCTACGGGACACTGCCTTACGCCCGCCTGATCGAGGAGCTCTATTACCCGATGCTCCGCTCGGTCGGGGAAGGGTGGGCCGAGGGCCGCGTGTCGATCGCGCAGGAACACTTCGTCACCTCGTTCTGCCGCGAGCGCTTCCTCGCGATGCTGATGCAGATCGGCGGCGCGCGCGGCAGCGGACCGCACGCGGTGTGCACGACCTACCCCGGCGATCTCCACGAGCTCGGGATCCTCGGGGTGTCGGTGCTGCTCGCGCTCTCGGGCTGGCGCATCACCTACCTCGGGCCGAACCTCCCGGCGACCGAGCTGCACAAGACCGGGCGTACGCTCCGCCCCGACTGGGTGTGCACCTCGCTCGTGATGCCGGTCGCGTCGAGCGATCTCGAGGCGTACATTCAGATGGTCCGCGATCTCCTGCCGAAGCGCACCTGGCTCGCGATCGGCGGCGCCGGCACGAAGGGCTACGCCGGGCCGGTCCCGGCGCGCGTTTTGGTGAGCGAGCACTGGCGCGAGCTGATGCAGGAGCCGGTCTGACACCGTCGTCGTGCGTTCGCATGCGGAGTCGCATGTCGACGTCGTTGCGCTAGGCTCCGCCCTCGTGATGCGCCCCTCCGTCGCCCAGCACCTCGTCCTGTCCTGTCTCCTCGCGGCCTGCGCGGCGGGCTCGCCTTCGAGTGAGGAGTCGGCGACGCCCGGCACCTCCGTGACGGCCGGCGTCGGCGGCAGCGTCACCTCCAACGCGGCGTCCGTCGCGAGCGCGAGCGAAGCCGCGAGCACCAGTGGAGCGGGCGGCGCGTCGCAGAACGTCGGCGTCGGCGGCGGCGCGGCCGAGCTCGTGACGTCGTCGCAGTGGTCCGAGGGGCCACTCCCGTCGCCGCTCCCCGCGAAGGGGACGCTGTTGCCGCTGCCGGGCGGGGGGATCGGCGAGCCCGTGTTCACCAGCAACAACCCGGAGGTCTTCAAAGGCAACGGGTTGCTCTACGGTACGGGCCACCCCTCACCGACGCGCGGTGGGAAGTCGTTCCCGATGTCGGGCGATTTCGGCGTCTACCTCCACCACCTGAACCAGTCGGGGGCGACCAAGGTCGCGACCTTGATGGTGACGAACCCGAACGCCGCGGCCGTCACCGTCAGCGCCGAGGGCTCGGGGTACAACCAGACCGAGACGGGCGGCCTCGCGCTCAACTCGAGCCCGGATTTCTTCGTGTCCAAGGAGTGGATCACGGGCACGCCGTCGATGCTCGTTCCGCCGACGAACCTGCCGCCGATGAAGCCGCTGGCGATCTGGCAGAAGCAGGTGAAGAACAACGCCGAGATCGACGGGCGCTTCGTGGTGCACGCGTCGGGCCCGGTGTTCGCGTACCTCGTCGTCACCGACTCGACCGACCTCAACCAGGCGATCGCGGTCTACAAGACCGACGCACCGGGGATCATCGCGAAGTCGGGCAACCCGCCACCGCCGTTCGGTCGCGAGGCCGGCGTCTACGCGCACGACACGTGGCGCGGGGTGATCCGCGCCGAGGTGCCACCGGCGGGGCACCACGTCGGCTTCGCCGTCAACACCGCGACGGGCCTCGGCTTCCCCCAGGTGCAAGCCTTCAAGGCGCTCACCCACTACTCGGACAGCGCCGCCGAGGCCGTGGGCATGTACGGCAACGTCTACGATCTCGACGTCGAGCTCGCCCACGACGGCGAGGGCTCGATGCCTCGCAAGGTCGGCGTCGTCTTCGCGAGCCTCGTCACTGCGGACATCTCGCGCTACTGGGACGGGGTCGGCCTCGTCGACGGCAAGGAGGTGATCCTCACCCACACCCCGAAGTCCGCGACGACCCTGCTGAAGGAAGTGACGCTCGCGCCCGGCGAGAAGCAAGTCGTGCGCTTCCAGGCGATGGTGCCCGGGCTCGCCTCGATCCCGCAGGCGCTGTTCCTCGTCTCGTACTGAGCGTCGCGCCGGTACGGTGTGCGCGCCCGGCCAGAGGTGCTGCCGTCTTCAGTTCTTGTTGGCGGCGTCGAGGAAGAGCGTCTTCAGCGCCTGGTAGTTTGCAGGGTCCGACAGGTTGTTCGCCGATAGGTTGTAGATCGCGACGACGCGACCGTCTCCATCGAGCAGAACGACATCTCGGAAGGTGGGTTTCCACTGCTCCCAGACATCCATCATCGCCGTCGCCTGAAGCCACGGCAGCGTGCGGTTCGACGAAATGCTCGCGTTGCCGGCCTCAAAGCCGACGTCGTTCATTCCGAGGATTTGGATCGGCACTTTCGTGCCGGCCGTCGCGAGCTCGCCTTGCAGGGTGTCGAGGTGGCCAAACTGGCCACTGCAGTAGCCTCACGTGGCGTGGCCGAAGTACCAACCCGAGACCTGTTTCAGGTAGTCCTTCGGCGACACGGCCTGGTTGAACCTCGGCGAGCTCGGGTTGACGTCCATCAAGCTGAAATCGGTGGCCTGCCAGCCGATGGAGACTCCCTGGCTCATCCCGCCGGACCCGCTCGAGGAGGCGACCGCCACGCTGGCTGCGTCGCTCGCGCTGCCGGACGTCGTCGTGCCTCCCATCCCGCCGGTCGTCCCGGCGCCGCCGCTCCCGACCGTGTCGCCCCCTCCGGCCTGCGTCGACGACCCGCTCGTGCCCCCGCTGCTCGCCTGCGCGCCCACCACGCTGCTCGGCCCAGGGCGCTCTGAGTCGGAGCAGGCCAGAACGAGCGCGGCGACAAGCGGGAGCGTGAACCCCATCTTTGCCACGATCATGGTCCGAGTGTAGCGCGCCGTCGCTCCGCCGGGGAAGCACGATCCTTCTCCGAGGTGGTCGACGCGCTTCGCGACACCTTGCTAGCGTGACACAGATGGGCGGCGAGCGAGAGCGCACGGGGGCGGCCAACGGCGTCGCGGTCGAGCAAGCGGACGGCGAGCTTCGTCCGCGCGGCGTGCTCGACGAAGTGGCCGAAGCGACCTCCGCGAGGGACGTGGTGCACCCGGTGCCGGCGCTCCGCACCGCGAGGCTCGTCGAGCTCGTCGGCCTCGACGCCGTGATCGCGTGGCGCGGCTCCGACGAGCGTCTCCGCGCGCTCGTCGCCCACGACGTCGAGCCTGCCCTCTTGCGCGAGGCATTCTTCGCAAAACAGCCCGTCCTGGTCGAGTTCGCGCACGGCGAAGTCCCGATCGTGGTCGGTCTGCTCCAGACGCGGCGCAGCGCCGAGGTCGTCGTCACCGGTGAGCGCATCGAGCTCAACGCGGCGCGCGAGATCCTGCTCCGCACCGGCCGGGCTGGGATCCGCCTCCGCGAGGACGGCGAGGTCGAGCTCGTCGGCTCGCGTGTGAGCGCGGTGTCGCGCGGACTTTTTCGGATCGTCGGCCGGATGCTGAAGTTGAACTGAGCCCCCACGGCCGCTCCCCGAACGCCGCCTCCTCCGCCACTCGCCATGACCCTTCGACCCGAGCGCATCCTCGAGAACAACGCCCTCGCGCACGCCGAGTGCTTCACGCTCGACGCGCCCTCCGGTCGCAGGATGGCCGTGGTCGTCGCGCGCTTGACCTGGTCGATCACCCCCGACGGCGTGGCTTCGGTCGCGCTCGAGCCGCGGCCGGTGCGGATTCCGACGAGCTGGAATGGGCACTCGAACGCATCGATGCGCTTCGCGAGCGATCTCGCGACCGACAAGCCCGGGACCGACGTCGTCCTTCTCGGTCACGCGCATCCACCGGTACGACGGCCCGGCGCGTCGCTCCCGACCGCCATCGACGTGAGCTTCCGCCTCGAGGCCGGTCACCGCACGCTCGCCAAAGCGGTGCGCGTCTTCGGGCGGCGTGTGTTCATGAGAACGCTGCGCGGCGTCGAGCCCGGTCCCGCGGCGCCGCTCCTCGAGCCGGTGCCCCTCGTCTACGAGCTCGCGGAGGGAGGGGTCGATCCCGACGCCGACCCGTCGAAGCGCAAGCACCCGGACAACCCCGCCGGTTCCGGGTACGGCGATCCGGCCCGCCTCGCCGACGCCGAGGCGTACCGCATCGAACCGCTCGGCGGCACTGCGCCCGCGGGCTTCGGGCCGATCGCGCCGCAGTGGCCGCGTCGGAGCGCGCTCTACGGCACGACGGACGAGCGCTACTTCCGGCACCGCCATCCCGTCGCGCCGACCGATTACGACGTGCGCTTCGCGAGCTTCGCCCACCCTGATCTCTGGAGCCCCGAACCGCTGCGCGGCGACGAGCCGGTGGAGATCGTGAACGCTGTCCCCGAGCGCGTATTCCGCTTTCGCCTCCCGCGCTACGAGCCACGCTTCGACGTCACGCAGGACGGAGAGGAGCGACGCTGGCCGACGCACCTCGACACCTACCTCGTCGACCTCACCGACCCGGCCGCGCGGGTCGTCGAGCTCACGTGGCGCGCCGCCGTACCCATCCCGCGCAAGAGCGAGCGCCTCGAGCGCATTTGCGTGACGAACGGAACCGAGCTCCCGGAGGGCTTCTATCCCGCGCTCCGGAGAAGGCTCGACGAGCGACGACGAGAGAAGGAGAACCGCGCATGACGATGGACGGCGAGCTCACGCTCACCCTCGAAACACCGGAGCCCGTGACGGTCGTCGCGGCGCACGTCGCCGAGCGACTCTCGACTCCAACGGTGGCGCGCGTCGAGGTCGCGAGCACCATCCCGCTCGTCCTCGACGACGTCCTCGAGAAGGACGCGACGCTCGCCGTGGCTCCACCGGGCGGACCGCCTCGCCGCTTCACGCTGCGCGTCGGCCACGTCGATTTTCTCCGCATCGTCGACGGCTCGCTGCGGTACGCGGTGCAGCTCTTTCCGGCGTTCTGGCTGCTCCGCTTCACGAAGAACCAGCGCAAATTCCGCAACCAGTCCGCCGAGCAAATCGTCTCCACCATCCTGGGCGAGCATCAAGTCGCGCACCGCTTCGAGCTCGCGCGTCCGACCGAGCAGCGGAAATACTGCGTGCAGTACCGCGAGACGAACCTCGACTTCGTCCATCGCCTGCTCGAGTTCGAGGGCATTCACTACGCCTTCGAAGACGACGGCACGATGGTGCTCGCCGATCGATCGTCCGACGCCGCGGCCGTGCCTGGCCAGAGCGTGTTCGATCTCGTGGAGGTCCAGGGCGCGATGCAGTGGACCTCGATCGGCATCCGCGAGGTGAAGAAGGGTCGGAAGGTCACGAGCGGCACCGCCACCGTGAGCGACTTCAACTGGAAGAAGCCCAGGGTGAAGCTCCTCGCCTCTGCCTCGGCCAAGGAGGACGGCGAGCTCGAGGTCTACGACTACCCCGTCGGCTTCCGCCGCGAAGACCAAGGGTCGCTGCTCGCGAGGCGACGGCTCGAGGCGTACCGCGTGGAGGCGAGTCACCTGAAGGGCGTCGGCAACGCGCACACCTTCGCGCCGGGCCGCAGCTTCACCTTCGGTCCGCTCGCGAGCCTGCGCTTCGCGGGAGAGTACCTGCTCGTCGGGGTCGACCATCACTATCGGAGCAGCAAGTTCGAGCACACGGCGGAGGGCGGGTCGAGCGACGGCATCACCTACGAGAATCGCTTCCACGCCATCCCGAAGGACGTTCCGTTTCGTCCGCCGCTCGTTACTCCCGAGCCCCACATCGCGGGCACCCACACCGCGATGGTGCGCGGGCCGGCGGGCGAGGAGATCCACACCGACACGCATGGGCGCTTTCGGGCGCAATTTCACTGGGATCGCGAGGCGAACGGCAGCGACGAGGACTCGCGTTGGCTGCGCAACCTGCAGGAGACCGCCTCGGGCATGGGGCTCGCGCGCATCGGGTGGGAGCAGTCCGTCGCCTACTTGAACGGAGATCCCGATCGGCCGGTCGGCATCGCGCGGAACATCAACGGGCACATGACGCCCGAGTACGCCCAGCCCGCCGGCAAGACCCGCCACGCGATGAAGTCACCGTCGTACCCGAGCGCGAGCGGCGGCTTCAACGAGCTCCGGATGGACGACCTCGCGGGGCTGATGAAGATGGAGTGGCACGCCGAGAAGGACCACATCGTCGGCGTCGATCACGACCGAACCGAGACGATTGCCGGCAACGAGACGCGCTCGGTGGGAGCGACGTTTGCAGCGACGGTCGGCAACGACCAGTCGGTGACCATCGGCGGCAACCTCAAGGTCAACGTCGGCAACGACCACGGCCTGGCGGTCGAGACCGACCGGACGAAGACCGTCGGGGGCGAGGAGTCGGTGAAGGTGACGAAGGTCTACTCGGTCACGGTCGGCGGCGACGAGCTCGAGAAGGTCGGCGGCACGCGCAGCGTCGAGGCCGCCGAGCAGGGCGGCTCGGTGACGCGCCAGATCCAGCAGGGCCTCGAGCGTGAGGCCGCCGCGTGGACCGTGAAAGGCCCCGGCAACGTCGAGCTGACGGTCCAGGACACGCTGAAGGAATCCGTCGGTGCCGCGAAGAACGTCGAGGTTGCCGAGGGCGGGATCAGCCTGCGCGTCGGCGGCAAGTGGGACGTCACCGTCACCGCCAACGTCAAGCGCGAGGTGGGCAAGCGGATGGGCTACTCCGCGAAGGAGACGACGGTCGCCGTCCAGGGCTCGGCGACGCTCGAGGCGGGCGAGAAGATCACCCTCAATGGTGACGCGATCATCCTCGAGGCGACGTCGGCGCTCGAGCTCAAGTCCGGGCAAGTCGGGCTGAAGCTGGAGCCGGGCAAGACCACCATCGCTGGCAAGATGCTGGTCGATGCGCCCTCCGGAAAGATGCGCGTCTCCGGCAACAAGAATCTCCTGACCCGCTGAGCGTTCGCGACCGACGAGCACACGCGACCATGACCGCACCCGACCTCCCCACTCCGCAGAACCTCGCGAAGCTCGCGGCCTCGCTCGCCGAGGAGCACGTCGCGCTCACCATCGACGGCCGTCCCTACGAGGTGCTCACGCTCGCCGGATACGAGAAGCTGAGCACGCTGTTTCGCTTCGACATGCTGTGCGCCGACGTGGCGACGGCTCCGGGGCCGCGCGCGCTGCTCGGGCGATCGTGCGAGATCGTGTTGCACGACGGCTTCGGCGTCCGCCGCTCGATCCAGGGCATGCTCACCGAGGCCGAGCGGTTCGTCCGTGATCAGGGGACGGTCGAGCTCCGCGTGACGGTGCGACCGAACCAGCATCCGCTGACGCTGTCGCGCTCGAGCCGCGTCTTCAACGACCTGACGGTCCCCGCGATCGTCGACCGCGTCCTCGAGAAGCTCCCGACCAAGCATCCTTACCGCTGGGAGCTGACGAAGACCTACCGCACGCGCGTCTACACCGCGCAGTACCGCGAGGAGGACTGGACGTTCATCGCGCGGCTCCTCGAAGACGAGGGAATTTACTACTGGTTCGATCATGAAGGCGGCGACAGCGTGCTCGTCTTCTCCGACGACTCGACCGCGGCGCCCGACCTCACGGGAGGCGCGCCCCTCGAGTTCGCCATCGAGACCGGGATGCTCGGTCGGCGCGAGTACATCCACGAGCTCGCGAGCGAAGCCCACGCGACCGCGACGCGCTTCACGGTCACCTCGTTCGATCCGTGGAACCCGGCCCTCAAGGTCACGGCGACCGAGGGCTCGGGCTTCCACGAGATCTACGAGGCGCCCGGCGGCGGCCCCGAGAGCCCCGAGGTCTGCCGCGCGCAGGCGAAGAAGCGCCTCGAGATCGCGCTCTCGCACCGCGCGGGCGTCAGCGGCAATGCCTCGAGCGTGAGGCTCGATCCAGGGCGCGTCGTCGCGGTCGTCGGCCACCCGCTCCACGAGGGACGGCACCTCGTCACCGAGGTCGTCTACGAGGCGCGGCAGCGGCGCGCGTTCTCGGGCGAGGGCGGCGGATACCGCTGCCACTTCGAGGCGATCCGCGAGGCGGTCGCGTTTCGTCCGCCCGAGGCGACGCCCGTGAGCCAGCAGGCGGGCATCCAGACCGGCCGCGTCGTCGGTCCGCCGGGCGAGGAGATCCACACGGACGAGCGGGGCCGCGTGCGCGTCCAGCTCCACTGGGATCGCGAGGGGGCTTGGGATGACAAGGCCGGCAAGTGGATGCGCATCGCGCAGCGCGGCGTCGCGATGTCGATGGCGTACCCGCGTACGGGCTGGAACGTCACGGCGCTGATGGAGGAAGGCAACGTGGATGCCCCGAGCGTGATGTCGCGGCTCCACGACGCGGCGCATCCGCCGACGTACCCCTTGCCCGCCAACAAGACGCGCACGGTCTTCCGGACCGCGACGTCGCCGGGTGGCGCGAGCGCGAACGAGATTCGCTTCGAGGATTTGCTGGGGATCCAGGAGTTCTTCGTGAACGCGAGCCGCGACATGAACTACCAGGCCAAGAACGACTTCGGTCTCGGCGTTGCCCATGACCAGACGCGCAGCGTCGGCGGCAACCAGGACGTCTCGATCGGCGCGACGATGCTCGACGACGTCAAGAACGACCAGGACGTGACGGTCGGCGGTGACGAGGAGCTCGAGATCGCCCAGGACCGCACGAAGTCCGTCGGTGGCGACGAGACCGAGACGATCGCGGGCCGGCGCAGCCTCGAGGTCGGGTCGAACGTCGCGCACACCGTCGGGAAGAAGCGCACGCTCGAGGTCTCGGGCGATGCGACCGAGAAGGCGAAGGAGGGGCTCATCAAGGTCTCGGCGAGCACGGCGAAGGTCACGATCAAGGGGCCGACGCTGCAGGAGCTCGACGGCGTGCTGTCGGAGATCGTCACCACCGACGCCGAGAAGACCGTCGGCGCGGGCAAGAGCGAGCGCTGCAAGGACGCCTACTCGATCGAGGTCAACGGCGAGGTCACCGAGACGATCGAGGGGAGCCTCTTCATGAGGAGCGACGAGCACTTCATGGACGGCGCCGACAAGGTCTCTTCGTGGACGGTCGACGCGGCCATCGTTGGCAAGACCCCCTCGATGCACGTGCAGGCGAAGGAGCGGATCTTGCTGAAGGTCGGCTCATCGGTGGTCGAGATCGAGCCGTCGGGCATCGCGATCCGCGCGAGCGCCTACGAGCTCGACGATGCCGACAGCCTCGTCGTCAAGACCCTCCGCATCGAACACAACGTCTGAGCGTAGAGCCTCCCATGCCACACCCTCTCGTCCACCAGCTCGAGGTCGCCGGCTTCGGCTTCCAGGTCCGTGACGTCGTCGGCGTCGAGGCGCTCTCCACGCCGTGGCGGCTCGACCTCGCGTTCGCGCTCGACCCGCAGACGATGCGGGGCGAGCCCGAGGCCTTCGACCCCGACCGGATCGTGAAGGCGGACGCCGTGCTCGTGATGCGTCGCGGCGATGCGACCGTGCGGCACCTCACCGGCATCGTCACCGAGGTCGAGCTCGCGGCGTCGGCGTCGGGGCATCCGGAGGTCACGCTCACGCTCGAGCCGCGCCTCGCGCTGCTGCGCCATCGCCGCGACGTCCGCAGCCACCGGAACCTCTCGGTGCCCGAGATCGTTCGCGAGGTGGTCGAGGCCCTCGGCGTCAAGGTCGAGACGCGGCTCCGAGAGAGCTATGCGAAGCGGCCCTATTCGGTGCAGTGGCGCGAGAGCGATCTCGCTTACGTCAGTCGCCTGCTCGAAGACGAGGGGATCTTCTACTTCTTCCGCGCCGACGACACGCTCGTCCTCGGCGACCACCCTAGCGCGTACGAGCCGAGCGGGCTCGCGCTGCCCTTCCGCGACGCCGCCGGGCTCAACCTGAACGAGGACGCCGTCCATGCGTTCGGCGAGCGCGCCGCGGTGACGCCCGGCAAGGTCACCCTGCGCGACTGGAACACCGAGCACCCGGACCTCGACATGGACGTCTCGCACCCGACGGCGGTGGACTTCGGGCCCGAGTGGTACGACTTTCCCGGCGAGTACGAGGAGCCCGATGACGGCAAGCGCAAGGCGCGGCTCCACGCCGAAGCGTTCGACCGGGCCGCGGCTGCGCTCGTCGGTCGAAGCACCGCGGCGGGCCTCGCGCCGGGGCGCACGTTCGTCCTCGACGAGGCGCCGCTCGGCGTCGAGCCGGGCGAGCTCGTGGTGCGGTCGGTGCGCCACGAGTGGCACCGTGACACGACGGGCTTCGAGGTCGCGTTCGAGGCGGATCGCGGGGACGTCACCTTCCGACCGCCGCGGGTGACCTACGTCCCGCGGATCATGAACCCGCTCACCGGCATCGTGTGCACGAACGGCGAGGACATTCACTGCGATCACTTCGGTCGCGTGAAGGTGCACTTTCACTGGGACCGCCTCCGACCGTATGACGACGACTGCTCCCACTGGATCCCGGTGCTGCAGGACAACACCGGCGGCTCGTCGGCGATCCCGCGCAAAGACTGGGAGGTCCTCGTGCATTTCCTCGAGGGCGATCCCGATCGACCGGTCGTCCTCGGGCGCGTCTACAACGGCGACGACGTGTTCCCCGAGAAGCTCCCGCACGCCAAGGATCGCTCCGCCCTCACGTCGCTCGAGAGCCCCGGGCGCAAGACCGGCAATGGCATCCGCTTCGAGGACGCCGCCGGGCTCGAGCGGCTCTTCGTTCGGGCGCCGAAGGACATGAACGTGTTCGTCGGCAACGACCAGCGGCAGTCGGTCGGCAACGCCGCGACGTCGGTCGTCGAGAACGACGAGACCGTGTCGGTCGGGGGCGACTCGACCTGGAAGATCGGTGAGAACCACACGCCCTCGATCGGCGCGAACCAGTCCTGGTCCGTCGGCGGCAACCGCACGAAGAAGGTGGGCCTCGGCGACGCGAACTCCATCGGCGGCGATCATCACCTCGAGATCGGGGCCGACCACGAGCTCAAGGTCTTTTCCGACGTGAATTACGCTGCCGACGAGCTGAAGGAGACCATCGGCGGACAGCTCCTCGAGGAGTTCAAGGAGAAGCACACGACGCAGGTCGGCGGGGCGATGGAGTTCACGATCGAGGGCGAGCTCACGCAGCGGGCGAAGGGCTCCAAATCCGAGCAGACGACGCGCAACCGCACGGAGAAGATCACCGGCAGCCACGCGATCACGGCCGAGACCGAGCTGCAGCTGCGCTGCTTCACCGAGCGAAAGACGACCGTGAAGGGCTCGCTCGAGGCGCGGAGCGGGCGCTTGCTCGCGCTCACCGGCGCCGAGGAGCACCGTCAGCTCTCGAGGACGGGAACCTGGGAAGCCACGGATGACCTCACGCTCGTCGTGTCGGACGGGACGGGCCAGGAGTCGTCGGTCGTGATGAGCAAGGGGACCATCACGCTCCGGACCACCGGAGACGTCACCATCGAGGCCACCAGCTCCGCCGCACAGGGCGCCTCCAAGTCGAGCCAGATCTGAGGATGCGATGCCGCCTGTCGTGAGCCATTTCGTCTGCCTGCAGCCGCGTGCCTGGGCGCGCGTCTACGTCAACGACGTCCCCGTCTACCGCGCGCCTCACATCGGCCCCGACTCGCGCAGCGGCCCCTTGAACCACTTGCTTCGCCAGGGCGAGAACGAGGTCACGGTCGAGCTGCTGCGAGCCGGCAAGCAGCCCGGGTACGACCGCGTGCCGGACGCCTTCGTGTTCGAGCTCTACATCGTGAACAACCTCGACGCTCCGGCGACCGAGAAGCTCGACCGCACCCTGCTCTGCGACGTGCGCTATCCGAAGATCTTCGAGGACGCCCGCCCCGAGTTCCAGCGCGAGCCCTTGCACCACCGCCAGACCTTCCGGATCGAGGAGCCGCTCCCCACGCCGCTGTACTTCCACGCGGAGCCGGCCTCGTTCGGTTGCGAGGGGACCCCCGACCTTCGCGACGCCGTCCAGCGCATCCACGGGGCGCTCGAGCGCGGCGATCACGAGGGCTTTCTCGACGAGCTCTCGCTGCGGTTCGAGTGCGACGAGCGGGCCTACCCCGACGAGGATGGCATGCGCGCGGGACCGCGGATGCAGAAGTGGCGTGACGAGCTGTTCCCCTACGATCCGCGCCCCGACGCGCCGCTCGACCTGTCGCAGCTCCACTTCGAGGCGCGCTGCGGCGGGCGGGTCGCCCACGTCACGCGGCACGACGAGCGGCACGTCCTCGACGTCGCCTGTCGGAAGGATCCGAAGCGGCGGATCCGAACCGATCTGCTCTTGATTCAACACGGCGGACGCTGGCGGGTGTTCGCTTGAGGCGGAGGGCACGATGAGCGCGAGCAACGAGAAGAAGGACATCGTCCACAAGGGTGGGGAGTTCACGGCGTTCGGTCCGGCGGACGCCTGCATGAACGGCACGTACGAGAACGCGGCGCCGGCGAAGACCCTCGGCGCCGGGGCGACGACACGCACCGAGATCGAGAACAACCCGATCGCCCTCGTCGGCTCGAAGTGGGAGTCCTCCCAGAGCGAGGGCAAGGTCGGCCTCACGTCCGGCGCGACCAAGGACTACGGCGCCGTGACGAGCGGCTCGCAGACCGTGAGTGCCGAGGGGGTGCCGGTCGCTCGCGTGTCGGATCCGACGAGCCAGAACAAGGTCAACTCGACGGGGAGCGTCGTTGGCAAGTCCGTCGTGCCGTCGAACGAGAGCCTCGAGGAGCGCGCGAAGAAGCGCTGCAAGCTCACGCGCTGGGAGGGCTCGAACGGCAAGGCTTCCCTCGGCTACCCGGGGCAGGACAAAACCGGGCAGCCCAACTACCTCGAGCTCTGGGACATCGACATCGTCACGTTCAAGTCGACGCGCCACGACATCACCAAGACCCCCCACGAGGAGAACCCGAAATGCGAAATTGCTTCGCATACCATCTGGTATGCGAACGGCAAGGTGTTCCCGTTTTACGGGCGCACCGCTGAGGCTCGGGCCTCTGGCGTCGAGACCTTCGACGTGCCGGCGAGCCTCGTCACGGAGGCGTTCACCGCGGCCGGGGTGCTCGCCGACATGATGAACGGCGACGTGGCGGGCGCCATGGGCAAGATGGCGTCGAAGTTCATGACGAACTACGGCGCCCAGCGCAGCGAAGGCGAGCCGGACCCCGACAATAAAGAAGACCGCCGCCGCGTCGGCGGCCTCGGCCGGCAGGACTACGGTGGCTCCTCGCAGGCGCCTGTCGCGCAGTACGCGGGCGGGGAGAGGTTCGACGGCAAGACGATCCCGGGCCTCACGAAGAAGCCCACCCCCGAAAATAAAAAAGAGCCGATCCGCGGCGGTTCAAGGGACGAGGTCTTCGGTGCGACGTTCGAGGGCGATCCCCGTGCGATGATGTTCTTCGCGTGGTGGTGGATCATGCCGCCCGAGATCAAGGTGACGGCGACCTCGTGCGGCGGTGCCCTCGACGCGACGCTGAAGGTGTTCCCGAACCAGAAGACCAAGTTCAAGTTCACCTGGCCGCTCCCGGGCGCCGCCAAAAATCGGCAGACGGTCTACGACGCGAAGAAAACCCAGCAAAACCTCGCCGACCTCAAGTCGCAGCAGGCGGCGGCGGACCAGGCTCGCTCGCAGGCGCAAGGGGCGCAGGACGCGGCGAACGCGCGCGGCCATGCGCAGGTCGTGAAGGGCCTCGAGCACCTCGAGAAGGCCGACTCGATCGGGGGCACGACCGGCGCCGCGAAGAAGGGGCGCGCGCGGCAGGAGCAGAAGGCAGACAAGGCGTTCGACAAGGCGGCCGAAGAGTTCGCGAAGGCCGAGGCGGCGCTCGCCAAGTTCAACCAGGCGCAGGCGACCCTCGACAGCATCCTCAACACGCTGAAATACACGGAGAGTTCGCTTGGCGTCCTGCACAAGATCTCCGCCGTGGCGGGCGTCCCGCTGACCTCCGAGGTCTGCAAGGACCTCTCCCTCGAGTTCGAGTTCAGCTACGAGCGCACGGCGGAGAAGATGAGCGCGCGGGGCTGGCGGTACTACACCGCGGCGACGATGGGTCAGAAATGGACCGCGAGCATCACCTGCGGCACGTTGCTCGGCGTCAGCTGGAAGGCCTACTTCTCGCTCCTCCAGTTCGCGACCTTCTACGTCCCGGGGCTCGCGCAGGCGATGTCGCGCTTGCGGATCTTCCGCGTCGACATGTTCGTCTCGATCGCGTTCAAGGTTGGACTCGGGGTCGGAGCCACGAAGACGCAGCACGACGAGTTCACGGTCAAGGGCGATATGAGCGTCAACTTCACCCCATCCATCGGCCTCGTCGTCGGCGGCGCGGGCATCGACGTCGTCCAGGGCACCATCTGGGCGCCGACCGAGGCCAAGCTCTCCATCGAGCCGCCGAAGTCCAAGGGCGCGATCATCGCCTGCAAGCGTTCGTTCCGTACTTCCGCGAACTACCGCGTCGTGCTGTTCCCCGACCGATGGTGGGAGATCGAGGCGTCGGCGGGTGAGATCCCAGGCCTGAGCTACTACTACAACCAAGACGGCGCCTACTACTTCGAGCCGCTGACGCTCCCGGGCTGAGTGAGGCGCCGTGCGGTTCCGTCCTCCCATCGTCTCGCGCCGGATCGCGCGCTCCATCACGGCGCGCGACGTGATGCCCTTCGCGGTCGGGCTCGTCCCCTGGAGTGTGGCCGAGCGCCGCACCTCGGTCGTCGTCAAGGCGCGCTACGCCGCGCTCGAGCGCGCCATCCTCGCCGAACACCCGCCCCGGCTCGGCCGTGGCTCCGCGAGCGAGCGACGCGGCTCGTCGTCCATCGAGCGCGCGGCGCCGGACGACTTCGTGACGGCGAAGCTCGGCACCGACGTGCTCCTCTCGGGTTCGGCTTACGCCGCGCGGGCATCGAGCCGGATCGACGCGCGCGTGCGGGTCGCAGAGGTGCTCGATCTCGCGTTCACGGTGGTCGGCCCGTCGCCGATCGAGCGGATGCCGCTCGCTGCGGAGTACCTGCGCGGCCCCGATGGCGTGAGCCCGCTCCCGCCGGTGGGCCCGATCCGCGCGCGCGACGTCGAGCGGCCGCCGGACGAGTTCGATGCGCTCGAGCCGGCGGAGCAGGCCGACGCGATGGCCGCGCTCTTCGAGTGGCTCGCGGCGTCGCAGTCGCGCGCCGAGGGGGACGACCGCCTCGCGGCCAACGCCCCGGCGTCGAGCGATCCGCGGGGGGCGGCGCAGTCGAAGCTGCCGACCCGTGATGCGCTGCCGCTCGTCACGCCGCTGCTCGACGTCGGCGTGTCCTCTGCGGCGGCTCAGCTCGTGACCGCGGACTTCCTGCGTGGCGACGAGGTGCTCGAGCTTCACGGGCTCACGCCCGGCGGCGGGGTGCGGGCGCTCGCACTGCCGGGACACCGACCCATCGTGTTCGTCGCGGGCGCCGCGGGACGCTACTTCCTCGAGATGGTGCTCGACACGCTGCAGCTCGACGACGAGGGGATCACGTTGACGTGGCGTGGCCAAGCTCCGGAAGATCTCTTCGCGACGCCGAGCGTACGCCTCGCGGTGTCGCTCGCGGAGCTCGAGGTGTCGCCGTCGCGAGCCGCTGTCGAGTCCGACCTCGTTCGGGCTCGTCACGCACGCGCGGAGGTGCCCGAGGACGGCGAGATTCCAGATCCGCCGAGCCCGGACGTCGAGCTTCTCGTGGAGCAGGCGCTGGCAAACGAGGCGCGTCGCGACGCGAACGCGCGAGGAGAAGCAACGTGATCGCGAACGTCGTAGGGATGGGTGCGCGAGGTCCGCTCGGCCTCTCGAGCCTGCAGGTGGCCACCTCCGTTCGCGCCCGCCGCTTCGAGCCTCGAAGCGTCGCGCTCCGCGACCGGCATGGCCACGAGATCGGCCTTGCGTTGGCAGGAGGCCACGGCGAGCGGCTCACCGGGTTCGAGCGCCACGTCGCGTTGGCCGCGCCACCGCTCGTCGAGGCGCACCTCGAGGCCGGCATCGATCCCAGGCGCACGAACGTCCCGCTCGTCCTGTGCCTGCCCGAGCCGGGGCGCCCCGACGACGACCCTCGCTTCGAAGGGGCGATCGTCGACGAGCTCGTGAAGGCGAGCGGGCGCGGCCTCGATCTCGCGCGGTCGAGCGTCGTGCGGCTGGGGCACGCCGGCTTTGCCGAGGCCCTGCGCCGCGCTCGCGGGCTCCTCGACGGGGGCGTCGAGCACGTCGTCGTCGGTGGCGTCGACTCCCACTACCACGCGGGCGTGCTGCGCTGGCTCGACGCGACGTACCGCCTCTACGGCATCGACTCCGAGAACGGCTTCATCCCGTCGGAGGCCGCGGCGTTTCTCGTCCTCTCGCGTGACCCGGGAGAAGGGGGCCGCGGCCGCCGCCTCGGTCGGATCCTCGCGGCCGAGCTCGGTGACGAGCCGTCCGCCCGCGACGAGGCGCTCCCGAATACGGGCGAAGCGATGACGGCGCTCGTCCTGCGCGCCCTCGAGCTCGGTGGGTCACCCGGCCTCGTGCTGACCGACGAGAACGCGGAGGCTCACCGTCAGCTCGAGTGGGAGCGCGTCACCGCGCGCTTGCTCCGCCTCGTCGCCCGCGAGACCTGGGTCTGGCACACCGGGGAGGTCGGGGCCGCGACCGGCGCGCTCTTCGCGACGATCTACGCGAGGCTCTCCGCGTTCGGCGCGCGGGCGGACGGACGAGCCTTGCTCGCGCTGCACTCCGAGCTCGGTGCGCGCGGCGTCGTGGTGCTGGAGGGTGACCATGGTTGATGAAGGCAATGCCGCCCCGCCCGTTGGCGGGTCCGCCGGGGTGACCCGAATCGCGCGGGACGTGGTCGACGCGATCCTGCTGGAGCTCGGGCGTTTCGGCAGTCGATCCTACCGCGTCATCTTGCTCGATGCGCTCGAAGCGGCGCGCACCGCGCTCGACGTGCTCGAGCGAAGCCGCCCCGACGAGGACGAGCACCTCGCGCGTCACGAGGCAGCGCGCGTCGCGGTGGCGCGGGCGGTCGACGCGGTCGAGGCGGCCGACGTCGCGGAGGGCGAGTCGCTCCGCCTGCGGCTCGGCGCAGTCGAGCGATCGCTCGAGAGGGCGCGGCAGGCGGCGCTCGAGGCGCTGGTGCGCGGGCAGGGGGAGCGGCTCGAGATCGAGCGGCGCGGAGGTGCGGCGACGGTGTCGGGCGAGACGACCGAGGCGTGGCGCGCGTCGGTGGGAGAGCCGCGGCTCGCAAGCCTCGACCGAGCGCCTCTGAAGACGCGGATCGATCGCTCGATCCCGCGTGATTTCACTGGAAGAATCCGTGAGGACGACGACGAGGTCTTGTCATGGATCAAGGGCAACGATCTCGAGTCGCTGCTCGATCGCTCGCTACCCCGAGCCGACGAAGGCTCGGAGGAAGCGGCGACCGAGCGGGGTCGCCACCTGGAGCTGCTCCTCGACGGACCGGCGGGAGATCCGGCGAGCGAGGCGGGGCTCGACGGTGAGCTCGCCCAGCTCCGAGGAATGGCGCGAAGCTGCCTCGACGACATCGGCGCGACGGCGAACCTTCGACGGGTGGCCCCGCACGAGCCCTTCGACTTCGCGGCGATGGAGCGCTTCGAGCAGCGGATGTGCGACGCGCTCGACGCGCTGCTCGCGCTCGCGACGCCGTTCGTCATGGCGGGCACCGCCGGTGCGGTTCACCCGGGGCTCGACGTGCTCGAGGAGGCGCTCGTCTACGGTCGCGAAGCGGTGACATCGGATCCGGGGCGGGGCTTCGCGCGGACCTTCGTCCTGGGCTCGGTGAGCGGCGAGGACACCGTGCGCGCCGCGCTGCTCGCGCTGAAGCAGTCGCCTCGGTACACGCACGCCGCCCAGGTGAAGGCGCTCGCGCTCGCGCCAAATCCCGCGATCGACGGCGCCCTCGTCGCGCTCACCGAGGACCGCGACGTCGACATGCTTCGGGCTGCGCTCGAGGCGCTTCACGGTCGGGGTCACGGCGCCATCGGCACCGGCTCGCCGCTCGTCCTGCACGCCGACGACGGCGTTCGCGCGCGGGCGTACGGCTTGCTCGGCCTCGCAAGCGACCGCGCGGCTGCGGCGGATCTCCTCGAGGATTGCATCGAGACCGAGGCCAGCGAGCTCGCCTGGGTGGCGGCCGTCGAGGCGCAGTGCCTGCTCGGCGACGCTCGCGCCGTGCCGCACGCCCGCGCGCGCCTTCACGAGGAGCTCGAGGAGCCGGGGATGGTCGGAGGGGAGGGCCGGCAGCGCTTGCTGATGTTGCTCGCCGTCGCGGGTGAAGAGCGCGATCACGCGCTCTTGGCTGCGGCGTATCGAGGGAGCCCGGGCGAGTCGCTCGCGCTCGGGTACCACGGCCACGTAGCGCTTGCCGAGCTGCTCTACGCCGCGCTCTCGAGGCCGCAAGACGGGCTCTTGCTCGGCGAGCGACAGCGAATTGCGGCAGCGCAGGCGCTCGTGCGCATCACCGGCGCGCCGCTCCTCACCGAGCCGGGTCGCCGGCACGAGGCAAAGCACGACGCGGTGAGCTGGGACGCTTGGTGGAGGGAGTTCGGACGGGAGCTGCCACGCCCGCAGCGGCTGCGGTGGGGACAGCCCTGGTCCGCGCTCGCGGTCGTCGACGAGCTCTTGGAGGACCAGGTCCCGATGCACGTGCGGCGGGCGTCCGCGCTGGAGCTCGCGCTCGTGCTCGACGCGCCGCGCGTCAACGTCGAGGCTTTCGTCGCGACGCAGCGGCGCCTGCTGGGGCGCTGCCGCGCCAGCGTGGAAGCGGGCATCGCGGAGGGCTCCTTGCGCGTCGGCGGCTGGCGCTGATCACCGCGTGGGTGTCGCGGAGCGGTCCGCCTCGAGAGTTGCGCGGCGTCAAGCCGAGACGGCGTCCGTGGCGGTCTCGCGCGCGGCGAGGATTGCCCGTCGCGCCTTGCCGACGGACTTGCGCACGCGCCGCGACAGCTCGGGATCCCGCTGCAGGCGCTCGGCCCAGTCGATCCGCAGTTCGTCCCAGTCGAATCGCGTGACGCCCTCCCGCGAGAGCGCCTCGTCCTCGTGCTCCTCGCCTGCGAGCTCGACTGCGGCGCGGAGGCGAGCGTAGTGCTCGAGGTCGGGCGCCGTCGGCGGGGCCGTTCTGCGCCCCTCGGAGCGCGCACGACGGATCGCCTCGGCGACCCCGCGCACGAGCGAGGCATCCCTTCGGCGTGCCGTCGCTGTGAGCTGCTCCCTCAGCCAGGCCTCGTGCTCGCGCCAGCGCACCTCATCGATGCCCTGCCGAGCGAGCGCTGCTGCGAGCGCGTCGCCACCCCGCCAGCCTGCGACCTTGATGCGCGCGTAGACGTCGAGTGGCAGCGGCTCGAGGCGGCTCACGCCACGCGTGTCGGCCGCGGCCGCGGTGGGCGCGGGGGCCTTCGCCACCATCGGCTCCGCCACGGCGAGAGGGTCGAGGGGACGCGGCGCGAAGGGCGGAGGTTCGTACGCGAGAGCGCGTGCGTCATCGAAGCCGACCGCCGCTGCAGGTGCGACGGGCTGCGCCACGAGTGACGCCCTTTGCTCGAGCGCGCCTCGCACCCAGCGCTCGAGCCGCTCGCTCTCCGAGAGCGTCGCGCGCCGCTCGAATGGGACCGCGAGACGACCGACGACCCACGCCTCGAGCCGCTGCGCCTCGGGCCCTCGACCCGCGCGTTGCGTCAGTGGCTCGGCTTCGTCGCCCATCCTCGTTTTGCTCCTGTGCGCATGAAACGCGGGTCCTCGCTCGAGTCGATGTCGAGCCATGTCGCGCGAGAAGCTCCTCGACCATGGTAGCCTCGAAGCGTGAGTACATCCTCAAGGAACGTCGCGGAGGACTTCGAGGCCTGGGCCTCGCTCGCGGCGCGCCTCCGAGTCGCCTCGACGGTCGAGCGGCAGACGCTCCTCGCGACTGCGGGTCTCGCGTCGAGCTGGGAGTCGCTCCACGAGGCATGGGCCGCGCAGCTCAATGCCGAGATCGCGTCCGGCGCCCTCGAGCGGCCAAACCGCTACCTCGCGCTCTGTGCCGAGCAGGAGGCTCGGGTGCCGCCCCGCGCCTCCGCGACTCTCGTCGGCGCCGAGGCCGCGGCGCTCGGGAGCCCGCTGCCCTTCGCGAGCGGGGCGGTGCCGTCCTCGGCTCCGTCGGGCGCCCGCGCGACCTCCAACGAGTCGGCCGCCGCGGTCTTCGCGGGGCTACGCGCCTCGTCGGCCGAGCTGCTCCCCCCGGAGCCGCGAGGTCGCGCCGTCACGATGCTGGTCGGGCCAACGGGGCCCTCGATGCGGGACGAGGAGCAGGAGTCGGCCACCATGCCTGCTCCTGGGACCGAGGCCGAGACCTATGAGCGATTCCTGCAAGATTTTCGCGCGAGCTTGATGCCTCCCTCGCCGGTGTTGCCCTCGTCCGCGGAGCAGGCGCACACCCTCGCGACGCCGGCGGCGCCCCTCCTCGAGGCGGCGAGTCGAGCGCGCGCTCAGGAGCTGGCGTCGCATTGGCCGCTGGAGCGCCTCGCCGAGTTCGTGCTTGCCACGTCGCGCCTTGAGACGCCCGCGGCCGTCGATGTCGCATGGAACCAGCAGGGCATCGTGCGCCAGGTCGACCGCGAGTACGTGCGCTCGAGCCTCGAGATCCGCCTCCGCCGCGACCCGGCGCTCGCCGCGCGCTTCCCCCAGCTCGCTCCGCGCCAGGGTTGACGCGCCGCGAGGCCCTCGGCTTCAGGGGACGTCAGCGAGGGTCGACGAGGCGCAAGCGGATCGCGCCGCGTGCTCGCGACGGATCGAGCACCTGGCCTCTCGCCACGATCTCAAGCCGGCCTGCGGCCACGAGTCGACGGGCCGCGCGGCGTACGTCCTCCATGGCGGCTCGCCAGCGCGCCTCGTCGCTCCCATGAACGCTGCGCGCAGCTTCGGAGGGGCAGATGGTCGCGCCTCGCGGCCTCGCCCCGAGGAGCGCGAGGATCGCAGCTTCCATGGCGTCGTCGCTCGGTGTGACGCGACGCGTTCGGCACGCATCGCTGCAGTAGCGCACCGAGTCCCAGTTGCGCGCCCAGCGCTTCCGCCACTCGAGCGCGCGACCGCACGACGCGCAGATCTTCTCGGTCGTCGATGCGTGATTCACGCAGCTTCAGAGTAGCGCCGCTCGAGGTGCCCGCCAGTCGAAGGAACGCGCCGCCCGGCGGAACCCCTTGACCGAGGCGAGGGGGTGACTTAGTTAGTGAGCGCTCACTCGTTAATCGTGTGAGCGACTCGCCTCCAATGCCGCGCCCTGTCTCCATCCGCGACGAAGACATCCTCCGCTCCGCGCGAGA
>Ga0194129_10002439_pt1 | contig 27969 bp, 25 predicted proteins | sample TA2KigCa35mmetaG_FD_150862 | JGI IMG/M metagenome (GOLD analysis project Ga0194129, IMG submission 150862) | Freshwater microbial communities from Lake Tanganyika, Tanzania - TA2015038 Kigoma Deep Cast 35m | ecosystem: Environmental > Aquatic > Freshwater > Lake | place: Tanzania: Lake...
CCACTGGCGTTGCCGATCCGAGAGCTCGACGCCAGGCAAGCCCGTCTCGGTGCTGCACGTCCTCCGCCTTATCCCCCGCATGACGAACACCGGCTTCGATCTTGTGAAGACGGAGCACCTCTTCTTGTTCGACGGGAAGCCCGCGTACTCGCTAGGGCAAGGCCGGTAGCGGCTGCGCCTCCGGCTCGTTTCACCATCGCACGGAGTGGAGCCACGCCGACGTTCCGCAATCACTCGAGAGGGTGCTCCCGCACGACCTCGAGGAGGGTGGGCTCGTGGTCGACGACGCCTCCCGCGTAGACGACGATCCCGTCCGGCGAGCCCGCATGCACGGCGTTCGCGACCGTCCCCGAGCGTTGGCCGGCCGGCATGCCCGTGTTGACGATGTCGCCCCCCCCGAAGCTTGCCCCACGTCACGTTCGGAATGCCTACCTTCCCTGCAAGATCGACCACCCAGTCCGAGAGCGTCGACCCCGGCGCGAACGCGGCAGGCCCCATGTTCACCTTCGTCTCGGACAAGCCGTCGCAGTGCTCAACGCCCGCCGGCTTGCCATGCTCGCCCGGTCTGCCCCTGGTAACCGCGCTTTTTGCGGGTTCAATAACCCTGGCCACCTCCCCTACGCCAACGCCAGCTCCCTTCCGGTCGAGCGGTAAGTGCAGAAGAGCCTCGACCGCTTACTTCACCGCCTTGCCACCGCGCTTACTGAACGCTGGGGGACTGAGCGGCTGACCATTTCATCCTCGCCTAGGCGCCGGAACTGGAGGTCTTCGCGAGTTTGGTGGCCTGCCGGTGTATCGGGAGGACGCGCGGTACTCTGAGTCGGGCGACGGAGGCGCTTCAGTTCTTCATCCATTGGATGAGAGACGGAGCCTCTGCCCTGTCGCGTGGTGACATCTTCGTCCGTCAGCGTCGTGCCTCAGCCGGCTCCCGGTTGCCCGTGTAGAAAAGAGCGGCGCCCACGCTCACCATGATCCCGCAGATGACCAGCGCGGCGGGGGTCTCGATGAACCCCAGCGCGCCTTCGCGAACTGCAGCCAGGACCATCGTCATCCCTGACGCTGCTGCGCCGTAGCCCATCAGCGTCTGCCCTGCGGTGCGGTAGTGTCCCGAAGGCTCGTTTTCGTCGGTGGTATCGTCCATGATTCAGTCTCCGAAAATGAGGGTAGGCCCACGTTTTCGCGTGGGCCGGTTAGGAGAAGGACCACTAGGCCAGGACCGACGCGTCTTCGTCGACGGTCACACCTTCGGCCGCCATTTTGGAGCGCGCGATCGCGCAGATCATGAAGCCGTAACCGCACTTTGCGGTGATGTCGGCGATCGTGTAGCCGACCTGAAGGGCGACCAGGGCCCCCGCGCCACCAATGCCGAGCAAGGGCATCGCGTAAGCGATGGGGTAAAAACCCCACGTGCCGAGGAGCAGGAGTTTGGTGTTGCGGAGCAGGACCTGAGTGCCGGCGTCGTTCTTCGCAGCCGCCTTGCTGAGCTCACCCCAAAGCACGTACAGGATGTAGATGAACGGGATGGTGCTCGCTACTGCCCAACCAACTCGTACGCCTGCCTCGCCGCTAACCTCACCCGGGTAGCCCAAAGCGACCATCGCAGCGGAGGCGGCGATGAGCCGCGGCATGATTGAGTTTCGCGTGACTTTCGGGAGCGCGAGTACCGCTACGAGTTCGGCCACCAGGAGCGGCACGGTGAGCAGCCAGTCCACGTAGCGATAGGCATCGTTGAAGGGAGACCCAGAGGCGACGTAAGTTCCCGTGGAGGTGAGAGTGTAGGCGTGCTCCCAGCTCGCGTAGATGCGCCAGTAGTGGTAGCCGGCGATGCCCACCACGAGCGACGACATCACCATGGCCGGCCGGTACTTCGCCGAGAGTTGCTGCCGCGACATGACGAAGAACAGGAACGAGCCGAACATCGCGGCGATGGAGAGGGAGAGCATGTTGGAGACCAGTTGGAACTGGCCACTGCTGAGGTCGGGAATTGTCATCTGAATCTCCTTGGCTGAACTACCTTTGAACAATGATTCCTTTTTTCGGTACGTCAAGCGGAGTTCTCGACTTTCCCTTCGAGTTCTGCCGGTGGGGGGGGTCGAGCGGCCGCGGTAGACCAGCGCGTGTCGCGCTACCGGGAGATGCCTTCGTATGAACAAACCTTCGCCAGGAGATCCTCCATCATGGCGCAGGCCGCCGCGGTGCCGTTGGCGACGTTGCGGTGCAGTTCAGCGTCGGCACGACTCTGCGACGCACAACTGCGGCTGTAGAGCTCGAACTCCCGCAGGGCCAGGGCGAGCTGCGCGAGGTGGTTGGGGCACTCGCACTGCAGCTCGGTACGGCTGTTGACGAGGGTCTCGAGCTCCAGACGAGTGAAGCGCGGCGCGCGACTCGTGGCGGGCAACGAGGGCCACGGCTTGAGGCCCTCCCCGAGCAAGGCGTCGAGCACCTGCCGGCGGAGGAGTTCGAGCGGGATTTGCGCAGGCACAAGCCGCAGCGAACGACGCTGCAGCGCCCGCCGAATCGCGGGCGACACGAAGTGGTACAGCACCAGGGTGCACCGGGGGTTCAGGCGGGCCGTGAGTTCGGCCACGAGGCTCGCGGGGTCGGGTCCGAGCGCGGCTAGGTCGAGCACGAGGGCGTCGACGGGCCCCGCTTCTGCCAGCCCGCGCGCATCGGAGGCGGTCGACACCACCTCGAGCTTGCAGCCGAACTCAGTGACCTCTCCCGACAAGATGCCGCCGAGTGTGGGGTGGGCCACCGCGGCGCGGATCGTGGCAGGCAGCGCCTCGGGCGCCCCCCCGTGGAGCTGGCGTCGCTTTCGCAGCTCGTCGTTTGGCAGGCTTGCAAGGTCGGCGACCCGCTCGCCCATCTCCACGAGCTTGGAGACGAGTTGAAGCCGTTCGACGTTGCCGGGGTCGTACAGGCGGCGACCGCTGGGATCGCGCTGCGGGGCGAGAAGTTCATACCGCCGCTCCCACGTGCGGATGGTCTCGGCAGGTATGCCCGAGAGACTGGAAAGCGCGCCGATCGGGAGCAGGTAGGACGGAGATGACACGGAGGCTCCGGGCCTGACCGGCTCACGGGAAGACTTGAACGGCATGTTGCTATTCATATGTTACTCACTCGACGGCGGAGTCAACTCGGTGACGCACGGAGGGCGCCCCGCCTTTACCCGGTCATCCGCCGCGTTCGGTGGGGCGCCCCGCCGCCCATCAGGCGAGCACGCCACCTGCGTGCTGCCGTCAACGACTGACCTGCCTGGTTTCTTCGGACCAGTCGTTCGTTGAGGACGGCCCCGTCCGAGGGGGGCTTTTCTACGGGTTGTCGTTCGTGGCGGAAGTCCCGCCTTCAATTCGTTCGGGGTGAGGTGGCCGAGGCTCGAGTGGGGGCGCTCCTCGTTGGAGTGGCGCCGCCAGGCCTCGATCATGGGCGACCGCCTCGGCGCGGGTTCGAAACCATTCCATGCTCAGGCACTCGTCGCGAAACCGGCCGTTGAAGCCCTCGTCCGTTCCGTTCTGCCAGGGTTTTCCCGGGTCGATGTACGCCGTGTCGATCGACTCGCTCGTCAGCCTGCGCAGGATCGGATGGGAGACGAACTCCGGCCCATGGTCCGAGCTCCGCGCAGGCTCTTATCGTGGCGAGCACAGGTGCGTCATTGGCTCGCAGCCGTGACTCGTCGCGGAGCGAGGACCTCGCCACCGACAACGGCGCGTACGCACGTCTCAGCGACAACCCACGCTTCACGGCGTAGGTCACCTGCTCGCGACGCACGGGCGCGCTCACCATTTTTTCGGCGATCTCCTTCATCACCTCGACCTCGAGATCCCGCTCGGCCAGCAGCTTCATGAAGCGCGCATTCTCGGTCTCCAGCGCCTTCAGCCTCTTCACCTCGTCGGTCGCCGCGCCTCCGAGCCTTTTGCGCCACACGTACAGCGTCTGCTCGCTGAGACCCTGCTCTTGTGCATCTTCGCTCTCCAGCGCTCTCGCCGAAGAGGCATCGTCTCGCGCTACCCGTGGTCCCAAAATCGCCGGGCAGGTCAGCCACGACTCGGCCGAATCGGGCGTAGCTCCCGGTAGCCCTTCCCCAACTCGCGCGACTTCGAATCTGGGGGCCGGGGGGTCGGGTCCCTTCGGGCGCGCCGCCGAAATCGTTCGGAATTTGCTGAGTCTCGCACGCGAGCGCTGCGACCTCATCGCTCGGCGTTCGGCAGCGCGCTAGGATGTCGCGATGGGTCGCACGGTCCTCGACTCCGCCCCGCTCGGCTTCCAGTGGGTCACGCTCGACCCGTTTCTATTCTGCGTGCACCACGACGACGACTACCCCGCTGGCAACGACGCCCTCGGGCCTGCAGCCTCGCTCGCAGGACGTGACATCGGTCAAGACTTTGCGGGCAAGGACGGCTGGCGCATGTACCACGGCGACGTCGTCCCCGGCTTCCCCCAGCACCCGCACCGCGGCTTCGAGACGGTGACGATCGCGCGCCGCGGCACCATCGATCACTCCGACTCGCTCGGCGCGACGGCACGCTTTGGCAAGGGCGACGTTCAGTGGATGACCGCCGGCGGCGGCATCGTGCACTCCGAGATGTTTCCGCTGCTCTCGCGCGACGAGCGGAACCCGGTCGAGCTCTTCCAGATCTGGTTGAACCTGCCCGCCGAGGACAAGCTCGTCCCGCCGCACTTCTCGATGCTGTGGGCCGACACCATCCCGACCCTCGAGACCGTCGACGCGAGCGGTCGCCGTTCGCGCGTCACCGTGATCGCGGGCGCCCTCGACGGAGCGGCTCCGCCCACGCCGCCTCCCCACTCCTGGGCGGCTCGCGCAGAGGCACACGTCGCGATCTGGAGCGTCGAGCTCGAGCCCGGAGCCAAGCGAACGCTCCCCGCAGCGCCGGCGGACGACGTGGTACGCACCGTGTACTTCTTCCGTGGCGACTTGTTGAGGGTGAACGAGCACGTCGAGCGCAGCCGCAAAGCCCTCGTGGTGCGGCCCGACGTTCCGCTCGAACTCGAGGCGGGCGACAGCTCGACCGAGGTCCTCGTCCTGCAAGCAAAGCCGATCGGCGAGCCGACCGCGCAGCACGGGCCGTTCGTGATGAACACGCGCGCGGAGCTCCAGCAAGCCTTCGTCGACTACCAGCGCACGCGCTTCGGGGGCTGGCCTTGGCCGAGCAACGGTCCCGTCCACGCACAGGGCGAGGGCCGATTCGCCAAGCACCCCGACGGCAGGCTCGATCGCCCGAGCCGCTGAGTCCTCACCGTGGCCGGAGCGCCTCGACGAACTTCGCCGCGGCCTGGTACTGGACGGGCTTTCCTGCGCCCGGGGCGTGGATCACCCAACCGTTGCCGACGTAGAGGCCGACGTGACCGGGTCGCCAGAGAATGTCGCCCGGCTCGAGCGCATGCATCGGCACGGGCGCGAGCTTCTCGCGCTGCAACTCGGACGTGCGCGGGATGGTGCGCCCCGCAGCGCGCCAGGACGTGTAGGTGAGACCTGAGCAGTCGAAGCACTCGGGGCCGGCTCCGCCCCAGCAATACGGCCTCCCGTGAAACGACATCGCCACCTGCGCGGCGTAGGCGCCACGATGTGACGGGGACATCCCCCCATTCCCGTAGCCTTTCGTCTCGGGCCCAGGAGACGAGCCGTTCCAGCTCGGGTACACCGGCGCTTGACCGTAGGGAGAGGCCCCCGGATAGCCGACGTAGCCGGGGTAGACCCCAGGCGCGGGATACGCCGGAGCGTAGCCGCGCTGCTCGCAGCCGACGAGCACGACGGAGACGCACGCAAGGACGAGCGACGCGCGCATGGCTGGATCGTACGGGGGATGCACTCCGAGTCCAAAAAGCCTGCGCTCGCGGAGGCGACGGATTCGGGCTATGCGCGAGCCCCATGAGCGAAGCAGCGTCCACGTCCCTCCGTTCCCTCCTCGGCGAGCGCGCGAGCCAAGAGCGCATTTCGACCTTCATGGAGAGCCTCTCGCTCGAGGCGCGACGCGAGCAAGCGACGAGCCTCCGAGGCAAGGAGGTCGCCGCGCTCTACACCGCGTGCGCGGGTAGCGGGACGCCGACCCTCGAGGACATCGTCCCGAGCGCCCTCGGTGACGACCGCACCGTGATCTTCCAGGGACGCAACTCGCTCCCCGCGTTCACCAGCTTCCAGAAGCGCTTCGCGCGGCTCGGTGGCGAGCTCGTCGGCTACAACCACCAGACGATGTCGTTCGTCACCGGTCCGGGGATCTTCGTCGTGAAGGAGGCGCACTCGGACGCCGACGTGCCAGGCGAGCTGTACTTTGACTACACCGCAACGCCCTCGAATATCCCCACGGGCTATCCGGCGTTCAAGCGCAACGACTCCGGCATCTCGAGCCTCGTCTATGCCCACATGAAGGACTACATGCGCGCCGTCTGCACGGGCGTGATGGTCGGCGCTGCGTACAAGAGGGGCAAGGCGGAGAATGCGTTCTTCGTCCTGGCCCGCGTCGATTGACGCTTAGCCTAGAGCCTGTCGATCAGCGTCGCGAGGAGAGCGTCATGCGCGTCGACGTGGACCCAGTGTCCCGCGTCCTCGAAGCGATGCACCGTCAGCCGCGGATGGGTCGACGCCAAGCGGTCGATGGTCACGAGGTCCTCGGCCTGCCACACGAACGAGCGCCCCGCGACCACGAGGTGCGTCTCGCGATCGGTCCTCGTGAGCTCGGGCCACTCGTCGCGCCGAAAGAAATCGTCGAGGAGCGCGCGAACCACCGAGAGGTCGAGCCCCAGCTCGTACCGGCCGCTCTCGGACGAGGGCCGCAAGCTCATGGCAAGCCAAGCCGCGATCGCCGACGCGAGCCCGCGGTCCTCGAGTGCCCGCGTGAACTCGGCGCGGGTCGTGACCGGACCGCCGAGCGACTCGAGCACCTCGAGCACCTGCATGGTGTGGGTCGTCGCCTGCTCGCGCCGAGTGCCGGGGTTCGAGTCGAGGACCCACACGCTCTCGAGCGCGCGACGACGCCCGAGGACGAGCGCAGCCTTGCCGCCGAACGAGTGCCCGATCACGGTCGAGAAGCGCCCCATCCCAAGCTCGGTCTCGAGCGCCTCGAGATCCGACGCGACCGCCTCGAGATCGTGTGGCCCTGTGAGCTCGTGTGAGCGACCGTGGCCGCGAAGGTCCGGCAGCACGAAGCCCACGTCCGGACGCGCGACGGCGAGCTTCCTCGTGAACGAGAGCCAGTTCTTCCCGCCGCCGAGGATGCCGTGGAGGACGAGCGCCCAGCGGCGAGGCTCGGACGCGCCGCTCCTCACGATCTCGGCGTGCAGTCGACTCATGCGAGGGGGCTTCAGCGCGGGATGACGACCGGCGGCAACTCGAGCGCCGGCGGCATGATGCTCTCGCGCGAGGCCTGACGCTCGTCCTGGTACGAGGCGTACGAGCGCTCGTAGCGACCGAGATCCGCCTTCGAGCCGCCGGTGAGCTCAACGCCGAAGCCGGGCGGCACGCTCGCGGTGCCGGCGGGTCCAAACTTCCTCACCCACACGCAGGTCGCGTCGAGGTGAACGAGCCGATCGGTCCGCGGCGGAACGAACTCGATCCACAGCTCGTCCCAGCGCGCGGGCGGCGCGAGCGTGCGGACGTACATGCCGCCCTCGCTGATGTTGTAGATGTACCCGACATCCTCGTTGCTGCGCCCCGCGAGGCGGAAGCGCACGGCCGTTCCGTAGAGCAATCGCACGCTGCGACGCCCGTCTTGGAACGGCTTGTTCAAGAGCTCGTTCGTCACGAAGAGCAGCGCCACGGGGGCCGAGAATGCGTCGTGCACGGTGACGTTCGCACCGCTCACAGCCGCCTTCAGCGAGAGCCGCAAAAAGCTCGGCATCTCCTTCGGCGGCGAGTTCACGATCCACGGGACGTGACAGCCCTCCGTGCGCGCGCGCACGGCGAGGAGGTCGTCCCCGTCCAGCGCCATCGCTGCGCTCACGATCACGGCCACTGTCTTCGGCTCGAGCGATTGACGCAGGGTCTCGTCCTGGTCGGCAGCAAACGCCACGGCGTACCCCGCGTCGCGGAACACGCGGCCGATCAAGAGGCGCATCTCGCGGTCGGGCTCTGCCACGACCACGGTCGAATCGAGCCTCTTTACGTTCGTCGGGTCGACCTCACCGAGGAGCCTGAGCCGGCGGGCGAGTAGCGCCTCGTCGTAGCCGCACACCTCGTCGATGCCGCTCGCAAAGGCCTCCTCGAAAGAGAGGTCGTTCAGGTCACGCACGAGGCCGATCACCGGAACACCGGCGAGCGCGAAGCTCTCGCGCAACGCGACGGCCCGACGCGCCGAGCCCTCTCCATCCATCGCGAGCCCGATCGCCGTCGGTCGCGTGGCGTTCGACTCGATCCACGCGAGCGCCTCCGGGACCGACGCCTCTCGAAAGAGCTTATCGCCCGACGCGTGCGCCGCGCGGCGCGCGATGGTCGTGAGCGCCTCGCTGACGTCGCCGACGAGCAGAAACGAACCTCCCCCGGTGCGAGCCGGCGCCGCGGCCTGAGCAAGACCTCCGAACTCGCTCGCCTCGTTTCCCTCTTTGGAGTCCATTGGAGAATAGTCTACCGGAGCCACCTTGAACTGTAGAGCCCCTTGTGGCGCCGCTCGTCCGACGCGCGAGCACTACCGCCAGGGCCCGAGAGGGTCTAGAACGCCCGCATGCCCCAGCCTTCCGTCTACGTCGTCGCCGCGAAGCGGACCCCGATCGGAGCCTTCCTCGGCGCGCTCGCTCCCCTCAGCGCCCCCCAGCTCGGAGCCGTCGCGATCCGCGCGGCGCTCGCTCAAGCCAAGGTCCCCGTCGACGCGATCGACGAGGTGTTCATGGGCAACGTCCTCACCGCGGGCGTCGGGCAATCGCCGGCGCGTCAAGCGTCGCGCTTCTCCGGGGTCCCTGACCGCGTCCCGACGACGACGGTGGGCAAGGTCTGCGGCTCCGGCATGCAGTCGGTGCTCCTCGGCGCCCGCGCCATCGCCGTCGGAGACGCAGACGTGGTCGTCGCGGGTGGCATGGAGTCCATGTCGCGCGTGCCCTACTATCTCTCAAAGGCGCGCGACGGCTATCGCATGGGCCACGGCGAACTCGTCGACGGCATGATCCACGACGGCCTATGGGACCCGTACGGCAACTTCCACATGGGGATCGCCGGCGAGAAGTGCGCGACCGAGCATGGCTTCAGCCGCGAGGCTCAGGACGACTTCGCGAAGGAGAGCTATCGCCGCGCCGTCGTAGCCCAGGCCGAGGGCCGCTTCTCGGACGAGATCGCCCCGGTCGAGCTGCCCCAGCCGAAGGGCGAGCCCGTCGTGCTCGCGGTCGACGACGAGCCCGGCCGCGGCAAGCCTGAGAAGTTCGCCTCGCTACGCCCGGTCTTCAAGAAGGACGGGACGATCACGGCGGCGAACGCGTCCTCCATCAACGACGGCGCCGCCGCGCTCGTGCTCGCGAGCGAGCGCGCGGTGAAGGAGCACAGCCTCGAACCGCTCGCTCGCATCGCAGGCCATGGCGCGTCAGCACAGGAGCCCGAGTGGTTCACGACCGCGCCGGCGGCAGCCGTCGAGCGTGCTCTCGCGCGCACCTCGCTCCGCTCGTCGGACATCGGCGTGCACGAGATCAACGAGGCCTTCAGCGTCGTGCCGATGGTCGTCGCGAAGCTCTGCGGACTTGACTTGAGTCAAGTCAACATCCGCGGAGGCGCTGTCGCGCTGGGGCACCCGATCGGCGCAAGCGGGGCGCGCATCCTGACCACGCTCGTCTACGCCATGCGTGACGGCAGTCACCGCCGTGGCTGCGCGTCGATCTGCATCGGCGGGGGCGAGGGGCTTGCGATAATCCTCGAGCGGTGAGTCGCGCCTCGACCATCGTCGCGAGCATCGAAGGCTTCGCCGCTCGCACCCCGACGCTGCCACCGGCGACGGACACCAACAGCTATGTCCTCGGCGACGGGGCGGCCGTGTTGGTCGAGCCCGCGACTCCATACGAGGACGAGCAGGCGGCCTGGCTCGACTGGGCCCGCGGTGTCGGGCGCTCGCGGCGCCTCGAGGCCATCGTCCTCACCCATCACCACCCCGACCACGTGGGCGGCGCCGAGGCCTTCGCGCGCGCGCTCGGCGTCCCGATCTGGGCACACCACGAGACCGCGCGGCGACTCGAGGTGCCGGTCGAGCGCCATCTCGACGAAGGCGACGTGCTCGTCCTTGGCTCCGAGCGGTGGGAGGTGCTCCACACGCCCGGACACGCCCCGGGTCACCTCTGCTTCGTCGAGCGTCGCCTGCGCGTCGCCGTCGTCGGAGACATGGTGGCGAGCGTCGGCACCATCCTCATCGACCCCATCGAAGGCGATCTTGGGCGTTACATGCGCGAGCTCGAGCGGCTCGCGGGCTTCGAGCTCGACCTCGCCCTGCCCGCGCACGGCGCGCCTATCCACGGGCCCCGAGCGCTGTTCGAGCACTACGTTCGACACCGCCGCGCGCGCGAGGCGAAGATCCTCGACGCGCTCCGCAAGCTCGGCCCCGCTCCCTCGCTCGAGCTTCTCCCGACGGCCTACGACGACGTGCCTCAGGCGGTTTGGCCGGTCGCCGCGTTGAGCCTCGAGGCCCACCTGCTCGAACTCGAGCGAACCGGTCGTGCGCTCCGAATCGACGAGGACTGGCTGCTCGCGCCTTCGGCCTGAGGACGCGCGTCTCACGGAGCCCGCGCGTCACCGATCGCGTGGCTTGAGCGAGACGTACCGGTTGCCACGCTCGAAGAAGCGCCACGGTCGCTTCGCCCACTCGCCGGCGTAGTCGACGTTGACGCGAGGCGAGCGACCGATCGCGCCGCATCGAGGCGCATCGAGGATCGCGAGCGCCCCGCCTCCGCACAGGTCAGCGCGATCGAGTGCCCCGTCGATGCCGAGCGCCGCGGTGGCGCGCCCCGGCCCGCCCGTCGCCTCGCGCCGCGTCCTCGGCATTCCACGTCGCCGCTCGATCGCCTCGAACGGCGGGAGCGGCTCGACGGCGCGGACGAGGACGGCGTGAGGCTCGCCGACCTGCCCAGTCACCGCGTTGAAGGCCCAGTGAACGCCGTACAGGCGAAACACGTAGGCTCGACCCGCCTCGCCCCACATCGACTCGTTTCGCGCAGTTCGGCGCCCGCGAGCCGTATGGGCAGCGAGGTCCTCGGGGCCGCGATAGGCCTCGGTCTCGACGATGCGCCCGAGCGCCAAGCCGTCGTCGCGTCGATGCACGAGCACCTTGCCGAGGAGCTCCCGCGCAACGACGAGGACCGGCCTCTCGTAGAACGAACGCGGCAAGACGCGCGTGGTTGCCTCTCCGCCTGGCCGCCACGTGGCGCTGACCTCCGCTCGGGTATCCCCACTCGCGATGCCCACGTTTCCTCGCCGCGACATCCTACGCCGCCTGAGGCGCCGGAGGTCGCTCGCGTGCTAGAGAGCCGAAGGAGCGGGGCGCTACCGCCTGTCGAGAGAAGCGGTGTAAGCTCGCGCCCGACCTAGGAAGGGACCATGATCGACGACGTCGTCAACGAGCTGAAGGATGGGGTGGAGAAGAGCCTGGACGCGCTGCGCCGTGAGCTCGCGAAGGTCCGAACGGGGCGCGCGCACCCGAGCATCCTCGACCGCATCCGCGTCGATTACTACGGCGTCCCGACGCCCATCGCCCAGATGGCCAACGTCGGCGTGCCCGACGGCAGCTTGCTCACCGTCAAGCCCTGGGAGAAGAACCAGGTCAGCGCGATCGACCGCGCGATCCGCGACAGCGATCTCGGCTTGAACCCGCAGGTCGACGGAGACCTCCTGCGCATCCCCATCCCGCCCCTCACGGAAGAGCGCCGCAAGGAGATGGTGAAGATCACCAAGCGTTGCGGCGAGGACGCAAAGATCGCCGTCCGCAAGCACCGACGCGACGCGCTCGACATGCTCGGCGAGCTCGTCAAGGACGGCGAGGTGAGCGAAGACGATGGCGCGCGCGGCGAGAAGAAGATCGAAGACGTCATCGCCGACGCCTCGAAGAAGGTCGACCAATTCGTGACCGACCGCGAATCGCAGATCATGGGCGGCTGAGCCGACGGTCGCATCATGCCAGCCACGGTGATCATCGGCGCCCAGTGGGGCGACGAAGGCAAGGGAAAGATCGTCGATCGGCTGGCCGAGTCCGCCGATCTGGTGGTTCGCTACGCGGGTGGTCCGAACGCGGGGCACACGCTGGTGGTCGGCGGCGAAAAGACCGTCCTGCGGCTCATCCCGAGCGGCGCGCTTCATCGCCACACCGAGTGCCTGCTCGGCCAGGGGATGGTCGTGCACCCGGCCGGCCTGCTCGACGAGATCGACACCCTCGAGTCACGCGGCGTCGCCCTCACCGACCGACTGACGCTGTCGCGGCTCGCCCACCTCATCCTCCCTTACCACGTCCTCGTGGACGAGCTCCGCGAGGGCCGAGAGGGCGGCACGAAGATCGGCACGACGAAGCGCGGCATCGGTCCCGCCTATGAGGACAAGGTTGGTCGACGAGGCTTGCGGGCCGGCGATCTTGAGCACCCGAGGCGGCTGCGAGCGCGCCTTGAAGAGGCGCTGGCGACCTGGGCGCCGACCATCCTCGCGCTCGGTGGGGAGGTCCCCGACGTCGACGCGATGGTCACCGCCGTCATGCCCCACGCGCCGCGCCTCATCCCGCTCCTCGGAGACGTCTCCGCACAGGTCGAGACCGCGCTCCGCGACGGCAAGCGCGTCATGCTCGAGGGCGCACAAGGAACGATGCTCGACATCGACAACGGGACCTATCCGTTCGTCACCTCGTCCTCCGCGGTCGCCGGCGGCGCGTGCACCGGCGCCGGCATCGGCCCGACGCGGATCGCTCGCGTCCTAGGGATCACCAAGGCGTACACGACCCGGGTCGGAGCAGGCCCCTTCCCCACCGAGCTCGACGACGACGTCGGCGCTCACCTCAGGGCGGTCGGAAAAGAGTTCGGCTCCGTCACGGGCCGTCCGCGCCGCACCGGCTGGCTGGACGTCGCAGCCCTTCGCTACGCGCGACGCGTCAATGGCATCACGGGGCTCGCGGTAACCAAGCTCGACGTCCTCACTGGCCTCGACACGCTCCGCGTCTGCGTCGGCTACGAAGGGGCGAGCGGAGCCGCGAACGAGCTCCCGGACGGCGACGCGCTGACGCCCGTGTATCGAACCTTCGAAGGCTGGACCGAGTCGCTGCAAGGCGCCTCGCGGCTCGAGGACCTCCCGCCGCCCGCCCGCGCTTACCTCGACTTCATCGAGGAGGCGTCCGAGACCCCCATCGACCTCATCAGCACCGGGCCTGGCAGAGAGTCAACCATCGAGAAGACAGGCGGATTTTAGAAACCACTTGAATCGACCACCCAGTACCTTATAGTTGGAAGAATCTACTAAGTATCCTCCATTCAAACAACCATATTAAGTACCGCCCATTAAACACCGAATAGAGAATAGCCTCTACTTAATAGATGCTCGCAAGCGGCCTTGGACGCTCCACTTGCGAAGCTTTAGTAGCGTCTACTGAATAGATGAGCCTCCTCCCTTTGCTCGCTGCCTTGCCCGTCGTGGGCAACCTCGAGACAAGCGCGACCATCAGCACGCGCCCTGCCGAGTGCCGTCAGCGCGAGGCACTCACGTGGGAGGTGGCACGGGCGCCCCTTCGCCAGTCCTATTGCCAGAGTCTCGCGCGGGGGAATGCTCGGCTCTCCGATTCGCCCGCGCTCGCGCGCGTCGACGCCGAGCGAGCCATCGGCCTCGAGCCTGGCCGAGCCGCGCCTCGCGTTCTCCTCGCTCGCGTTCTTCTTCGGCAAGGCGACGCCTCAGCAAGCCACGCTGCGTTCTCGGAGGCACTCGCCATGGATCCGCGTTCGCTCGATGCCCCGACCGTCCTGCGAGAGGCCGCCGATGCCGCGCGCCGTGCCGGGGCGCATGATGTCGCTCACAGCCTATACCGTCGGGTCGTCCCGCTGGCCGAGCACCTCGCCGACCGACGCGAGCGGGTGCGGGTGCTGCTCGAAGCTGGTCACGTCGAGATGACCACTCGACGAGCTAGCGGCGGCACTTCCTCTCTTGACGAGGCCCTCGGGCTACTTCGCAGCGCGTCGACCATCGCGCAGGGGCGCGAGCGGCTCGACGTGGCGCTCTCGCTCGCGCTGTGTCTCGACCGCGCCGGGCGAATGGATCTCGCCAACGCTCTCCTCACCAGTACGCCCGGCCTCTCGCGCTGGGCGGACTCGCCCGCCTACGCTGTGGCGGCGGAGGATAGGCTCGCCTTGCGCGCGCTAGCGCTCGAGAAGTCGAACCCCGCCGAGTCGCGGATGCTCCTTGCAGACCTGCTTTCGCGGGTGGCCCCCGGCGCGTGGCGCGACGTCCTCGTGACGCGGCTCGCGCGCCTCGCTTCGACGAAACCGAGGGCTCCGGGCAAGCCCCGATGACCCTCACGCGGCATCGGCTCGCCTCAGCGCTCGTGGTCGCGGCATCGATTTCGAATCCGGCAAGCGCACGCGGCGACGCGACGGTGTGGAGCGAGGCGGCGACCCCGGAGCGCGCCATCGAGAACGAGACCATCACCCGAGCCCGTCGCCTACATCAGCGCTACGTCGACGCGCTCTCGGACCGCGTGACCGAGAGCCGTGCGGCGGGGCACCTCGTCGAGGAGGCTGCGCTGCTGCGCCGCCGAGGCGCCGCCGCGAGTCTTCGCCCCGAGCTGTTGCACGCCTTCGCGCGTGTCGAGCGAGCGCGCTTCGATGCAGACGGCGACCCCAGCCACCTCGAGCGCTCGGTCGAGGCACTTCGTCGTGGGCTCGGCGATGCGCTCGCGCGTGGCACGCTGCGAGAAGCTGCGATGCGCTTCGACCTCTCGCTCAGCCTCGCGCACCTCGAGCGACGAGCGGACGAGATCGAGGCCGAGCAGAAGTTCCTCGAGGTCGAACCCGACGACTCGGAGAGGAGCCTCGTCCTCGCGAACTTGGCCGATGCATGGATGGGACTCGGACGGCTCGAGGATTCGCTTCGAGCCTACGAGGCGGCGCTCGCGCTCCTCCCGACGATCGCCTTCGGCGGCGGCAGCGTCACGACGCTTTGGGGCCTTGCGGTGGCCCTCGACCGCTCGGGCGACCTCCCACGTGCGCTGGAGCGTGTCGCGGTCGCGCGCACCTACGATCCTTCCGACATGCACCTGCGCTCGCCCGCGTGGTTCTACGTGCCGCGGTACGAGAAACACTGGTACGCCGCGCTCGGCTCGTGGCACGTCGGTCGAACCCACGCGGACGACGCGGTGCGACGCGAGGCGTACGGACGGGCGGTGGCGAGCTACCGCGCCTACCTCGATGCCGCAGCGCCGATGGACCGATGGCGCGAACTCGCGGCCACACGCTTGGCGCAGTGCGAATCGGAGGCGAAGAAGCTCGTTCCTCGGCGGCGCGGGAGACTTGTAGCGCCGAGTTCGCCCAGGTAAGTTTTTGGCTGCCATGCGGTCGCGTCTGCGCCTCCTCCTCCTCGCCGCTGCGGCGACGGTCGGAGCGGGATGCCCCCTCGAGCCACTCGAGGCGCCCGCGCCCTGCGAGTTCGGCGGGTGCGACGATGGGAACTCGTGCACTCGCGACCGATGTGACCAAGAGACCCGTCGCTGCGTGTTCGAGCCTCTGCCGAAGGGCACCCAGTGCGACGTCGACGACGATGCCTGCAACGGCATCGATCGCTGTGACGACTCGGGCGCGTGTCTCGTCGGGGAGCCGCTCGACGTCGACGACGAGGACCCCTGCACCGTCGACAGCTGCGATCCGATCACTGCGGTGATCCGGCATACCACGCTGCCCGACTGCAGCCCCGCGAGCAGCAGCGCCGTTGGCGCCGGCGGCGCCGGTGGCAATGGTGACGGTGGCGGGGGTGGCGGTGAGCCCGTCACGCCACCGCTTTGGAAGGCGTTGTCGACGGACGGTGCCCCGTCGACGCGTCGCCTTCACGCGGCCGTCTGGACCGGCAGCCGGATGATCGTGTGGGGTGGACTCACGACGTCAGGCGTCACGGGCACGGGAGGCGTGTACGACCCCGCCACCGACACCTGGAAGCCAACGGCCGTCGCCAATTCCCCGAGCGCGCGGCACTCGCACAGCGCCATCTGGACCGGCAGCGAGATGATCGTCTGGGGCGGGTTCAGCAACACCTACGAGGCGACCGGAGGCCGATACGACCCCGTACGTGACGAGTGGACGTCGCTCCCCTTCACGACGATCAAAGGCCGCGCTCGACACGTGGCCGTTTGGACCGGAGCGGACATGATCGTCTGGGGCGGCTCGAACGGCATCGCGCCCCAGGGCGACGGATCGCGTTATTCGCTCGGCGCGAACACCTGGACAAATCTGCCTGCGGGAGGGCCGTCCGCGCGCTTCAACTCCGTCGGGGCCTGGACGGGCAGCGCGCTCGCGATCTGGGGCGGCCTCAACACCTTCGACTGGTTCGCGGACGGCAAGTATCACAACCCGTCGCTCAACACCTGGACAACCATCAGCAACACGAACCGTCCCAAGCTGCGCGAGAGCGCGTCCCACGCCTGGACCGGTGCAGGCCTGCTCCTTTGGTCCGGCTGGAACGGCGGCGACTTTCTCCAGGATGGCGCCATCCTCAAGCCCGCGGTCGGCGCAGGCGGGACGTGGAGCATCATCAACGTCGCGCTCGCGCCGGCGCCGCGCGCGCAAAACGCCACCGTGTGGACGGGCAGCGAGCTGTGCGTCTGGGGCGGCTGTGGTGAAGACGCTTGCGGCCAGGTTCGCGAAGACGGCGGTTGCTACTCGACCGCGAAGGACACGTGGCGGCCCATCCCCTTCGAGGACACATTCCCCGGACGCATCGGCCCCTCTGCGGTGTGGACCGGCAGCGAGCTCATCGTGTTCGGTGGCGAGCGCAACCTGAAGGCAGTGAGCGGGGGTGGCAGGCTCTCGCTCGACGCGCTACCAAAGTAGTTCTCCCATGTCGAAACACGTTTCGCAGGTCGTTGTTCTCGGTCTGTTCCTCGTCGCGTGCGGAAGCGAAGGCGGCGACGTGAAGGAGGCGTGCGTAACGGCATGCCATCCCCGCGACCCAAACCTCGCGTGGAATCCGCTCCCCTCCGAGGGCGCCCCGTCCGCCAGGCGACTCCACGCCATGGTGTGGACCGGCAAGGAAGTCCTCGTCTGGGGAGGCATCGTCGACGGCGCCGGGAACTCGACGGGAGACGGTGCCGCCTACGACCCTGCAACCGACCGCTGGCGGCCGATATCGACGACGAGCGCCCCCTCGGCGCGACACTCGCACCAAGCGGTCTGGACCGGCACGAGAATGCTCGTCTGGGGCGGCTTCGAGAAGGGCGGCTACGCGAAGGCCGGCGGCGCTTACGACCCTGCCACCGATACGTGGAGCGCAATCCCTGAAGCCCCGATCGGAGGTCGAACGCGCCAAGTCTCGCTATGGGCCGGCACGTCCATGCTCGTGTGGGGAGGGCTCGACGGAGCCGGCGCGCTCGCCGACGGGGCAACGTACAACCTCGCGACTGGCGCATGGCAGAAGCTACCGGCTGGCGGACCGAAGGGCCGCGCATCCCATGTCGGCGTTTGGACCGGTGCCGAAGTGCTCGTGTGGGGCGGTACGGACACGCTCGACTGGTTCGCCGATGGGCAGCACCTCGACGTGGCCGGGAATGCCTGGGCCTCACCCACCACCAGCGCGGGCGCGCCGAGCCTTCGGGAGTCCGCAACTGGAATTTGGACGGGCCGCGAGATGCTCGTATGGGGCGGGTGGAACGGCGGTGACTACCTGTCGGACGGAGCGCTCTATGATCCGTCAACGGCGGCGTGGTACGCCATGGCCGCCGGCGCTTTGAGAGGGCGGTCCGATCACATCTCGATCTGGACGGGCGACGAGCTCGTAGTCTGGGGCGGGTGCACGGACGACTCGTGTTCGACGTTGCTCGACGACGGCGGAAGCTACACCCGAGACCGGGGATGGGTCGTGCTCCAGCCGAGCGCGACGCTCTCTGCGAGGAGAGGTGCCGGGGGCGTGTGGACCGGTCGCGACGTCGTCGTCTTCGGCGGCGGCGACGTCAACTTCAAGCCAATCGGTGGCGGGGCGCGCGCGACGCTCTGAGCGACTCGATTCAGCCCGCGACCTAAGTGGCCGGCACCGCGGACAGAGCCCGACCCTCGCCGAGTCGTGGTCGACGTCAGTCGAGTGACGCCGAGTAGATTCGTCCATCCTGCGTCCAGGCCGCCACGAATCGATGCCCGCGACTCGTGGCGTCCCGCGCGACGGCGAGCGCGGGAGTGCCCGCGTCACCGCCTTCGCCGGAGAGCACGACCGCTTGGGACCACCGCTCGCCCTCCGTGACGCCTTCCGCCTGCACGGACGAACGACGCGCCATCACGCGGAAGCGGCTTCCGACGCGGGCTCGCCAGGCGACGACAACGGTGCCATCTGGCGCAACCTTCATGACAGGCTCAATCGCGGCTTGAGCGCTGAGGCGCAACGGCGCATCGCCAGGCGCGACCCATCGACCTGACGCGTCGCGGTGCGCAAGGAGGATCGACCAGTCCTCACCGATCTTCTGCTCCCACACCACATAAAGATCTCCCGACCGAGTAAAGGAGATCCGAGTGTTCCATACGTTGTCGGCGATGGGACCGAAGGGCTCGCCGATGGCTGGCCTCGACCAGCTCCCGTTGCTCGGTCTCTCCGACAGAAAGGCCGCCATCTTCCCGTCTGGGAGGACCTGGCGCCAAACGATCGCGGCACGACCATCCTCGGCGATGGCGGGCTCGGGATTCTCGACATCCCCTTCGGGCGGCGACAAGGCGTCCTCATCGTGCGCGATCGTGAACGGCCCATCGACGCCACGGCGCTCGCTCGGCAAGACACGGAGCTTCTCGCCAATCGACTCGAACCACGTGATGACCATGTCGCCGCGGTCGTTCCGAGCGAACTCCGGGTTGTTCGAGAAGATGAAGCTTCTCGAGACGACATCGAGCTGGTTCTTCGGACGCTGAAACGCCGTCTCGCCGGCGCCGCGCGTTGCGATGCAAACGCCACGTCGATGCCCCGAGTCGAGCCCCTGGTTCCAGGTGATCGCGAGCTCACCGTCGGCGTGAGCGAGCACTTCGTGCTGATAGGCAAGAGGCGAGAACGAGAAGAGACCTCCGCCTGGTGGCTCGACGAGGTGACCTCCCTTGATGCCGACACGCACCAGCGTCTGGAGCTCTTGGCCAGTGCCGCTCCGTAACCACACCACGGCGGAGTGATCATCGTCGACCGCGGCAACGCGAGGCTCTTGGTTGAACCCATCGACCCCAAACGACGGGTAGTCGAGCTCCCAGGTCGCTCCGCTCTCACGAGCGAGCACCACTGTAGAGGCCTCATCGCTCGCCTCCTCGTACGCGAGCCATACGCGACCAGAGCGGTCGACATCGAGGGAGGGCCTCGAGGCTCGCTCACCGAGCGGCGTTGCCTCGTGGAGGCGGCGCCACGTTCGCATGACGCATCGGCCATTCTCAACGTAGGCCCACGCGTCGCAGCAGCGCTCGTCTTCACCATCGGCGCGCCGGCAAGCCGGCAGCGGCTCGAGTGTGCAGCCCATGGTCAGCCCGACGAGAAGGAGTTCGGGGAAAACGCCCCAGCGCCGCATCGCCATGTGCGGAGAAGACCACAAAAGGCGAGCGCCGCGAACCTCTTCAGGAGGCTGCGGCGCCCAATCGCTCGGTCGAAGCTTTCGGCCAGGCTCACGCCGGGCGCGAAGACTTCAGCGAAGCACGCTCACATGCACGTCGGGTTGCAGCAAAGGATCGCGCGGGGGGGTGCGCCGGCGCAGCCACCCGCGCAGCCAACCTTGCTGTTGTTCTGGCACAGGTGCGCTCCACTCACGCCGTCGTAGAACGAGTCGGCGTCGAAGTGGTAGACCATCGTGCCCTTCGTCACGCCCGTGCCTGGCATGGCGTTGTTGCTGGTCGTCGGAGCGAACCACTCACCGTCCGAGATGTGACCCGTCGGGTAGGTCCAGTCGTTGCAGCGCGCCCCGGCGCCCGCCTTCCACGCGCACTTCTTCTGCACCGGGTCGCAGAACGCAAGCACGCCTGGCGCGTTGCAATCGGTGTCGATGGTGCAGGTCTTGTTCGCCGGGTCGAGGACCGTGAGGTCCTTGTTGGTTCGGTGCAGCCAGTACGTCAGATTCGGCGGAATCATCGCGAGCTCACCCGCGGCCTCAGCCTTGACCACCTCACCATAGTTGCAGATGTGATCCGCTCCGATCGCTTGACACATGGCGTTACCGGCCTGGACACCTTCGAGGCCGTTGTACGTCCACTTCGACGCGATGCCCGAGCCGGTCATCACGGGGTTCTGGTTGTTCGAAACAACGCCGAAGAAGGTCTTTTGCCCCATGCACGGGTCAACGGTCGCCGAAGAAGACGCAGGACCTGAGGGGTTCTTGCAGTCTTTCGGGCACATGCCCATGTTCTCGTTGTTGATGCCGTCGTCGCAGTCCTCGCCGGCCTGGATGATGCCGTCGCCGCACTTGGGCTTGGTGCACAGGTTGGTGCACATGTCGTCGGCGACCATGTTGCCGTCATCGCACTCCTCGCCAGCGTCGATCGCGCCGTTGCCGCAGGTCTTGGGAGCGTTGCTCGTGCAGTTGTTGTGGCACGAGTCCGAGTCCACGTCGTTTCCGTCGTCACAGGCCTCACCTGGATCGAGCTTGCCGTTGCCGCAGGAGGCTCCGCCTCCCGACGAAGCGGCGGTGGCCGAACCGGTCGGCGTGGGCTCGCCCTTCGTGCACTGCTGCGTACAACCGTCGTTGTCATTCAGGTTACCGTCGTCGCACTCCTCTCCCACATCCACGACCGCGTTGCCACACGCTCCGTCGCCGCCAGAGGTCGAGGTGTTGTCGCTAGTGCCACAGGCGCTGACGAGTGCCGCCGCGCCGACGAAGCCGCCGGCAATCCCGAGCCAGGCCATCGATTTCAACTTCATGATCAGGTGCTCCTCCCAAGTATTCAACGAATCGCCCCGTAGCGATTTAAGTTAGCACGTCACGTAGGCTTGTACAGTTCGACCGAACGATTTCGAAGACGCCGCTCGCGGATGTCAGGTCGACACCGCGTCCGCCCTACGTCAGCTTCCCAGCTTGAAGGTTGCGAGCGCAGGCTTGTCCGCGGTGACCGTCTTGCGCTGTGAGCGCGAGGCCTGCCCCGGCGGCGCGCACGTTACCGTGTGAGCGCCGACCGAGACCGTCGCGTTGAAGCTGCTGCCGCTCCCCTGAGACTTGCCGTCGACGCTCCACGCGCAGGTGCCGCCGGTTGCGATGCCGATGAGCTTTCCAGTCGACCCACCGCTCGCCGCGGGCTCGGGCTTGGGCTCAGGCTTCGGCTCGGGCTTCGGTTCGGGCTTGGTCTCCTTGTCTTTTTCCTTGCCCTTGTCCTTGTCGCCCTTCGGATCGGTCGTCGACTTCACGGCCGCCGCCTTGGGGTCCGCGGCCTGCCCGCCGGTTGGTGCGGGGCTCGGCGCTGACGTCGCCTTCGCCGGCTCGCCCGGGGCTGACACGGCCGAAGCCACCGCTGCCGTGGCCTCTGAGCCGGCCGCTTCAGCCGATACCGGGTCTACCGCAGCGCCCCCGACGGTCGGCTGAGACGTGGGCACCGATGCATCCGCCGTCGGCTTCGGACCGTCGCCCTTCGGCTTCATCGCGAACACCGCAACGCCAGCTGCAGGAATGACGATGGCCGCCGCGATCAGAGCCCACCTGAGGCCCTGGCCCTTGGACGGAGCCGGTGCCTGGGGCAGCGAGGTCGGGGACAGCGCTGGATTCGGTTGGAATCCGCCGTAAGAGGACGAACCGGCAGGAACGCCAGCGGCAGCGAACCGGTCGCTCGGGAGGCCGCCTTGGCTGCTGCGAGGCGCTGGCGCAGAGGCCATCCCCGCGAACGGCGCGTCGTGCATGAAGCTAGTCTTCTCGAGGTCGCTCTCCCCACTGTCGAGCGGAGACTGCATGATGACGGTCGAGGAGCCCTCGTCGTCGTCGTCAAGCAGCGCGCTATGACCGGCGGCGAGCGGCGACGTCGGTGAGATGGCCACCTCAGCGACCTCGGTCGGCGCTGAATGAGCGATCCGTCCGATTTGATCGATGAGGAGCTGCCCCTCCGCCGAAGCGAACGGTCTCAGCGCATGCGCGAGCGCGTAAACGCTTCCGAAGCGCGAGTTCGAGTCCTTCGCGAGGGCCCAACCGATGATCTGGTCGAGCTCGCGGGGAAGATCGGGCCGAAGACGGGTCACCGGCATGGGATCGTCGCGCGAGATCTTGAGCATCAGCTCGGCCATCTCGCCGCTGAATGCGGGCACCGCGGCGAGCATCTCGTAAAGGATGCAGCCTAGGGACCAGACGTCCGTTTTCGCATCGACGGCGCCCTTCCGTACCATCTCGGGAGACCAATAGTTCGAGATGCCGAAGATCGCCGTCGCCTGGTTGTCGGGGTCATCGCTCCCCGTGGGCCCCTTCAGCACCTTCGCGGTGCCGAAGTCGATCACCTTCAGGGACCCTACGCCGCCGCGCTTCTGGGCGATGAACAAGTGCGACGGCTGGAGTTCGCGGAGGATGATGTTGTGGCTGTGGCACTCCTGCACCACCTCCCCCGCCTGCAGCAGGAATGCGACCGCCTGATCGAGTCGCAGCGCCCCGCGGTTGCGGAGGTGCGTCGCGAGGTCCTCGCCCTCCAGGAACTGCCGCACCAGGAAGAACGAGCCGTCGGAGTGCGTGCCGACGTCGATGATGCGCGCGCTGTACTCGCTCTCCATCTTGGAGAGAGTCCGTGCCTCGCGACGAAATCGCTCGAGCTCTTTCTCGTCACAGAGCGCAGGCGACATCAAACGGATCACGACGTGCTGGTCGAACTCCGTGTGTCGCGCCTCGAGGAGGAGTCCGCGCGAGCGACCGAGCACCCGCGTGACGCGATATTTGCCAGCTACTATGTCACCAGGACGCATGAATCCAGCTTTGGGTCGGTACGGCTCTCGAACGTCGGAGTAGCGGGCGGGATGCCTGCGACATCCTTACACAAGTTTCGTGCATCGCGAACTCTTTCCGAGCATGCGATGCCTCGTCCGTCTCGTAAGTTGACGGCGAGGGCGACGTAACGGTCTGTCGGAATCCGGCTTGCCTCACGGAAGCTTCGCGAGCGCCGCCTTGCAGGCCTTCTCGATGCTCTGCTCGGTGTCGCCGCGCAGCCAGCCGACGACGCATCGGTCGGCGTCGTCCCAGGGATCAAACACCTTACCGCCCTTGTGGCCCTCTTGCCCGCGGCCCTTTCGGACGAGCAGCAGGGTATTGACGGCGTTTCCACCTGGATCCGAGCCGACCTTCGAGACCTTCTCGGGTTCGACCGCGCAAACGGCGTAGTAGTTCGCAGACTTTTCTGCGTCGGTGGTCACGCCCTCCCCGGTGCGCTTGCGCTCACCCTGATGGCGAAGGCCGTCGCGGCCGAGAATGCGCAGCGGCCGAAAGTCGCTGCCGTGGCAATCGAGCGTACCGCAGCGACGCTCCATCACCTCAGAGACATGCTGCACGTAGACTTGACGCGACGGGCAGGTCACCTCGAGGCCGCTCGAGAGTTCCTGCTTGCAGCCGGTCAACGCAGCCACCGCGACGAACGCCGCGAAGCTCGAGATCCCGAACACGCCCTGTGCGTTCACGGAGTTCCTCCTCCTGCACCCATCCCACCGCCGGAGGACGTGCTCCCACCGCCTCCGCCAGCACCGGTCGTCGAAGACGATGCCACGCTCCCAGCACCGCCTGCGCCCGTCGGAGTCGCACCGCCCGCTCCAGCGGGCGCTGCACCGCCCTGCCCGCCAGCCCCGCTCGTCGTCGGGTCGGGCGGGGGCCCACAGCGCTCGAGCGAAGGAACGAACTCGGGGTCGATGATGATCGCACCCGCCGAGTCGCGAGCCCGGCCTGTCGCGGGATCTAGGTAGGGGTCGATGTCGATGCGCTCGATCGAGGCGAGTTTGTGGCACCCGGCACACGACCGCTCACGCCCGATGAGCGAGGCCATCTTCACGCCGGCGACGTTCACCACGAGCGGGAACGCGAGGTCGTCGATCCCCTGCAAGTCCGCCTTCGTGATGTAGAAGTTGCCGGCCTTGTTGGTGCACGCCTTGTAGGTCGCGCCGGCCGAATCCTGGATGGTGACGAAGACGCCCTCGACGCCGTTGAGGTAGCCTTTCGCGGTCTGCGAATAGACGGTGCCACCGATGGCGAGAGCGGGCTCCGCGCCCTCGTAGGTGCTGTGGCAATCAACGCAAGCTTGACCGGCCCGATGCTCGGGGCTCGGTCCCCCCGGGTCTTCGGGGGGATTCTTGCGGACCTTCTGATCGATGACGGGGTCGTAGCGACATGCCACGAGGAGTGCCGCAAGTGCGACCAAGAAGCCCGCGACGCGAGCGACGGAGGACGCGATTCGGGTAGGTGCGCGCATCAGTCGAACTCCAACTCGAGGGTCGAGGACGAGAAGAGCCCCCAGCGATCGAACAGGTAAAGATGGTCGAGGAATCTTGTGTAGACGCCCTCGACCTGGACGCCAAGGGAGGCGACGCGGTTGAAGGCCGTGCGGAGGCCGATGCCGCCGGTGACTGCCCAGAGCGGCCCTAGCTCACGGTCGCCCGTGCGGAACTGCGGCAGCTGATAACCGTCCACGCTCTGGCTCGCGACGTACGCTCGCTGCCAGAAGCTCACCGGCCCCTGGATGTTGAAGCGCGCGTGCGGCGTGAGCCGCAACTGCGGGTAGCCAGGCGTCCCGTTCGCGCCCTTCTTCTCGTAGAAATCCCAAAGAAAACGAAGGTCCGTCGTGCTCGCGAGCTGCCCCCAGTCGTCCATGTAGAGGCGCTCGGTCGCGCGGAAAGTCGAGGTCTCGAAACGACGCAGGACACCGAGAAGGGCTGCGTAGCGCTGTCGCGAGGTCGGAAGCTGCTCGAACGGCATCATCGGCAGGCGCCCAGCGGCTACGAGAGCCGCGGACGCCGCGACCGGGATCTCGGGGGCCACCGTCGCGTCGAACATCGGCACGTGCCGGTAGGGCTTCGAGGCATCACCGAAGTTGAGCTCGACGGTGCCGCCGAGGATGCCCACCGTCGATGGGTTAAAGATCACCGACGCCCCAAAGTTGATGGTGTGGCGGTAGAGATCTCTGCTGAAGACATCAAACGCTGTCTGAGCGCGACCGAGGATGTCGAACCCGAAGTCGTACGTCAGGTAGGGCGACACCATCTTGTCGAACACGTCGGCGCTCAGGTTCACGCCAACGGACCGAGCGATGTAGTCGTTCTCGACGGAGGTCGCCGCGTTGACGCCCAGCGTCGCGACGCCAACCCTGTAACCGCCGCCCACCGAGGCTCCGACGCGCACCTGGTCAAACCGGCGAGAGGCCATCGCGACGATGTCGGCCGACGCCGTGCTGACCATGTCCACGATCGCCTGGCCTCCCACGTTCCATCCCTGCGTGGGCTGAACCGCGGCGAAGTAGATGGCAGGCGAGACGACATCGACTTGATTCGTATCGTTGTAGCTCGAGACTTCGAGGCCCGTCTTAAAGTTGAGCCCCTTAGCGCCGGGATTGTACTTGTCGTCACAGGCTTTCCGCTCAGCCGCGTTGCGCGCCTTGCGATAACAAGCCTGCAGCGGAGTCTCCGTCGAGACGACGTCGAGGTCGATCGACTCCGACCGCTGGAACGTGACCTTCTTGCTGAATTCGTAGGGCTCTCCGCCCCGCTTACCGGTCACTTCGACGAGCGCCGTGCCGGGGTTGTGCCCGATGGGCTTCCGAATGAGGTCGTCCGCGACGCGAGCGCCGTCGATCTTGACGGCGAGGTCGGTCACGCCCGCCTGAAACTTCAAGTTGATGCGCGGGATGCTCTCGTCCAGCTCGTTGACGACGGCTTGCGCCTCCTTCACGAGCGCGTCCTGTCGATCGGTCTTCGCGAGTCGCACCGCAGCCTCGGCGTCACCCTTCGCCTCGACCAGCAGGTCGCCTTTGTCCTGGCAGCGAGCGGCCATCAGCTTACCGGCTGCGTAATCACCGCCCGCCAAGCTCTGCACCATGGTCCCGAGACAGCCCTCCCAGTCGTTGCCGTCGAGGAGCTTCTGCGCTGTCGCGATCGCATCCTGCTGAGAGGACGAAAGAACTGCCGGCTCGGCCTTCTTCGCGGGCTCCGGCTCGGCCTTCTTCGCGGGCTCGGCCTTCTTCGCCGGCTCGGCCTTCTTCGCCGGCTCGGCCTTCTTCGCCGGCTCCGGCTCGACCTTCTTCGCCAGCTCGACCTTCTTCGCCGGCTCCGGCTCGACCTTCTTCGCCGGCTCGACCTTCTTCGCCGGCTCCGGCTCGACCTTCTTCGCCGGCTCGACCTTCTTCGCCGGCTCCGGCTCGGCCTTCTTCGCCGGCTCGACCTTCTTCGCGGGCTCGACCTTCTTCGCCGGCTCCGGCTCGACCTTCTTCGCCGGCTCGACCTTCTTCGCCGGCTCCGGCTCGACCTTCTTCGCCGGCTCCGGCTCTTTTTTCACGACCACGACGGCAGCGGCCGCTACCGCGCCCTTGCCAGACTTCACGCGCTCCTGGGCCTCGGCAAAGGTCTGCTTGAGCTTTCTCGTCATGAACCGAGCGTTCGGCTCGGCGTCGGGCTTCTTGGCGAGCGCGAGTTCGAAGTTGGCTCGGCTCTTCTCGACGTCGTCCTTTAGGCCATAGGCGATGCCTAGGTTGAGATAGATTTCGGCCTCCGCCGGTGCCGAACACTTGCTCTTCTTGCAGCTCTGGAGAGCCGTATCGAGGAGCGCGATCGCGTCGTCGTAGTTGCGGCTTCCAATTTCGTCCAAGGACGCCTCGGCAGCAGCCTTCGCGAGCGCATCTTGGGCAACCGCGGTGCTTGGAGAAGCGAGGAGAACCGAACCGATGAGGAGGGCCGCCGTTGCCGCGGTCCTCGAGCGTCGAACGAATGCTGCAGTGGGCTTCAATTGAGGGGTGCTCCGCACTGGATCCACCTGACGAGATGGTCGTACGCCTGCTTCGTGAGCGGCGAGAACACGGGACTGCCGGAGCCCGTCTTCGGCATCGGCTCACGGCAGAGGTCGGAGTAGAGTTCGTTCGTCACGCCCTTCGCAAACTTCAGGTTGCAAAGGATGGAGCTTTGGGCAGGCTCGCACGGCGTCACGTAAGGACCGACCTCCGGCAGCGAGTAATTCAAGAGGGCGAAGTACGCAGCGTCTGCGTCGTTCGGGTCGACGGCGAGGCCACCAGCGGGCTGCTCGTGACAGTTCGACGCCGAGCACCCCCCGGCGCCGGGCTTCGTGGAGTTCAAGATCGCGCCGTAAATGTCCTCGCTCCAGCTGACCTCACACGCGTTGACGGTCTTGCACACCATGCCGCTCGAGGAGGATGCCGCGGCAACCGTCACTGCGACGCTGCTCGTCGTAACCCGCGAGGGCTCCCCGAAGGTCGTCGTCTCTTCGGTGGCGCATCCGTACGCCGCCGACATACCGACCCATGCGATTCCCCATCCAATTCGGGCTCGAGTCGTCATCACGCTCCCGTCGTTCTCTCTCGAAGCGAAACCGAAATCTGAGAGTCAATGTACTCGCGCGCGAGCATCGACGGCAAGGGGCAATGCCGCCCCCAAATAGGAATCGGGCGGGGCCGCCCAAGGAGCGGCGCCGCCCGAACCACCCCGGCATTCCGGGGCAACCGAATCAAAACTTCCAGGTGGCGGCCATGCCACCGCCCGAACGACCCGCGAGGGGCGTCAAAGTCGGCACTGCTGCGGACTTCTCACCGCTCTCATCATCGCCGCCGCTGAAGAGGAGCACCGCGCCGGTGATGCCGAAAGTCAGCGCGACGCCGAACGACATGTCGGCGATGAGGGCGTTTCGTTCGGCCTTCTGGGCGTTGTCCTCGGTCGAGCTCGAC
>Ga0194129_10002442_pt1 | contig 27959 bp, 25 predicted proteins | sample TA2KigCa35mmetaG_FD_150862 | JGI IMG/M metagenome (GOLD analysis project Ga0194129, IMG submission 150862) | Freshwater microbial communities from Lake Tanganyika, Tanzania - TA2015038 Kigoma Deep Cast 35m | ecosystem: Environmental > Aquatic > Freshwater > Lake | place: Tanzania: Lake...
GCTCGTCGGCAAGGACGCCCCCGAGGTCGCGGGCGAGTACGTTGCGGGCGATGGCCCGAAGACGCTTGCGGACGCGAAGGGCACGGTCACCATCGTCGACTTCTGGGGGACCTTCTGCGAGCCCTGCAAGAAGTCCTTCCCGAAGCTCCAGGAGCTCGTCGACACGCAGGCCGGCAAGCTCTTCGTCATCGCCGTCAGCCAGGATGATGGCGAGGAGACGAAGCCCGAGGACATCAAGAAGTTCGCCGAGGAGCTGAAGGTCAGCTTCCCGATCGTCTGGGACAAAGAGAAGAAGACCGCGGGCGCCTACCACCCCCCGAAGATGCCGACCACGTACCTCATCGACAAGAAGGGCACCGTGCGGCACGTCCACGGCGGCTACACCGAAGGAGAAGACGAGAAGCTCGCGAAAGAGGTCGAGGCGCTCATCGCCGAGTGAGTTCGATCGACGTTCCCGACGCGGCGTGACCCTCGAGAGAGCGCCGCGCTCCCAGCCCTCGACCTCGTCGGGGGCTTCGTCTTTCCTGGGGTCGCGCCGGCGCAGGATTTTGCCGGCAAGCGCCCCCGAGAACGTGTACCTTCCCTCGCCGCCCCCCGATGACCAAGAAGCGCACCATCGTCCTCGACCGTATCCGCACCGACGGCTGGTTCGAACGCCTCGGCGAGAGCATCGGCAGCTTTCAGACGCTCTGCGACGTCCTCGGCGACCGCTTCTTCGCGTTCTCGCTCATCGCGCAGGCTCGCGTCAGCTCGCTGATGATCGATCGGTTCAACACCGACAACTCGCTCGTCGAGTTCTCCTTTGCGGGCATGGGAGACCCAGACGACGAGGAGCCCGAGCGCATGAGCGTCATCGAGTTCCGTCGCCGCGTCGTCGATCGGCTCCTGATCGATGAGCCCGCAGGCCCGAGCGCTTCCGACGTCGTTGACGATCCCGAGTCCCTCCAGCGTCACATCGGCCCACGAATCCTCCTGCTGGCGCCGCTCTATGGCATCGGCGTTCGCGAGCTCCTGGTCGAGGGCACGAGCTCGTCGATCCGGATCGACCACGAGGGCGACGACGCGGTGCTCGATCTGGCCGAGTTTCGGGGCCTGATCCTGGAGCGCGTTCAGGACGACCTCGAGCGCGGCACCCAGCGAAATTCGGGCACCGCGATCGATCTGAACAGCGTCGCGGAGGCCGAGGCCGCCGCCGCCGAGGAGCGGTGGGAGCGCGTGGCGCAGCTGCTCGGCAGCTGGCCGATGCCGCTCGCGGTCTACTGGCGCACCCCCGAAGGTCAGAACCTGCCCGAGGCGGCGCGTCAGCGCATTGCCGAGGGGCTCGGCCTGCTAGGCACCGCGTGCGCCAAGCTCGGCGACTCGTCGCAGGGTGAAGAGGTCATGCGCCTCGCGGTCCAGTACGCCAACGAGGGGACGTCCGGCTCGCGGATCTTCGCACGGCTCGGCCGGATGCTTTTCGAGGCCAACCGTCACGGCGAGGCGATCGCGTCGCTGCGCCGCGCGGGCATGCTCGCGCCGCAAGAGAGCGACGATCTCCCCGGAATTTTCCTCGACATTGCGCGTTGCTTCATGGCCCGAGGGGCACGCATCGCCGCCCTCGGGGCGCTGCGCGCCGCACAGCGGGCCGGGCTCGCGGCTGCCGACTCGTCCGAGGTCGAGCGCTGGCTCGTCGCCGAGCTGGGGGCACCCCTCGAGCGCTGGCGAGGGCTCGTCGAGAAGCGCTGAGCGGCTTGGGCGCTCTCGTGGGCCGGCGGCGATGGCCGACGGTGCGAGGCGCGCAGGTTCGGGCGCCTCGGGGGCTCCCGAGTTCTCGCGCCAAGTCCGCGAAAAATGGGGCCCCGCTCGAATTGACAGGCGGGCCTCGGTGTGTGAAACCACCACTCGCTCATGGCGCCTTACCTCCCCGTCCTGGTGTTGTTTCTCGTCGCGGCGGTGGTCGCCGGCGGGATGTTCGCGGCGGCCACGTACTTCGGACCCAAGAATCCGAACCCGGCCAAAGAGCTGCCGTTCGAGTGTGGGCACCTCGAAGAGGGTGCCGGCAAGATCCGCCCGAGCGTAAAATTCTACCTGACGGCGCTCCTCTTCGTCGTCTTCGACATCGAAGCGGTGATGATCTACCCGTGGGCCGTCGAGCTCCGCTCGCTCGGCTGGACGGGCTTCATGACGATGGCGTCGTTCATCGTGCTCGTGTTCGTGCTGCTCGCCTACGTGTGGAAGAAGGGCGCGCTGGAGTGGGAGAAATGAGCCAGACGCAGCGCTACGTGTTCGAGGGTTCCCAGCAAGGGTTCGCCACCACTCGCCTTGAGGACCTCCTCAACTGGGCGAAGAAATACTCGCTCTTCCAGTACCCGTTCGTCACGGCGTGCTGCGCGATGGAGTTCATGGCGCTCGCGAGTCCTCGCTTCGACATGGCGCGCTTCGGCGCCGAGGCTCCGCGTTTCTCGCCGCGCCAGTCAGACCTCCTGTGGGTCGTCGGCACCATCAGCCAGCGGCAGGCCCCGATCCTGAAGACCGTCTACGACCAGATGGCCGATCCCAAGTACGTCCTCGCGTTCGGGACATGCGCGTCGTGCGGCGGCTTCTACGACAACTACACGACGCTCGCGGGCATCGACAAAGTCGTGCCGGTCGACGTGTACGTGCCCGGCTGTCCGCCGCGGCCCGAGTCGGTCATCGACGGGCTGCTCCTCTTACAGGACAAGATCCAGCGCGGCGATCGCACGCCCGGCATCGTCAAGCCGCGCACCGATCCGCACCAGGTGGCCAAAGCGCTCGCCGAGCACTCGCCCCTCGTCCCTCTCCGCACGAGCAAGTCATGAGCAAGCGAGTCCTCGACCGCCTGAACCAGGTCTTCGGCGACGCGATTCTCGAGACCCACAGCCAACACGGCGACGACACCGCCGTCGTCGAGGCCTCTCGCTGGCGTGAGGTCGCGCGCTTCCTGCGCGACGACGAGCGTTGCGCCATGAACCACTTCATCGATCTCACCGCGGTCGATTACTCGGACCGCCGCGAGCCCCGCTACGAGGTCGTCCTCCACATCCGCTCGCTCGAGAAGCTTCACCGCGTTCGCCTCAAGGCACGGATCGGTGAGCCGCCGAGCATCGACTCGCTCGCCGAGGTCTGGGCAGGGGCGAACTGGTTCGAGCGCGAATGCTTCGACATGTTCGGGGTCGACTTCGTCGGGCACCCCAACCTCCGCCGCATCCTCCTCTACCCAGAGTTCGTCGGTCATCCGCTTCGGAAGGATTACCCGGCGCAGATGACGCAGCCGCTCGTCGAGTACCGCCCCGAGGCGATCGGCAAGCTGCCGCCCTTCTCGGAGCACGAGGGCATGCCCTTCGGCCGACAGACCCACGACCGCGCCGCAGCGCACGTGAACGCATTGGGCTTCACCGACGAGTGAACGAGGTCAGCTGACATGGAACCACTCGACATCGAGCTCGACGAAGGGGAGCTGGAGCTCCCGAACGACCCGATGCAGGTCAACATGGGACCTGCTCACCCCGCGATGCACGGCACCGTCCGCATGGTCGTCGAGCTGTCGGGCGAGACCATCACCAAGGTCGACGTGCAGATCGGCTATCTGCACCGCGGCTTCGAAAAGATGTGCGAGCGCGGCACCTGGACGCAGGTGTTCCCGTACGTCGATCGGCTCAACTACGCCTCGCCGATGTTGAACAACGTCGGCTTCGCGCTGGCGGTCGAGAAGATGCTCGGCGTCACGGTCCCCGAGCGCTGCCAGCATTACCGCGTCGTCTTGGGCGAGCTCGCGCGTATCTGCGACCACCTCGTGTGCTCTGGCGCGATGGCGATGGAGCTCGGAGCGTTCACGCCGTTCCTCTACTTCTGCAAGGCGCGCGAGCTCATCTGGGACGTCTTCGAGGAGGAGACGGGCGCGCGCGTGACCCACAGCTTCGGTCGCGTCGGAGGCATGGCAAAGGAGCCGACGCCAGCGTTCAAGGAGATGGTGCGGAACGCGCTCCCCGCCGTCCGCGCGCTGATCGACGACGGCGAGAAGCTCCTGCTCGCGAACCGCATCTTCCTCGACCGCATCGAGAACGTCGGCGTGATGCCGAAGGACCTCGCGGTCGCGCTCGGCTGGACCGGCGTCGTGCTGCGCTCGACCGGCGTACCGTACGACGTGCGCAAGGTGCACCCGTACCTCACCTACGACCGCTACGACTTCGATGTGCCCGTCGGCACGCGCGGTGACAACTACGACCGCTTCATGTGCCGTCAGGAAGAAATCCGCCAGAGCACGCGGATCATCGAGCAGGCGCTCGAGCAGATGGCCGACGAAGGGCCCATCAACATCGACGACCCGCGCATCGTCTTGCCGCCGAAGGACGAGGTCTACTCGACCATCGAAGGCACCATCCAGCACTTCAAGATCGTGATGGAGGGCATCAAGGTGCCCGCGGGCGAGTGCTACTCGTACACCGAGGCCGGCAACGGGGAGCTCGGCTTCTACATGGTGTCCGATGGCAGCGGGACTCCTTACCGCGTTCGGATCCGCCCGCCGTGCTTCGCCACGATGCAGGGCATCGAGAAGATGATCGTCGGCGGGATGGTCCCCGACGTCGTACCGACCTTCGGGTCGGTCAACATGATCGGCGGCGAGTGCGATCACTGATGAGCCATGGCTGACGGAACGATCAAGATCGATGGTCGCACGGTCCCCTTCGAGAAGGGCGATACCGTCATCAAGGCCGCCTACAAGGCTGGCATCGACATCCCACACTATTGCTGGCACCCCGGGCTCTCGGCTCCGGCGAACTGCCGCATGTGCTTGGTCGACGTCGAGCCTCCTCCGGGGCGCCCGAAGATGCAGCTCGACGTCCTCCACTGGGACGCGCAGACGAACGATTACGTCGTCGGCAAGAAGACGAAGCTCATCCCCGCCTGTCAGCAGCCCTGTGCCGACGGCATGAGCGTCCTGTCCGACTCGAGCGACGAGGTCTCGCAGGCTCGCAAGACGGTGCAAGAGCTCCTGCTCTTGAACCACCCGGTCGACTGTCCGATCTGTGACCAGGCCGGCGAGTGCGATCTGCAGGACTACTGGCTCGAGCACGACCGCTCCAAGAAGCGAATGATGGACGAGCCGGTCCACAAGCCCAAGGCCGAGGTCTTCGGCGAGACGATCGTCTACGACGCCGAGCGCTGCATCATGTGCACGCGCTGCATCCGCGTCAGCAAAGAGGTCGCGAAGGACCCGGTGCTCGACATGCGGCAGCGCGGCAACCGCAACGAGATCTTCGTCGCGCAGGGCCGCACGCTCGACCACGAGTACAGCCTGATGACCGAGCACGTCTGCCCGGTCGGTGCGCTCACCTCGAACCACTTCCGCTTCAAGGCGCGCGTGTGGTTCCTCCGCTCGGGGCGCTCGGTCTGCCAGGGCTGCGCGACCGGCTGCAACGCCTACCTCGACTACGATCCGCGCGACAACAAGCCCTACCGCTACCGTCCGCGCGACAACGAGTCGGTGAACGGTTACTGGATGTGCGACAGCGGCATGCTCTCGTACCCCGAGGCCTACGAGGGGCGACTCGAGACGGCCCTCGTCGGCGGCGAAGACTCGGATCTCGCCGACGCGCTCGAGCAGGCCGCCGAGAAGCTCCGCGGTCTGGAGAGCGACGGCGCGCGCGTGGCGATCGTCTTGTCGGCGCAGCACTCCTGCGAAGACAACCTCGCGCTCGCGCACGTCGGGAAGGCCTTCTTCGGCGTGAAGGACCTCTACGTCGCGCGCCGCCCCGACGGGGAGGGCGACGACATCCTCATGCATGCCGACAAGAACTCGAACTCGGCGGGCGTTCGACTCGTCGCGGAGAAGCTCGGACTCGAGCCGCCGCGACCGATGTCGGCCCTCGTCGAGGCGCTCGGCAAGGACCGCTACGACTACATCGTCAGCCTGGGCGCCGAGGTCGACTGTGACGCGTCGCGACTCAAGGAGAAGCTCTCGAAGCTGAAGGGCTTCGTCGCGCTCGCGAGCCACGAGGGTCCGCTGTCGAAGGCTGCGCACATCGCGCTGCCCGCGGCATCGTGGGCGGAGGCCGCAGGCACCTACGTCAACGCGAAGGGGCACGCGCAGCTCGCCGACAAGGTGCTCGTGCCGCGGGGCGCCGCTCATCCGGCCTGGCAGCTCGTGCTCGCGCTCGCGAAGGCCCTCGGCTTCACGACCGACTGGAAGAAGCGCGCCGACCTCGAGGGCGTCCTCTTCCCGCCCGCGCTCGAGGAGCCGTCGGCGACGCCTGCGCCCGAGGCGCCGGCCACCGTGGAGGTCCAGCCGTGAGTGGTGCGAGTCTCGTCTTGTCGCTCGTCAAGGCGCTCGTCGTCGTCTTGTTCCTCCTGAACATGTCGGCGATCAGCGTGTGGCTCGACCGTCGCCAGAGCGCGATGCTCCAGCACCGCGTCGGTCCGAATCGCGCGGTCGTGTACCTGCCCGCAGCTGCGGTGCGGGCGCTCCTGCTGCTGCCCGCGGTGCTCGTCGCCGGCGCCCTCGCGGTGCCGATGTGGCGAGTCGTCCCGGGCTTCGAGCTGCCGCGGATCACCCAGGGGATCGAGGCTGCGATCCTCTTCGCGTGGTTCGGGCTCATGCTCTTGGCGGCGCACGTCCGACGCAACGGCGCCGACAACGCCTTCGAGGAGACCGTCGGCTCCGCCGATCCGCGCTCCTACTTCTACGGTGGGCTCGTCGCGCACCTGCTCGCTGCCGGCGCGATCCAGCTCTTGCCGACCTCGCTCACCACGACCGGTGACGTGTCGTGGAGCACCGGCATCGCGGGCTCGCTCGCGGCGGCCGTCGTGCTCGGAAGCGGCTTCTACGCGGGTACGAAGGTGCCGGACGGCAACGTCGGCATTCGCCTCGCCGGCACGCTCCACGCGCTCGCGGACGCCATCAAGCTCATCTGGAAGGAAGACCTCCGACCACGCCGCGCCGACAAGCTCCTCTACGCGCTCGCGCCGCTGCTCGCGATCTTCCCGGCGCTCGTGACCTTCGCGGTCATCCCGATGGGCAGCGCGCTGTGCTTTCAGGACGTCGATCGAGATCGCATGCTGAGCTTCGGCGACCTGACGCACCTCGCGAACGTCCTCGATCGCAGCGGGGCCTGCCCGCCTGGTCACGTCTCGCTCTCGCTCGCCGTCGCCGATCTGAACGTCGGGCTCCTCTACATCTTCGCGATCGCCGGGACCGGGATCATCGGCGCCGCGATCGCAGGCTGGGCGAGCGACAACAAGTGGGCCCTCCTCGGCGGGCTCCGCGCGACGAGCCAGATGGTGAGCTACGAGGTCGCGATGGGCCTCAGCATCACCGGAATGCTGATGATCGTCGGCGCGGTTCACATGCAGGAGATTGTCGAATGGCAGGGCCGCAACGCCTGGGGCATCTTCGTCCAGCCCGTCGCGTTTTTTCTGTTCCTCACCGCGCTCGTCGCCGAGACGAAGCGCGTCCCGTTCGATCAGCCCGAGGGCGAGAGCGAGATCATCGCCGGCTATTTCCTCGAGTACTCCGGCATGAAGTTCGGCCTGTTCTTCTTGGGTGAGTACGCCGAGTTCGTGTTCTCGTCGGCGCTGCTCGTCACGCTGTTCTTCGGCGGCTACCACCTGCCGTTCGTCGATCCGGATGGGATCCGCATCGCCTTCGGCAGCAGCACGCTCTACGAGCTGAAGCTGACGCACCTCGCGGTGTCGCTCCTCCACATCGGCGCCTTCTTCGGCAAGACCATCCTCATGACGTGGCTCCAGGTCTTCATTCGCTGGACGCTGCCGCGCTTCCGCTACGATCAGCTCATGCGCCTCGGCTGGATGAAGCTCCTCCCGATCGCGCTCGTCAACGTCCTCGTCACCGGCCTCGTCATCCTCGCCGTCGAGGCAGGGGGACCCGGCGTCGCGTCGATCCTCGGGACCGCAGGTCAGGTGACACAGGCTCTCGTCGCGCTCCTCGGCGTCGTCGGGACGGTGGCGCTCGTCACCTGGATGCTCGAGCCGAGCAAGCCGCAGCAGTTCGCCGTGTCTACAACCGCGCGCTACACCCTCGAGGCGGGCGGCGTGAAGCCGACCAAGATGGGAGCATGACGATGACTCAGGCCGCCTGGACCAAGCCCGCGCCTCGGACGCCCATCGCCACCAAGGTGATCGCGCGGCCGCAGCGCACGCCGCACGTGCAGTCGTACGTCCCGGAGTGGTTGAAGGGCACGGCCCTCACCATGAAGCACTTCTTCACGAACACGAAGGAGCGCATGCTGGGGCAGAAACGCGATCCGGTCCTCGAGAACTTCGATGGCGGGATCACGACCATCGAGTACCCTGAGGAGCGCCGGCCGTACCCCGATCGGTACCGCGGACTTCACCGCCTCACGACGCGCGACGATGGCTCTCCGCGCTGCGTCGCGTGCCTCTGCTGCTCGACCGCGTGCCCTGCGCAGTGCATCCACATCGAGCCCGCCGAGTATCCTGATGGCGACGAGCGGCGCGGCTATGAGCGTTACCCGAGCGTGTTCGTAATCGACGAGCTCCGCTGTGTGTTCTGCGGCTTCTGCGTCGAAGCTTGCCCGTGTGACGCCATTCGCATGGACACCGGGATGCACCCGGCCGCGTATGACTCGCGCGATCAGTTCATCTACGATCAACCGATCCTGCTCTCGATGGTCGGTCGCGATGGCGGCCGCAAGACCGAGAACCCGCGCCACGAGCCGGGCGATCCGACGCACCCTGGCGTCACGCGCGAGCACGAGTCGCACTGACCGATTCGCTCGTCGTGCGCCCTCTCGGCGCAGCCGGGGTTGCATCGAGCGCGCCGGGCCCGTAGACCTTGCTCCCATGGTGGACGTGCGAAAGAGCCTGCCGGTCGTCTCGTCCGACGCGCGCGATCCGATCGAGCGCCTCGCTGACGGGGACAGCGCGGGGCTCATCGACGATTTGCGACGCGCCCTCGAGCATGAGCCCGACGACGCCACGGGTTGGCTGCGCCTCGGAGCGGTCTACCTTGCCATCGGCCATCTCCCCGAGGCAGAGGCGGCGCTGACGACGGCGGTGGAGCTCGATAGCGATGACGTCGAGGCGCGGCTGCTCTTTGCCGATGCCCTCGCGCGTCTACGCAAGCTCGACGCCGCGGCCTTCCAGCTCGTGCAGGCGAGACGCATTGAACCCCGCGACGCCCGCGTGCACCGTCAGCTCGGCGTCGTGTTCCTCGATAAGGGCCTTCATGAAAAGGCCGAGGCCTCACTCGCCGTGTCGGCAGAGCTCGACCCGAGCGACCCTCGCACCCCCTTCATGCGCGGCCTGCTCTGCGACGCGCGCAAGGACGTCGCGACAGCGCTCGGCCATTACCGCCGCGCCGTCGAGCTGGATCCGCGGTCCGTCGATGCTCGCTGCACCCTCGCCGACGCCATGGCCGCGATGGGAGAGCTCGCCTCCGCGATGCGCGAGCTCGAAGAGGCACAGCGCCTCGACCGGACGAACACCCGGATCGCCCAGAACCTCGAGGTGCTGCGGCGCGCGCTGCGCGACCTGGAGGCGCACCGCCTGCTCGGCAAGGCCGAGGCCGAGCTCGAGCGCTCGACCCTGGTCGTGCGCGGACAGCTGAAGCGCGCGGGTCACGTCGAGGACGATGGCGTCTCGCTCGTCCGCTATCGCTCGGCGTCCCTCGAGCTGCTCGTTCGGTATTCGGACGCGACCATCGTGGGCCTCACCGCGGCGCTCGTCGATCCCGAGCGCGCGGCCCGAACGTCCGACGACGCGTTCGAGGTGACGGTCGTCTCGCGCAGCGGCAAGTCGGAGCGGGTGGATCTCGCGACCGCGGCGTCGATCACCTTCCTCCGCGAGGCGCTCGGCTGTCCGATGACGCGCGCGAGCGAGCTATACGCTGCGCTCCTGCGCGACCCGTCGCCAAAGCGCTGGGCGGGGATCGAGGTCGCGTTTCGGTCTATCGAGCTCGGCGCCGTCACTCGAATCGGGCTCTCCGCGACGCTCCCCTGAGCGCGTGGCCCGGTGCTTGATACAAAGCAAGTCGACGACGCAGCGGGCGGCGCGACGGCCGGCTCAAGGGCGGTAGCGCTTAAGGATGGCGCGGCAGTAGACGCGCGGCTGCGCCTCGAGGGCCTGGACCACCTCGCAGGCCTGCACGGCGTCTTCGATGACTCCGAGCCTGCCGCTCATGATCGCGTCGAGCGCGCGTTTGTCGATGACCCGCGTGAGCTCCTCCCGCGCGTTGTGCGTGAGCGCGCTCTTCCCGCGGATGGCGAGGTCGCGCGCCGAGCGGGAGGGGAGGGCGCGTGGTCCCCAGGTCTCGACCGAAGCGGCGAGGGCCTTCGCGTAAGCCGATGCGATCGCGGCGTCTCCCTTGCCGCCGACGCACGTGAGCTTCGAGAGGTCGCGCGTGACGTCTTCCGCCTCGAGCGTGCCCCGAAGTAGCCGCTCGTGAAGGCTCGCGTCGCGGTCGAAGAGCGCGAGGGTCTGCGCCGCGAGCGTCCTGTCGCCGGTTCCATCGAGGCGCTTCGTCAGCTCGTCGCAGGCGGATGCCTTCGCTCGCTTCGTCGCCTCTTCTTGCTCGCGTCGTTCCCGCTCGACGCGCTCTCGCTCCTCGCGCTGGCGCACCGACTCGCGCATCGCGGCGCACGCACTCTTGCGGCTACGAGCCATCTCGCGCTGAAGATCGTTGGCGAAGCGGAGCTGGTCCTCCGTTAGCAGCTCGACCTCGCAAGGGTTGGGGCGCGTGAGCACGTCTTCGAGCTGTTCCCGCGTACGCGCGACCCAGCCACCGGCCGCGGCGATCCCAAGAAACCCGACGATCGCCGCTCCGATGAGGGCGAGCCGCGTTCGCTCGCGGCGTAAGCGCGCCCTCTCGAGCTCCTTGCCGGCATCAAGCCGTGTGCGCAGGTCGATGAGCGTCTCTTGCCACGCATCGACCAGACCGGCGAGCTCTCGCAGCGGCGCTGCGAGGTCACGCTCGAGGCGCATCTTGGTCGCGATGCGCATGAGGCAGAGGCCAGCCTCAGGGGGCCGCCCGTCGGCGGTCAGCTTCGCGATCGCCTCGAGGAGGCTCGACGCGTGCGCCATGTGCCTCTCCCACTGGGCCACGGATGCCGCTTGAATCGGGGCCATTCGAGCGGCCTTCTTCCGAAGCTCCGCCATCGGGACGACGCGCTCGACCTCGCCGCGGGGCAGCCCGACGGCCCCTGCTACCGCCTCGATCGCGCGGTCGACCGAGCCCACGAGGCTCTCGGCGGTGAGCTCGGCGAGCCCTTGAGCGACGTCACCCCTGCGAAAAGAGCCGCCCGCCATCGCGAGCGGACTCATCGCGACGTGGAGAAACTGCTCACCGACCGATCTCGCCATCGCCTGCTCGCGTTGAATCCTAGCGGACCTTGGGCCGAAACGTGAGCCATGCCGAGAGCTTCTGCCCGACGAGGCTCGCGTGGCGTCTCAGCACGCCGCCCCGCTCTTTGCCTCAAGGTGTCGCCACCCTGGCCGTATAGCCCCCTGAGGCGCGCGTCCCGTGAAGCTCCTTCCTCTTACCGTCCCGCGTCGAATCGACGGTCGCCCGCGCGTGCTGCTCGTCGACCACGACCGCGCGCAGCGTTACGCGCTCGCCGAGCTGCTGCGGTCGGATGGCTGTGACGTCCAGACCTCCTCCGGGCACGAGAGCTGGCTCGCCCTCTTCAAGAGCTGCCTCAGCGAGCCCGCCGCCTGGGTCTCGTTCGTGGCCGCGGTGGACCCGGACCTCGTCCTCCTCGACATCGAGCAACCGTCCGCGCTCGCGACGCTCGGAGCGGTGCGGCGCCATCCCCTCACCGAGCATGTGCCCGTCGTCGTCGTCGGCGATGCCACGCAACGCCGCTCGCTCCAGGCCGCCCTCGTGATGGGCGCCATCCGGCTCGTGCATCGCCCGCTGACGCTCGGCGGCCTCCGCCCGCTCATCGATGACGTCCTCGCGGAGGCTCCACCCCGCCGCGCGAGAACCGGTGACGAGCGCCCGTCCTTCGTCGTGCACTGACGAACGCGCTCCCCAAAGCGGCGACGGCGCCCGCCTCCGTGAAGGAGAGGGCGCCGCCCGAGTTGCCGCCGACGGAGGCTCAGCCGATCCGCTTGCGCTTCACCATCTCGACGAGCGTCGTGCGGTTCATGCCGAGGAGCTTCGCCGCCTGGTTCTTGTTCCACTTCGTCCGCTCGAGCGCCTGGCGCACGAGTGACGACTCGAACTCTTCAATGACCTCGCGCAGGTTGATCCCCTCATCGGGCAGCTGCGCCGGCATCGCCGAGGACGAAGGACCTCGACCGGACTGGAGGTTCGCGGGGATGTCCTCGCGACGGATCATCGGGCCCGGAGCGAGTAGCACCGCGCGCTGGATGACGTTCTCGAGCTCGCGGATGTTGCCCGGCCACTCGTGCTCTTCGATCGCCTCGAGCGCGTCCTCGTCGAAGCCGTCCAGGTCGTCCCGGCCGGCCATCACCAGCGACTCCCGGTAGAAGTGCTGGACGAGCGCGGGGATGTCCTCGCGGCGCTCACGCAGCGCGGGGAGCTGGAGCTCGATCACGTTGAGGCGGTAGTAGAGGTCCTCGCGGAAGGTGCCGCGAGCGACCTCTTCGGCGAGCTTGCGGTTCGTCGCCGCGATGATGCGGATGTCGCACTTGATGGTTCGGTTGTCGCCGACCGGTGTGTACTCGCGCTGCTGAATCAAGCGGAGGAGCTTCGCCTGCAACGCCATCGGCAGCTCGCCGATTTCATCGAGGAACAGCGTCCCTCCCTCGGCCTGCGCGACGCGCCCCTGCCGCGAGACGTGCGCGCCGGTAAAGGCCCCGCGCGCGTGCCCGAAGAGCTCGCTCTCCATCAGCGCCTCGGGGAGCGCCCCGCAGTTGACCGTCACGAGCGGGCGATCGACGCGCTTGCTCGCGTCGTGGATCGCGGCGACCGTGCTCTCCTTGCCGGTCCCGCTCTCGCCGGTAATGAGGACGTTGCAGTTGGAGCGCGCGACGCGATCCACCGTGTCCATCACCGCGCGGATCCTGTCGCTGGTACCGACGATCTTGCCGCGTGACGTGGGACGCAGAGTGAGCCGTTCGTGGCTGCGGTCGAGCTCGTGTTCCTGGTCCATCATGGGGTTAAACCTCTCTCTTGTGGCGGGTGGGGGCGTCGCCGAAGCGATCGATTCCCAGCATGACAACGCTACGGAACTCGGGTCGGCTCTGTCAATCGACGAGCCGCCGTCGTTCGGATTCCGATCAAGCTGCGGCTCGTCTTCCCCCGCGGGCCCGGAGTCGGAACGGAGCGCATGGCCGCTCGGTCCGGTGGGCAGGGGCAGCGCCCTCGACCGGGCTCGGGTGTGGGACCGAGCCGGGTGAACGCGACTGCGAGCAACCTTTAAGCAAAGAAAGTGCCAAATAGTCGGCGGCAGGCGGCCGACGCCGATGTCCGTGGGGAGCGAGCCGCACGACCCGACGAGGGCCCCTCCCGCATCGCTCGCCGCGGGCGCGGTGAGTAGCGCAAGGCCATGAATTAAATGCCTTTTTGTTGTTTTTGGGCGTGGGAATCGGCATCGCGGAACGCATGTCCATCTACTGAACGGCGCGCAATGTCACACCGATGACTGGTCAGGTCCAAAAAACTGGCGGTGTCAAACCAGCGTCGGTAGCGGCCCGGGCCTCGACGTCGCCTTGACGGGGGGACCGTCAAGAACCCGACGCTGATCACCCTCTCGGGGCGTGGAGCGCACCCCCTTGCGCCCCGAGGAGCGGGTCCGACCTTTGCATTCCTGCGCCCCGTGCCCTTCGTCTCGCCGGTGTACGTCGCTCCGGTCGTGCCGCCTCGAATTGGCGGCGCGCCCGACGTGACGTCGGTCACGTCGGCGTTTCCAGGGGTCGAGGGGGCCCCGTCTGCCGATGGAAGCGGCCTCGAGGTCGCGTCGCGGCGGACGCCGATGTCGGCTGCGGGGATCCGCCAGGCGCTCGCGGGCGCCTACCGTCGGCTGCACGGGCGGAACATCGGCGCCAAGGAGCTCGACGTCTTGAGCGCCCACGTCGCGCACGAGACCGCGCGTGGCGAGCGGATGTTCAACTACAACTTCGGCGGGATGAAAGGCGTCGGGCCGAGCGGCCTCACGACGCGCTACACGACGACCGAGGTGTTCGACGGCGAAGAGAAGAAGCTCGTCGACGGCTTCCGCGCCTACCGGAACCCCATCGAGGGCGCGACCGACTACTTGCGACTCCTCGAGCAGCGATTCCCCTCGGCGGCACGCGCCGCAGCGAGCGGTGACGTCACCGAGTTCTCGGGTGCGCTCAAGCGGGCGGGTTACTACACCGCAGACGAAGAGGCGTACACCCGAGCCCTTCGGGCGCATGCCCACGAGGCTCATGGCGGCGGGCGGAGCGCAGCGCGAGCCCCGTCCGACGTCGCGCGATCCGCACCAGTCGCGCCTCGCGCGTTGAGCGCCGAGTCCTTCGGTTACCTTTACGGCGACGAGCTCGCGGTCGAGGGGCTACGACTCGATGGAACCGTTGGTCGCGAGCTTCCGACCTCGCTCGAGGTCTCTCGCGTGCTCGGCGCCGTGCGGGCGCTCGACGCGCGCGTCATGACGCCCGTCGAGGAGCCGACCGCCGATGGGCTCAGGAACGGCGGATGACAAATTTCTCAAGGAGAGTGCTCGTGCGTCCGTTCATGATCGACGAGACCGCCGAGCTTGAGCTGCGCGCCCCGCAGCGACGGCCCGCGCTCGGTGGAGGACCCTGCTGATGGCATCGAATCCCGCGATTACGTTCGGAGGCCTCGCCTCCGGCCTCGACACGAACGCCATCATCGACGGTCTGCTCAAGGTCGAGGCGATCCCGCTGCAGCGAAACCAGTCGAGGCAGCAGAACGTGACCTCGGCGAAGAGCACGCTCTCGTCGCTCCTCAACACCCTCAACGCCGTCAAGACGGCGGCTCAAGGGCTCGACACGGCGTCCGAGTTTGCGGCCTACGACGTCGACTCCTCCGATTCGGCCTCGCTTACCGCCTCGTCGAATGGCTCGCCGTCCGAGGGCTCGTACAAGGTCAAAGTCAACTCGATCGCTCAGGTGACGCGCGCGAAGTCGAGCGTTCAGAAGAGCGCGACGTCTGCGCTCGAGCAGGACGGAAACTTCGACATCACGATCGATGGCACCACGACGAGCGTCGCCGTCGCTTTGGGGGACTCCCTCACCACGCTCGCGGCCAACATCAACGCCACGTCGGCGGCCGTGACGGCTTCCGTCGTCACCGACAAGGACGGCTCCTACTTGCTGGTCGTCGGTCAAGACACGGGCGCAACGAACGAGGTGATCTTCGGGACGACCGGCTCCGTCAGCCTCGCGATGTCGACGTACCAGAACGCGGCAGATGCAGAGATCGTGGTCGACGATCAGTTTACGTTCACGAGCTCGTCGAACACCTTTAGTAACGCGATCGAAGGCCTGACGCTGACGGCGAAGAAGGTCAACGCCTCGGGCATCACGGTCGAGGTTGCGTCCGACGTTGATGCACAGGCCGCCAAGATCCAGTCGTTCGTTGACGCTTACAACAGCGCCGTCTCGGCCGGGCATCTCGCGTCGGGGTGGGGCGGGATCAAGGCGTCGAACGCGACGCTCGCCGGCGACTCGGCGGTACGCGGCTCTCTCGACCTCCTCTCTCGCACCGTGGCGGGCTCGATCCCCGGGCTCACGGGCAAGTACAGGCAGCTCGCCGCCATCGGCGTGAGCCTCACACAAAACGGCTCGATGAAGCTCGACAAGTCGAAGCTGAAGACTGCCCTCGCCGCCGACGCGAGGAGCGTCGCGCAGGTGTTCGTCGGCGACTCCGACGCGGGCGTCGATGGCGCGATGAAGCTCGTTGCCTCCGCCGTCGACCGAATCACCAAGTCGAAGGACGGCATCCTCTCGCTGCGGATCAGCCAGTTCGAAAAGGCGCTCACTCGCCTCGAGGACGACGCCGAGTCGCTCGAGCGCCGCCTCGAGTCGTTCGAGGCCAATCTGCGCAAGCGCTTCGCCGCGCTCGAAGATGCCGTGAGCAAAATCCAGTCCCAGAGCCGTGGCCTCAGCGGCTTCACCAGCAACCTGAGCAAGTAACCGACCGAGGCCTGTCTCCCTCCCGAGCCACCATGTTCAACGCCGGCGTTCAGCGATACAAAACGGTCCAGGTCAAGACGAGCACCCCGGGTGAGCTCTTGATGATGCTCTACGACGGGGCGTTTCGCTTTCTCGGTGAGGCGGTCGCCGCGTTCGACTCGGGAGACCGCTCGCGCGCCTGCGAGCGCATCGACCGCGCCCACGCGATTTTGAGCGAGTTCTCAGCGACCCTGCGACACGAGGTCTACCCGGATCTCTGCAAGAACCTCGAAGGAGTCTACGGTTTCTGCCTCAGTCACCTGGTCCAGGCGAACCTGCAGCAAGATCCCGAAATGGTCCGCGAGGTGATGCGCATCCTCGAGCCCCTGCGCGAGGCGTTTCGAGAGGCCGTTCGCCAGGTCCACGCGGGCGAGGCGAAGCTCGAGCCTTACCAGCCGCGTTAGTCGGAGGGGCGGGAGGATGTCGACGCTCGAGACCATGGTCATCACGCAGGCCCTCGCCCAAGCCCTCGCGTTGACGGAGCGGGCGCTCGCGAGCGTCCCTGCCGAGGACGACCTGCTCGTGCTACTCGCCGAGCGAGGCCTCTTGCTCGACCGCGCCGAGAGCGCCCGACTCGCTGGAGCTCCGTGGGGAGACGTCGAGGCTGCGCTCGCGCGGCGCATCGTCGCCACCGATGAGGAGCTGCTCAGGGCGCTTGCCCGCACGAACGCCGACGCGCTCGCCTGGCTTGCGACGCGTGACGGCTCGGCGCTCGACGACCTCCCGGCCCTCGCGGCGATCTGCCACCCGACGGTCGAACCCGACGAGCTCGTCCCTGTCGCCGCACCGCCCTGCGCCGCGCTCGCGAGCGCTGCCGCTCGCTACTCGAAGACCGTGCTCGCGCTGCTCTGAGCCTCGGGCCTCGAGGCACTGCGTACCGTCAAGACTCGAGATCCGCGTAGCTCGCGAGGCTCTCTTCGACCGACTCCCACTCGGCCAGCAGCGCCTCGAGCTCGGCCCCGACGCGGACCTCTTCGGCTTGCAGCTCGGCGACGCTCGCTGCCGACGTCGACTCGAAGAAGCCTGGCGCGCAGTATCCGTCGCGGATCTCGGCGAGGCGCTTCTCGGCACGATCGATCGTTGCGGTCACTCGGTCGCGCTTGCCGAGGAGCTTCTGGTGTTCGCTGCGACGGCGCTTGTGCTCGTGCCAGTCGGTGGGCGCAGCAGCACCGCGCTCGGTCCGCTCCTCGGTGCGTGCACGTCGGGCGCGCTCGGCCACCGCATCGGCGTCGAGGTGGTCGTCGTTTCGGTGCGCGAGGTACTCGTCGTAGGTGCCCGCAAAATCCTGGAGCCCATCGCGCGTGAGCTCGACGACTCGAGTCGCGAGGCGCGACACGAACCAACGGTCGTGGGACACGAACACGAGCGTGCCGGGGTAAGTCTCGAGCGCTGTGACGAGGCCGCGGATCGACTCGAGGTCGAGGTGGTTCGTCGGCTCGTCGAGAATGAGTACGTTGGGTTCCTCGACGATCAACTTCGCGAAGATGAGTCGCGCGGCCTCACCACCGGAGAGGGCGGAGATCGGCTTGTCGACGTCGTCACCGGAGAACAACATGCGACCGAGGTGCCCGCGGACGGTGCTCGTCGCCTCCTGCGGACACGTTTTCCAGAGGAAGTCGAGGACGCTCGTGCGCGGCTCGCCGACGAGCTCGGCGTGATCCTGTGAAAAGTATCCCAGCTGCGACTCGTAGCCCCAGGCGACCGAACCCGAGTCCGCGTCCAGTCTCCCCATCGCGATGCCGAGCAGCGTCGACTTGCCGAGGCCGTTCGCGCCGATGATGGCGACGCGCTCGCCTCGCCGAAGGGCGAGCGACACGCCCGAGAGCACGTGTTTTTCGCCGTAGGACTTCGAGATCTTGTCGAGCTTCAGGACGTCCTGACCGCTCGGTCGCTTCTGCGCGAAGCGGAACATCGGTGACCGGCGCGACGACTGCGGTGGCGCGACGAGCTCCTTTTCCAGCCGCTCGACCTGCTTGGCGCGGCTCTGAGCCTGGCGCGCCTTGGTCGCCTTCGAGCGGAACCGCTCGATGAACGCGCGCTTGTCGTCGATGACTTGCTGCTGCCGCTCGGCCTGCGCCTCCATCCGCTCGTGGATCGCGACCTTCTCCTCTTCGAAGCGACGATAATTGCCGTGGTAGAGCGTCACGGTCTCGTAGTCGACGTCCAGGATGTGGGTCGCGACGTTATCCAGGAACCGGTGATCGTGGGAGATGATCACGGCGCAGCCTTGGAACGCCGAGAGGAACTTCTCGAGCCAGCGGATGGTGAGGATGTCGAGGTGGTTCGTGGGCTCGTCGAGGAGCAACAGGTCGGGCCGACCGACGAGCGTCTGCGCGAGCAGGACGCGAAGCTTGAAGCCGCCGGAGAGCGTCGAGAGCGGGGACTCGTGCACGGCGGCGGGGATGCCGAGACCCTCGAGGACCGCGCCCGCGCGTGAGCGAAGCGTGTAGCCGTCCAGGACGCGCACTCGCTCCTCGAGCTCAGCTATCGCCGTGGCGTCTTCTCCGCTCGCGGCTGCCGCCCGACGGTCGAGCTCCCCGAGCGCGTCCCACACCTCGCGATCTCCCATCATCGCCACGTCGATGATGCGCTGCGCGTCCGAGAGAAACCTGTCCTGCTCGAGCAGCCCGACGCGCACGTGGTGCGGGATGATCACCTCGCCGGACGAGGGCGCATCACGGCGGGCGAGGATCGACATCAGGGTCGTCTTGCCGGAGCCGTTCGCGCCGACGAGCCCATAGCGCGCCCCCGCCTGGAGCTTCAGGCTCACGTTGGCGAAGAGCGTGCGCTCTCCGTACGCCTTCTCGAGGTCGATGAGATCGATCACGAGCTCTCGATCCGGCGCCGCATCGCCACCACGCCGTCGCGCGCGCGTCGAGTCTCCTCACCTGTTCGCAAGGCCAGACGGGTGGGCGCGTTGGCCGTGACCGTGAGCAACGCCCACGCGGGAAGGGATGGCCTCGTCGACTGCGGCGGTCGTGTCATCGTCGTAGCGCGCGCGAGCATGGTGCAGCGGGGCCGCCAGAGCAAGCCGCCTGTGCTAACGCTGCTGCATGTCGATCCTCTTCGAAACGCTGGGTTTTGCCGCGCGTGCGGCGATCGTGTTCATCACCTTCGCCGCGTGCGTCGCGGTCCTCGTACTGAGCCTTCGCGGGCGCCGCGGCGCGCGCAAGGAGGGGCGCCTCGAGGTGACCCGCTTGAACGAGCGCTTCGATCGGTTGGCGCTGTCGCTGCGGCTTGCGACGATGTCCCCGCGCGCGTCACGCGCGGAGCTGAAGGCCTTCGCGGCGGCGGAGAAGCGGCGGGTTCCGAGCGACCGGAGGGCGTTCGTGCTCGACTTCAAGGGAGACGTGCTCGCCACGGCCGTGGAGCATCTGCGCGAGGAGGTGTCCGCGGTGCTCGCGGTCGCGACGCCCACCGACCGCGTCGTCGTGCGCCTCGAGAGCCCTGGCGGCGCCGCCCACAGCTACGGCCTCGCGGCGAGTCAGATCGCGAGGCTTCGTGAACGCGGTGTTCACGTGACGGCGTGCGTCGATCGCGTCGCGGCGAGCGGGGGGTACATGATGGCCTGCGTCGCGGACGAGATCGTCGCGGCGCCGTTCGCCATCGTCGGTTCGATCGGTGTCGCGGCGCCGGTGCCCAACGCGCATCGCCTCCTCGAGCGAAACGGCGTCGATTACGAGACTGCGACGGCGGGGCGCTACAAGCGCACCGTGACCTTCTTCGGCGCGATCACCGACGAGGGACGGCGCAAGTTCCAGGAGCAGCTCGAGGAGACGCACGCTCTGTTCAAGGGCTTCGTCCAGCGTCATCGACCCAAGCTCGACGTCGAGGCGATCGCGACGGGCGAGTACTGGCACGGCGAGCGAGGGCACGAGCTTCGCCTCGTCGACCGACTCGCGACGAGCGATGACGTCCTGCGAGAGCTCTCCCGCGAGTACGAGCTCCTTGGGCTGCGTTACCACGCGCGCCGCGGGGTCGTCGACCGGCTGTCGACCGGGGCAGCTTCGGTCGCGGAGCACGCGGTGCTCTCGCTCGTAGCGCGGCTCGGCACGCCCTACACCTGAGGCGTTCTCCGTCGCCTTCCGTCGCCTACGTCCTTACTTGCAGCGCACGGCCTCTGCGAACGTGGCCTTCACCTCGCCAGCGCCGCAGATCGCGTGCGCTTCGAGGCCGACCTTCCCCTTCGCGGGGGCCGTGTCGCTCGCGCGGCTCCGAGCCTCTCCGCTCTCTCCTGTGTAGGCCTGGCACACGCACTGGATCGCGAGCTCGCAGGTGAGCGGCTCGTCGCAGGTGTTGTCGATGCGCGCGACGCAGTTGCCCACCCCGCACGCGACCTCGGCGCGCGCGCAGGCGCGTCCGGTCTCGAGGGTCAGCCACTCGATTCCGTTCGAGGTGCTCGGCGGTGGCGAAGCCGGAGCCGCGCATCCGACGAGCGGCAGCGCGCCGAACAGCATGAACCGACGGATCGGACGCATCGTGACCCTTACGGGATGAAGGCGTCCGTGACGAGGTGTGGCCCCTCGAAGTACGGCACGGTGAAGGAGTGCGCGAGCTTTGCGCCGCCGTGTTCGACGACGAGATCGGTACTCCCGTCGACGATTTTGTACGAGTAGTCGAGGCGCGTCCCCGCTGGCACCTTGAGGAGCAGCTCTCCCTTCGTCAAGGCGAAGGTCTTCTCGAACGGGCCGCCCTTCTCGCTGAACACGCGAAGCTCGAGCCCTGGCCCGAGGGTCACGTTCGAGACGCGCAGCGTCACCTCGATCATGCCCGTGTTCAGTCCGAGCTTCGCCGGATCGGCCCCGTAGGTGGTGAGAAGATCACCGAAGTTGCCCTCGAAGCGCGTCGCGACGCCGACGTCGTCGATCACGAGGAGGTTCTCGTCGTTGAAGTAGGAGCCCAGGTTCGTCCAGTTGTTGGAGCCGACCAGCACCGTCGCGTGGTCGAGCACCGCGTACTTGTGGTGCATCTCGGCTTGGTTGCTGCCGGTGTTCAGCGCCTTCAGCACCTTGACGCCCGCCGCGGTGAGGAGCTCGTCTGCCGTACCCGTCGGGTCATCCGCCTGCTTCTTGTCGAGCACCACGACGACGTTCACGCCTCGCTCCTTCGCCGCCACGAGCGCGTCGAGGATATTGTCGGTGTTGAGGTTGAACATCGCGATGAATGCGGTCTTCTTGGCAGCGTCGATCGCGATCCCGATCTTGGTCGCGAGGCTGTCTTCGGGCCCCATCCAGGCGCGAATCTTCTCGCTCCCGTAGGCTGGGCTCTTGGCGCTGCCCTGCGCGACGAGCTCGTCGAACTCGGCCTCGTAGCGCGCCGCGAGGTCGCCGCTCTTCGCGACCACGAGCGACTCGTCGCTCACATGAAGTGCGGTGTACGAGAAGTTCGCGCTGCCGGTCATCACCCGCTCGCCGTCGATGACGGTGAACTTGTCGTGAAGCGTCGCATCGGCCGCGCTCTTGTTCTCGATGAGGGTGACCGGAACACCGACGGCTTGAAGATCCTCGTACATCGTGTTGTACGACTCGTCCTGCTGCTTCTTGTCGAGCAGCACGTGCACGTCGAGGCCCGCCTTCACCTTCTGCTCGAGGACCGTCTTTACCTGCTCGAGGCGGATGTTGAAGAAGGCGAGGTGCAGTGATTTCTTCGCGCGCGCGAGCTCTCCGAGCACCACCGCCTCGACGTCGTCATGAGGGGCGAAGAAGGCCGACGCCTTCACGTCCGGCGAGTGCCAGCTCTCGTAGCTCGTGTTGATCGCATACGTCGGCGCCCCACCCGCGCCGGTCGAGGCCGCGTCGCTCGTCACGGCGCTCTCGCTCCCTCCCGCGCCGCCGGCTCCGCCCACCCCGCTCGAGGCGGTGCTCGCGGTCGTCGGGACGGGCGCGACAGGCTCATCCTTCGAGACGCACGCCGCCAGCGTCACGACCGCCGCAGCAAAGGCCGACCACCGAAGCCAAGTCCGCACCATCATAGCGCGGTAGGATAACCAACCACCCTCGCCATGACAAGCGTCGAGGGTGCGTTTTGCGAGCAATTTACCGTCTTTTCGAGATTTCGAGATGAGCCTGAACCTCGCCGTGATTCTTCGTGAGAGCGCGCGACGTCACCCCGACAAGGTGGCGCTCGTCGCCGGCGCCCGGTCGTTCACCTACCGGGAGCTCGACGACTCGGCGCGACGTTTCGCCGGCAGCCTGCGTGCCCTCGGCATCGCGCGCGGCGAGCACGTCGCCTTGATGCTCCCGAACGTGCCCGAGTTCACCGTGGCCTACTTTGGCTGTCACCTCGCGGGTGTCGTCGTGGTGCCGCTCAACGTGATGTTGAAGGCCGACGAGGTGGCCTTCCACCTCGAGGACTCGGACTCGGTCGCGCTCGTCGTCGCCGAGGCGCTGCTCACGCAGGTCGCAGACGGTCCGTCGCGGGTGCGCGCGTGCCGCGAGCAGATCGTGGTCGGCGCGCCGGCCGAGGCGTCCTTGGGCTCGGCGCGGCGTTTCGAGGCGCTCGCCCGAGACGGCGAGCCCCTCGCGGATCTGCCGGACACGGACGCCGACGACACGGCTGTCCTGCTCTACACCTCGGGGACGACCGGAAGACCGAAGGGCGCTGAGCTCACGCACTTCAACCTCTTCTGGAACGCCGATCTCGCGGGCCGGCTGCACGGGATCTCAGAAGACGCGGTCGCGCTCGCGGTTCTGCCGCTCTTCCACAGCTTCGGGCAGACGGTGATCCAGAACGCGACGTTGGTCCGCGGCGGGACGCTCGTCCTCCTGCCGCGCTTCGATGCCGCTGCCGCGCTCGACGCGATCGCCCGCCATCGGGTGACCTTCTTCGCGGGCGTTCCGACGATGTACTTCGGCCTCTTGCACCACCCCGAGGCGGACCGGTTCGACCTGTCGTCGCTCGAGGTGTGCGCGTCGGGCGGCGCGCCCATGCCCGTCGAGGTGATGCGTCGCTTCGACGAGCGCTACGGCGCGAACATCCTCGAGGGGTACGGCCTCAGCGAGACCTCACCCCTCGCGAGCTTGAATCCGCTCGATCGACCGAAGAAGCCCGGCTCGATCGGGCGCCCCATCTGGGGCACCGAGTTCAGGCTCCTCGGCGACGACGGGCGGGTCCTCGACGAGGCCGGGGTCCCCGGCGAGATCGCGATCAAGGGCCTCAACATCATGAAGGGCTACTACAAGCGGCCCGAGGCGACGGCCGAGGTGATCCAGGACGGGTGGTTTCGCACGGGCGACGTGGCGACGCGCGACGCGGACGGGTACTACTTCATCGTCGATCGCAAGAAGGACATGATCCTGCGAGGCGGCTACAACGTGTATCCGCGCGAGGTCGAGGAGGTGCTCTATCGCCACCCCGCGATCGGGGAAGCGGCCGTCATCGGGGTCCCGCACGAGGCGCTCGGTGAGGAGGTCGTCGCGGTCGTCGCGATGAAGCCCGGGCACGACGTCTCGCCCGAGGAACTCATCGCCTTTTGTCGCGAACGGCTGGCCGCCTACAAGCACCCCCGTGAGGTGCGCTTTCTCGACGCCCTTCCAAAGGGCCCCACCGGTAAGCTTTTGAAGCGTGTGCTCCGCTCCACCTGATACGAAGACACGGCCATGTCCCCCTACGAGAAGACCTACGAGATGCTGTGGGATTGCGAGTACTGCTCGGAGAAGAAGCTCCTCGGCCTCTCGCAGCGCTTCTGTCCGACGTGCGGCGGCCCGCAGAACCCGGCCAAGCGTTACTTCCCTTCGGACGCGGACAAGGTCGCCGTCGAGGATCACCCTTACGTCGGCGCGGATCTCACATGCCCCGCCTGTCGCCAGGCGATGAGCCGCCGCTGCAACAATTGCAGCAACTGCGGCTCACCGCTGCAGGGTGGTCGAGAGGTCGCGATGCGGGGCCAGGAGCAGCAGGGCCAGGGCGGCGCGTGGCAGCCCCGCGATGCAGGGCCGATGCCGCCGCAGGGGGCAGCGCCCGCTCCCGCGAAGAAGAGCCGCGCGGGGCTCGTGATTGGCCTCGTGGTGCTCGCGCTCGTGGTGCTGCTCGTCTTGCGCGCGACGCTGAAGAAGGACGCCGAGGTCACCGTGAGCGGGCACGAGTGGAGGCGTGAGATCGCGGTCGAGCGCTTCGACGAGGTCGAGGACAAGGGCCCATGCTCGAGCGTACCTTCCGGGGCGCGCATCGTCGCGCGTGGCAAGGCCGAGCCGACCTGCACCACGAAGCGCAGCGACAACGGCGACGGCACCTTCAAGGAAAAGAAAGAGTGCACCGAGGCCGTCGAGCAGTGCACCTACAAGGTCGAGCGCTGGAAGGCCCTGAGCAGCGTGAAGGAGACCGGCGGCCTCGACCGTGAGCCTGTCTGGCCCGTGCTGCGCTTGCGGGAAGGCACGTGCCGAGGGTGTGAGCGCGCGGGCGAGAAGACCGAGGCTTACAAGGTCAGCTTCACGGGCGCGGCGGGCAAGGAGTTCTCGTGCTCGTGGAAGGACGCCGCGAAGTGGCGCGCCTACACGAAGGGCGCGAAGTTCAAGGCGAAGATTCGCGTCGTCGGCGGCGATCTCGATTGCGACTCGCTGAAACCTTGAGGACCGGTCGTCTGCGCGGGCGTCAGCCGCGGCGCTCGGCGAGGGCGAGCTTATTTTTCGCCATCGTCCCGAGCTTCTTCCGGCCTGCGCGCTCGACCACCGCGCGCAGGAGGTCCTCGCCCGTGGGGTGACCTTCCTCGACGAAGTGGAAGCCGGCGTAGTAGAGCGGCTCGAGCTCGAGGGTCTTCGACGCGAGGAGCGCGCCCGCGACGTCGAAGCGCTCGCGTAAGAGGCGGCTCAGGATCCCGAGTGACTCGTCGGCGTTTCGTGAGCCTGGGCTCGTGTCTTGCGGGCTCGCGGCGAGCAGCTTCACCGCGAGCGCGAAGCGATCCTCGCGCGTTGCCTGATCGGTGCGGCAGAGCTGTCGCAGCACATCGAGCGCGAGGTCCGGCTTGCGCTTCGCGACCTTCGCGTGGAGCTCGCGCATGGCGTTCCCCGCGGCGATCGGATCGGCGAGGTGCGCGACTTCGAAGAGCGGCTGCCACGTCATGTCCGAGGCCTCGAGCCGCGTCATCGACGTCTCGAGGAGCTTCCTGTGAGAGGCGGGCTTCAGCTCGCCGACGAGGCCGTCCATCACCCGCGCGACGAGCCGCGCGCGGGCCACGTCTCGCGTCGCCAAGAGCAGGTCGGTGAGGGGGTGCGCGGCCTCCTTTCGGCCGACGAGCGCTCGGGCCGCGAGCTCGGCGCGACGAAGCTCGAGGCTCCCGAGAACCTCGACGAGCTGCAGCGTCGCCTCCTCGGTCTGTCGATGCGCGAGCATGTCGATGACGAAGCGAGCCCGCTCGAGATCGGGGTGCGCGAGCAGCGGCTCGAGTCGCTCGGCGGCGCGAGCCGGCAGGGGGATCCCCGCGAGCGTGATGAGCGCGGCCTGCGCGAGGGCGCGATCGGCGTCGCTCGCTGCGGCGACGAGGGCGTTGACGATCTTCGCCTCCGGGCGCTCGGTCTTGAACGTGAAGCGTAGCGCGATGAGCGCCTCTTGACGGATCGACGCGGCGAATTTCGGCCCCGTGAAGTCGAGCAGCAGCTCGGCCGCGCGTGCGTCCTCGAGGTACCCCAGCATCTTCAGCGCGGCCTTCAGCGCCGCGGGGCTCTGCTCGGCGGGCTTCTTTTTCTTCTGTCGCTCGAGCACGTCGCCAAGCTGCGCGAGGTAGCTGCGCCGTTGGTTTCCGTCTGCGTCCTTCACGCGCGCGCGCATCGCGACCGCGGCCGCGTTTGCAGCCTGTTCGTCCGCGCCGTCGAGGCTCGCGATGAGGGCCGTGAAGGCTTCCTTGCCGCCGACGCGTGCGAGCACTTCGTCGAGGGCACGCCGCTGCTCGGGGCTCGCGCCGCTCGCCTTGCCCTCGAGGAGCGGGACGACCTCCTCACCGACCGAGGCGAGCGCCGCCACCGCGGCCTCGCGCACCGTGGCGTCGCGAACGGCCGTGAGCGGCAGGATCTGCGGCACCGCTTTGCGTGCCCCGATCGCGGCGAGCGCCTCGAGGCAGCGGCACTGGAGCGGAGGGCCGCCATCGAGCAGGCACGCGGCGAGGGCCTTCACGACCTCGGGGCCCTTTGCGCGAAGCTCGCCGAGGACGATGGCGGCGGCGAGGCGCTTCTCCTGCGAGTCGCTCGCGAGCAGGCTTACGATCTTGTCGATGGGCGATGCGGCCATGAGGCTTCGATCATGCAGAGGCGCCGCCTTTTCCGCAACCACGGCACGAGCAGCAGCCCAAACCAACCCCGCCCCAGTCCTTGGCTGTCTCTTCCGCGGTGCGCGACGCTGCACGACGCGCTCGCCGACATCCCACGATCGGGGATCCCTCCGACGACGCCTCCGCCGGTCGTGCTTGAGCTGCTCGTCGCCGAGCCTCCGCCCGCGCCCGACGAGCTGCCGGACGTGGCCGGGACGACCTCGATCGCGAGCTCGAGCACGTCATCCTTCGGGCCGCCGCCAGGGACGATGTCGCTGAACCAAGCGACCTTCTCCTCGACCAAGTTCACGTGCTCGACGACGGTTCCAGGGTCGGCAGGCGCCGTCACGTCGAAGGCGATGGTGACGGTACCGCCGGGTTTGACCTCTTCATCGAGCGCGAGGACGCGGGTCGGATCGAGCCACGACGGCGCGGCGAGGACGCTGTCGTGATCGCGTGGCTCGGTGGTGCCGAGGTGGGTCTTCGTGCCCCAGGCGCGCGCGCCCTCGTTCTTCAGGACGAGCGTCGCCTTGCCGGTCTCGCCTACCTCGAGGGTCTTCGGGTAGTCGAACGACACGACCGACGCGCGGTACCCATTGGCCGCGAGGTCTTGCAGCTTGAGCTCGCCTCCGTTGAGCCGGTTCATGTCGACGTTGCCGCTGATGCCGGGCACCGAGCCCGTCGATGAATACTGCCAGATGGCCCAGTTTTTCCACGCATCCGGGATGTTTGGGCACTCCGCGGCGGTGTACTGCGCGTGCCAGAGCGGGTACTCGGCGAGCGCGGTCGTCTTCACGTAGTCTTTCCAGAAATAGTAGCCGGTGTAGATGATCGGCTTGCGGCCGGTCGCGGCCTCGACGTGCTTCACCCAGGCGAGCACCTTCTCGGTCATCTCCTCGGGTGGCGCGTCGTCGGCGTCTTCGACGTCGAGGACCGGAGAGAGGTCGCCCGGTCCGAGCTCGCCGAGCTTGCCGAGGGCGAGCTCCGCGAGCGCGATCGGATCCTTGCCGCTACGGAAGAATTGGTACGCGCCGCGCACCATCCCGAGCTCGCGGATCTGCTCGTAGTTGCTGTCGAACTCGGGGTCCATGAAGGTCCCGTCGCCGATGCGCGTGATCGCGAAGCGCTGGCCCGAGGCGGCGACCGCCTGCCAGTTGGGCTTGCCCTGGTAGTAGGACACGTCGATCCCCGGCACGGTGGGGCCCACACCACACACCACGGCCTCGTCGGAGACCTCACCGACGGACTCCGGCGCGAAGCCGTCCGTGCAGCCGTAAGCCCCGAACGCCAGCACCAGAAAGAACGAGCGATGTCTTGCGCGCATGGTCACCATGGCGGCACGCACGGTACACGCGATGACGAGCTTCGGGGGAGGTGCCGCGTCGGTGTGGGGCGGTTGTCAGGAGGCGCGTCGCCGACGTCACTCGGCGGCGGCGGGCTCGGGCCACTCGGCGATCGGTGCGACGCGGGACTTCAACAGCGCGATGATGTCGTCTTCGGTGCGAGCGACGCCATCGAGCGTGACGTAGCGCCGCGCGAGCGTCCTCCAGCTCCCCGTCCAGAGCAGGAGCGACACGAGGAAGAAATCGATGCCGCGGAAGAC
>Ga0194129_10002444_pt1 | contig 27945 bp, 20 predicted proteins | sample TA2KigCa35mmetaG_FD_150862 | JGI IMG/M metagenome (GOLD analysis project Ga0194129, IMG submission 150862) | Freshwater microbial communities from Lake Tanganyika, Tanzania - TA2015038 Kigoma Deep Cast 35m | ecosystem: Environmental > Aquatic > Freshwater > Lake | place: Tanzania: Lake...
CAGAACAACTGGCTTGGCAACACGCATGACGGAATCCTCCATGAGTTGAGGATTCAACGGCACTGACAGCAATAAGTTGCATTATTTCGGAGACACTACACTAGGATCATCTGCGGCCGGCGCGGCGCGCCCCCGCAGACCCCACACCGGAAGCCCCACTCGCGTGAGCGATGGGGACTGATACGGGTCCCACTTGAGACTCGCGCGCCTCTGCCCAGCTTTCCCATACAGCGCCCTCTGCCTGCCGGTGCGATGATGCGGCTCCCGGACAACGAGGCCGCATGGATATCGTTGAACGGAAGCGAGGCGATCGGCGCAGGCTCACTTGCCTGATCGCCAAGGAGTCGGATGCGAAGCAGCGGGATCGTTTACGCAGCGTGTTGCTGGTGCTGCAGGGGCGGCAAGCGCTGGAAGTTGCTGACGCTGGAGGCCGCAGTCGCCGATTCGTGCAGCCTTGGGCGTATGCCTGTCGTGACGGTGGCATCGAGGCGGTGCGTGGCCGCACGGCACCAGGGCGTCAGCGACGACTGTCCCCCGAGCAGGAGGCTCGCTTCGTGCAGAGAGTGAAGGCCGGCGCTACGCCACGAGACGGCGTCGCGTCGCTCCGGGGGCCGCAGATTCAGGGAATCCTGGATCGTGAGTTCGGCAAGACCTTTTCTCTCAACGGGATCTACGAGTTGCTGGATCGTCATGGCTTCGTCTGTCTCAAGCCCCGGCCCAGACATCCCCGGCAGGATCCGGTCGCGGCCAAGGCTTTCAAGCGGCCACGGTCGTGCGACAAAACGGGCGGAAGTCGATCTGGGTCTTCGGGATTGTCGATCCAGCGGCCGGGTGGTCGATGGTCAGTCCACATTGCGAAGCGAATACCGCAACCATGGAGCAGTTCCTCAATGCGGCGGCCAAGAAGCTTGGCACACGTCAGCACGCCGTTATGGTGCTGGACAGGGCGGGCTGGCACACGGCGAAGCATCTCAAGTGGCCACGACGAATTACACCGCTGTTCCTGCCGCCGTATTCCCCGGCACTGAGATTTCCCGGATGGCCGACGACGGCGTAGTCGATCGTCACGTCCTGGGTGGCGCGCTCACCATCCGCCTCGGGGAACTCACCAGGATCGTGATCCCCGCCGCAGGCCGGTCAGGGTGCCGCCGTGGTGGTTGCGATCCGGTAGAGCGCCGTGTCGGTGCGAAGGTAGAGCGAGTCGCCGACGCCCGCGGGGGTGGCGAAGATCCGGCCGTCGAGGTGATTGGTTGCGAGCAGCGTCGGCTCGACGTCGGTCGCGACGCCGGGATCGATCACGAACGTGTCGCCATCGTGGTTGCCGACGTAGATCCGGCCGTCGGCCAACAGCGGTGACGACGAGAAGTTGCCCCCGAGCCGGAGGGTCGCCACCGTTGCGCCGTCGCGGGCGTCGAGAACCGTGGCCACGCCCTTGTCGCCGACCATGAACAGGCGCGTGCCCACGACGAGTGGCGAGGGCATGCTCGGGGCTCCCTTCCGCTGTTCCCAGGCGATCTCGGCGCTCCGGCCGTCGTCGCCAAGCCTCACGGCGAGGAGCCGCGGCTGATTGAAGCTCGTGCTCATGAACACGAGGCCGTGACCGGCCACCGGCCGAGGCACCACCGAGTATCCGAGTTCGCCGTAGCTCATCCGCCAGAGTTCCGCGCCGGTTTCGGGGTCGTAGCCGTAGAGCCAGTCGGCGGCCGGCGAAACGAGCACGTCGCGACCCGCGTGGGGCACGATCAGCGGCGTGCTGTAGGCCTTCTTGAGATCAGGGTCGTCACGGAGCGGGCCCGAGCGCCGGGTCTTCCAGGCGACCGCTCCCGTGGCCGCGTCGAGGGCGGCGATTTCCTGCACGTCGCAGCCGTCGCAGTGCACGATCAGGAGCCCGTCGTGGAGGATCGGCGTGCTGCCTGGTCCGTTCACGTGATCCAGCCGCAGCGCGCGATTGCTCCAGACAACCCGGCCCGTGGCGGTGTCCACGCAGGCGGTGCCAAAGTCCCCGAAATGGCACCACAGCCGGCCCTCGCGGAGCACCGGCGACGGCGAGGCGTAGGAGTTGAGCGCGTGAATCGGCTGCGGGTCCTCGACGGCAAGCAGCTCGACGTCGTGCACGAGCCGTCCCGTGTCGCGATCCACGGCGAGCGCCCGCAGGCTCACGCGGGTCACCACGTTCCGGGGACTCGCCCCCGAAGGCTCGGCCGCCCGCCGCGCCTTCTCCTCGGCCGTCGCCTCCCGCTCGATGGCGGTGGTCATCCAGACGAGCCGCTCGTCGACCACGGGCGACGACCATCCCCGGCCGGGGAGCGGCGCCTTCCAGGCGACGTGCTCGGTCTCGCTCCAGGCCACCGGCAGCGCACCTGTGGCGGGAGCGTGCCCGTCGCCGGTCGGACCGCGCCACTGGGGCCACGGCGCGGCGGAGGCCGCACCGCCGGCGACCAGGCCGGCGACGGCGAGAACCGGCGTGGCGATGCGCCGCGACCCGAGGCTCGAATGGCGTTGCGTGTTCATGCCGCCAGCATACCGCCGCCGGTGATCCGTCCGGTCAGGGGGCCAGCAGCCCCCGCGCCGCCGCCTGCTGCTCCGGCGTGCCCACGAGCGTCACCTCATCGCCCGGCGCGAAGCGGAACTCCGGGCCGGGGCTCGGGATCGAAGCGCCGTCGCGGTGGACGCTGACCACCGTCGCACCCGTGGCCGTCCGCAGGTGCAGGTCACCGATCGACCGGCCGACGACCGGGCTTGCAGCGGGGATCCGACAGGCTTCCAACGGCGCGGCCGTGGGCTCGTGGCGCCGGACCCGCGGCACCGTCCGCAGCAAGCCGTAGTTCTCCAGCCGCAGGCGATCGGCCAGGTCCTCGATCGTGTCTCCGGGGACGTCGTAGATCGAGAGCACGCGGTCGAAGAGGGCCAGCGCCGTCTCGAACTCGGCGGGGATCACTTCGTCGGCGCCCAGCTGCCGCAACTCGTCCACTTCGGAGACGTACTCGCTGCGGACGATGACCCTCACGACCGGGGAGAGCTCGCGGGCCGCCCGCACGCTGCGGCGGGTGTTCGCGGCATCCGAGATCGCCAGCACCAACGCCCGGGCCCGGCCCAGGCCGGCATGCTCGAGCACGGCGGCCCGCGTGCAGTCGCCGTAGTGGATGTCGAGGCCGCGGGCCCGCTCGCGGCGGACCGTTTCAGGATTCAGTTCGAGCACGACGTGGGGCACGCCGAACTGGGCCAGCGCCGTCGCGAGCCGACGGCCATTGAGGCCGAAGCCGGCGATGATCACGTGGTCGGTGAGCGATGATTCCGCCGTCGCCGGCGGCCGCTCGGTGAGCCACCGGCCGCAGAGGCGGGTGCGCGACAGGCGATCGAGCCAGCCGGGCAGCCCGGCGGCCAGCAGCGGCGTCGCGGCCATGGTGATCACGGCGGCGGCGAGGAAGGTCTGGTAGTCGTCGCGCCCCAGCAGTCCGGCATCGGCTCCGCGGGAGCCGAGCACGAACGAGAACTCGCCCACCTGGGCGAGCGCGGCGCCGGCGAGCAGGCTCGTCCGCGGCGGGTAGCCGGCCAGGAGCGCCGGCAGGGCCGTCATGGCCATCTTGCCGGCCAGGATCCCCAGCACCGTGACGGCCACGAGCAGGGCATGCTCGGCGAGGAAGCGGATGTCGAGCAGCATGCCCACCGACACGAAGAACAGGCTGGCGAGCGTGTCACGGAAGGGGAGCACCTCGGTGAATGCCTGGTGGCCGTATTCGCTCTCCGAGAGCACGAGTCCCGCGAGGAACGCCCCGAGCGCGAGCGAGAGGCCGGCCTGGGCGGTGATCGCCGCGGTGCCGAGGCAGGCGAGGACGATCGTCATCAGGAACAGTTCGCGGTTGCGGAGCCGGACCACCTCGTGCAGCAACCGCGGCACCACGAGCCGGCCGACGACGAGGACCGCCACGACGACCGCCAGGCCGACGGCCACCGCCGCCACCGGGTTGGCGACGAGACCGGCGGCCTGGGCGACCGGGCGATCGCCCGACGCCGGGTCGATGCCCGCGGCCCGTGCCAGCAGGGGAACCGCCAGCATCGCCGCCACGACGACGAGATCCTGCAGCAGGAGCACGGCGACGGCGATCCGGCCGTGAGGCGTGGCGGTCTCGCCGCGGTCCGCCAGGAGCTTGAGCACGATCGCGGTGCTCGACATCGCCACGAGCATGCCGGCGAAGATGGCCTGGGGGAGGGTACCGAGATACCACCAGGTCGCCGCCGCGACGACGATGACCGTGCCCCCGATCTGGGGCGCCCCGATGCGGGCCATCGTGGGCAGCATGCCCAGCAGGCGGGAGAGCGAGAACTCGAGCCCCACGGTGAACAGGAGGACGACGACCCCGATTTCGGCGAGCACTTCGACGACGTGGAGGTCGGAGACGAGCGACAACCCGTAGGGCCCGACCAGCACGCCGGCGACGAGGAGGCCGACCACGCTCGGCAGGCGGAGCCGGCCGAAGGTGAACACGACCGCGGCCGCGACGGCGAACACGATGACAAGGTCGGTGAGGAACATGGATGCCCCGGGGCCGGCCCCGGTCGGTGGTGCTGCGAGGCGTCGCAAGCCTAGGCGGCGAGAGGGGCAAAAGCCACGCAAATCACCGCTCCGGAGCCGTCTTGGGGACGGGGCGGCCCTCTGCTAGCCTCCCCGCCCCGGAGGATTCCCGATGCGCGCCTGTCTTGCCCTGTCCGTGCCGCTGCTCGCCGCGGCCTCGGTGTGTGTTGCGAACGGTCCCGGGGACGCGTCCGCCACGGGGCCGACCGAGATGCGGATTGCCAGCGAACTTGTCGTGGCAGGGCACGACGAGCCGCTGGCGCGAAGCCTGACGCTGTTTCAGGACGGCGTCGCCTGGGACTTCCTCGAATCCGCTCCGGTGGGGTCCGCGGGAACCGTCGCGGAGATCGTGCTCCATGATCCGGCGCGGGAGCGGGTCGTCGTGATCGATCCGGTCCGGCACGTGAAGACGCAGGTCGACCTCATCCGGCTCGAGCGGCTCAGCGTCTCGCTGGCGAAGTGGGCCCGGTCGCACGACGATCGGCTCGTTCGCTGGGCGGGCGGCCCGGATTTCTCCAGCGGACTCAACGAGGGTGTCGGCCGGATGGAACTGAGCGGCCCCCGGGCGAAGTACGTCGTGGTCCACGAGCCGGCACCCACGAGTGAAGCCGCCGAGCAGTATCGCCGGTTCGCCGATGCAGCGATCCTCCTCAAGGCCCTGCTTCAGCCCGGCGGACTGCCCCCGTATCCCCGCCTGGCGATCAACGAACGGATCGCCGCAGCCGGTGGGATTCCGGTCGAGGTGGCCCTCGAGATCGACCCTCGGCTGGCCGTGCTCGGGGGCCCTGCGGAGCGACTGCGGTGCACGCATCGGCTCCATCCGCGGCTGCTCGACGGCGACATCGACCGCATCGAGGAGGCCAAGGGCCACGTCGCCGTGGCCGACGAAGTGCCGCTGGCTGCCTACGTGCACCGCGAGGCGCCCGATCCCCGGTCGACCGCCACGACGCCCTGAAGTCGCGCCGCGAGACGCCGGCGCCGCCCGCACGATCGTCCCCAGCGGCGGCATTGACCCCGGGGGCAAGAAAGCCGACGCGACCGGTCGATGTTTCCTGCGTCGCACAGTTTGCCTGACCCGTCGACTCGCACCGCCGGCGTCCCAGGGGCCGGCGGGGGCAGATGCGACACGGGGAGGGCGTACGGCCCGTTCGCGGACATGCCGCGGCAGAATGTTGACATCCGTACACCACGTGCGGTACAAGGAACCGGGAATACATTTTCCAACGGCCACACAGACAAGGGAGGTCTTGATGCTGGTGCTTTCACGCAAGCAGAACGAACGGATTCGCGTCGGCGAGGCGGTGGTGGTCACCGTGGTCCGCGTCAGCGGCGACAAGGTGCGGATCGGCATCGAGGCGCCGCCGCACGTGCGGGTGCTTCGCGACGAGATCGAGATCGACACGAGCAGATCCGTGGTGATCGGCGCCGACATGGAACTGCCGATCTCGCGACCCCTCGGGGTCGCTGGATGAACTTGGGCATGCCCGTCCGCCGGGGCCGTTGTGACCACGGCCCCGGCGGCGGCAGCAGCCGGTTTCCTCGCGGCGGCCGGCAGGCGAGAATCGGATGATGTCCGGTTTTTCCGAACCCCCGGCTGCCTCGGTCAGCGGATCGCCGCCGCCCCGCCGCCGCGTGCGGCCGCTGCGAGTGGTGCTCGCCGCCGCCGCCATCACGCTGGTCGCCGCGGTCGCGGTGACCGTCGTGGCCGCAAGCCGCCTCCCCGAGTCGTATGCGCGGCATGAAGCCCTCGGCGGCCCGGCCGCCGAGCAGGCGGCGCGGCGCTTCCTCGGCGGTGTCTCCCGCCTGCATGCCGATTTCATCCGGGAGGGCGCATGGGAGGCTGCCTTCAGCGAGGATGAACTCAACGCCTGGCTTGCCGTCGACCTGCCGAGGAATCATCCGCACGCGCTTCCCGGCCGCGTGCGTGAGCCGCGTGTCAGCCTGCAGCCCCGACGGGTCGATGTTTCGGCACGGCTGGTCGTGGCCGGGCTGCGGCCGGTGGTCTCGGTCGGGCTGCGGGTGCGGCTCCGGGAACCGAACCAACTCGGCGTGACCGTCGAGGAGGCCAGCCTCGGTGCCATTCCCTTGCCCCGCGGTCCTGTGCTGAGCGAGATTCGTCGGCGATTCGACCGTCTCGGGATGGTAACGTCGGTGCAGCGACTGGACGATCGGAGCGTGCTTGTGGTCTACATTCCCTCGACCCACGAGTCGGGCGGGATGAGTCACTGGCTCGAGTCCCTGTCGCTCGCCGAGGGCAGCGTGACGGTCGCCGGGCGGACGCTCGCGGCGCGCACTGCCGCCGCTCGGTGAGCCGCCGGCCCGGCAGGTCGTCTCTGGAGCAAACATGGCACGACTGACGTTTCTCGGTGCGGCGGGCGTGGTCTCGGGGTCGCGGCATCTCGTCGAGGCCGGCGGCCACCGCGTGCTCGTCGATTGCGGACTCTTTCAGGGGGAGAAGGAGCTCAGGGAACGGAACTGGGATCGCTTTCCCGTCCGGCCCGACTCCCTCGACGCGATCGTGCTCACGCACGGTCACATCGACCACTCGGGCTACCTGCCGCGGCTGGCCCGGGAGGGGTTCGACGCCCCGATCCTCACCTCCCCCGCGACCGCCGACCTGCTGGGCCTGCTGCTCTACGACTCGGCGAAATGCCAGGCGGAGGATGCGCTGTACGCCAACCGCAAGGGCTACTCCAAGCACAAGCCGGCACTGCCGCTCTACGAGGAGCGGGACGTCGACCGCGTGCTGCGGATGGTGCGGCCCGTCCCCCGCGCGGAGTGGTTTTCCGCGGCCGCCGGCATCCGCTGCCGGTTTCACGAGGCGGGCCACATGCTCGGCAGTTCGTTCATCGAGATGGAGGCGGCGGGCGACGCCCCCCGAGACCCGCTGCGAATCGTGTTTTCGGGAGACGTCGGCCGGTTCGATGCCCCGCTCTACAAGGACCCGGTCTCACCCCCGAACTGCGACTACCTGGTCTGCGAGAGCACCTACGGCGACCGCGACCACACGCCGTCACGGCCGCTCGACGAGCTCGAGGAAGCGACCAAGGAGGCGCTGGCGCGGGGGGGCATGATGCTGGTCGCCTCGTTCGCGATCGGCCGCAGCCAGCAGCTCGTCTACCTCCTCCGCACGCTGATGGCCGCCGGCCGGCTGCCCGACACGCCGATCTGGGTCGACTCCCCGATGGCCGTCGACGCCATGCAGGTGTTCCGCAATCACCGCGACGAGCACGATTTCACCGAGGCCAAGATGCAGGGGGTCGCCGAGTCGCTCGCCAGCCCGTTCGTGCGGATGGCGAAGACCGCCGACGAGTCGAAGGCGATCAACTCGCATCGTGGACCTGGAATCGTGATCGCCTCTAGCGGGATGATGAATGGCGGCCGGATCCTCCACCACCTCGCGCGGCGGCTGCCCGACCCCAAGACGACGGTGCTCGTGGCCGGATACCAGGCCAAGGGCACGCGGGGCCGCTCCCTGCTCGACGGGGCGGACTTCCTCCGCATCCACGGCCGCGACGTGCCGGTGCGGGCGGCCGTGCGGAAGGTCGACGCCCTGTCCGGGCACGCCGACCGCCACGAGATCGACCGCTGGTTGGGGGCCATGGCGCCGCCGCGGCGAACCTTCCTGGTGCACGGGGAGCCCCCCGCAGCGGCCGGGATGGCCGAGTTTCTCCGCGCCCGCCGCGGCTGGGACGTGCACGTGCCGGCGCTCGGTGAGGACGTCGAGTTGGACTGATCGAGCGAGGAGAGGAGACGACGCCATGACGGCCAAGAAGCCGAAGCCCGACACCGCCGCGAAGCGCACCGCCGACAAGGCCTGCAGCATCCTGCCCGACACCGTGCTCGGGGACGACGTGACGCTGGTGGCCGAGAACATGGAGCGGATTCTCGGCTCCCCGAGTTACTCGCTGGCGCAGGACGATCGCCTGCTGCTCACCCGCGAGGAGATGCGGGGCGTGCGGATGCTCCTGGAGCTCGGCAAGCCTGAGATCGCCCTTCAGGAGGACAACATCAAGTCGACGGTGATCGTGTTCGGGGGCACGCAGATCGTCGACCGCTCGGCGGCGGAGCGGCGGCTCTCCGAGGCGCGGCGCGCGGCGCAGGCGGCTCCCGCCGACCGGTCGGTCGCCCGGGAGGTGGAGCGGGCCGAGAAGCTGCTCTCCATGTGCCACTTCTACGACGACGCCCGGAAGTTCGCCCGCATCGTCTCGATCGACAACCAGTGCGAGGACGAGCGCGACTACGTGGTCGTCACCGGCGGCGGGCCCGGCATCATGGAGGCCGCCAACCGAGGTGCGTTCGACGTGGGGTGCAAGTCGATCGGTCTCAACATCAAGCTTCCGGCGGAGCAGCAGCCCAACCCGTTCATCACGCCGGAGCTCTGCTTCCAGTTCAAGTACTTCGCCCTCCGGAAGTTCCACTTCATCCTGCGGGCGGCAGCCGTGGTCCTCTTTCCGGGGGGCTTCGGCACGCTCGACGAGATGTTCGAGACCCTCACGCTCCGCCAGACGCACCGCATGCAGCCCGTGCCGATCATCCTCTACGGCCGCGACTACTGGTCGCATGTGATCGATTTCCAGTATCTCGCCGATGCCGGGGTGATCGCCGAGCACCACCTCCAGCTGTTCACGTATGCCGAGACGCCCGAGGATGCCTGGCAGCAGATCCTCGACTTTCACGCCAAGAAGCCGCCGGCGTGAGGGCCGTCCGCGCGGGTCACGCCGCGGCGGACGGGAGGTGGATCGTGAACGTGGTGCCGACGCCGGGAGCGCTCTCGACCGCGATCGTGCCGGAGTGCGCCTGCACGATGTGCTTGACGATGGAGAGGCCCAGCCCCGTGCCCCCGAGGTTGCGGCTGCGGGCCTTGTCGACGCGATAGAAGCGTTCGAAGAGCCGCGGCAGGTGCTCTGCCGCGATCCCGCAGCCCTCGTCCCGCACGCGGAGGAGCACGCCCGCCGCCGTCGGCGACGGTGCGGCCACGATCTGCACGATCTTGCCCGGCTCGCTGTACTTGATCGCGTTGTCGACGAGGTTGATGACGGCCTGCTCCAGCAGGGGGCCGTTGACCGTGGCCAGGAGGTCGCGCGGGCAGTCGATCCGCAGGTCGATGCCCCGCTCCGCCGCCCGGGGACGGCAGTCGTCGGCGGCGGTGTCGAGGATCCCCGCCAGCGGCAGGTGCTCGACCGGAAGCGTGCCCGAGGTCTCGCTCTGCTCGATCCTCGACAACGCGAGCAGGTCCTCGATGATCGCGGCCAGCCGGTCCGATTGCCGGCCGATGATCCCGAGAAACCGCCGTGCGTCGTCGGGGTCGTCGACCGCACCGTCGAGCAGCGTCTCCACGAAGCCCTTGATCGATGAGACCGGGGTCTTGAGCTCGTGCGACACGTTGGCCACGAAGTCGCGCCGGATGGTCTCGAGCCGCTGCATCTCGGTGACGTCGTCGAGCACGATCACCGCCCCTCCCGCCCCCGAAGCGTCGCGGAGCGCCGTGCCCCGCAGCCGGATCGTGCGGTCACGAACCCCGTGGAGCACCAACTCGTCTTCCACGGGCTCGCGGCAGTCGATCGCGGTCAGGGCGAACCGCCGCAACTCGGGATTGCGGATCACGTCCTGGAGTGGCCGGCCCGCCGCCCGGTCGGACTCCACGCCGAGCAGGTCGGCCGCCGCGCGGTTGATCCCGATGATCCGCCGCCGGTCGTCGATCGCCAACACCCCCTCCACCATGCTGCCGAGCACCGCCTCCTGCTGCGTTCCCTGGCGGCCGATCGTCAGGCCGCGTTCCACGAGCTGCTCCCGGAGGCGGCCCAGCGCCTCCCCCAGGCCGGCGAGTTCGGCGACGTCCGTGGCGGGCAGGTCGGCCGCGATGTCGCCGGCCGCCAGCCGCCGCGCCGCCGCGGCGAGTTCGCCGACCGGGCGGGTGATGCGGCGGGCCACCGCGTAACCGAGCGCCGCCGCTCCGCCGGCGACCAGGACGCAACCGCCGAGTAGGCGGCGCTGCCAGACGGCCAGGGCCCGATCCGACTCCACGGCGTCGCCCACCGCGAGCACCACCCGGCGGGTCGGCGGGTTGCCCACGGGCACCGCGACCTCCAGAGTCCTGCGCCCCGCCGCGCCGTCGTACCGGATCCGGCTGACGGTGTCGCCGCGGCGCGCCGCCGCGAAGAGTTCCTCGTCGCCTGCGGATGAGTCGGGCTCGAGCGTGCAGCCGATCCGCGTGGTGGTGCGGAGGGCCTCTGCCGCCGCCGCGAAGCCGGCGGGGTCGGCGGCCGGATCACGACCGGGGAAGGTCGCCACCAGTCCCCGGGCCGCATCGGCGAGCCGCGCTGCGAGAGCCTCGTCGGCCAACCCCGCGAGTTGCACGCTGGCGACCCAGAAGCCGGCGGCGAGGACGGCACCCACGAGGGCACACCATCCCGCGAAGAGACGCCAGAAGAGGCTCGACCTGGGCATGATGCGCTGCGGGCGGAGAAGCGGGGCCGTCGCGGAAGAGTGTCGCAGCCCCGCGACCGCCGGAAAAGCCGCGGCGAAATCTCAGGCGCGAAACCGGTAGCCGACCCCGCGGACGGTCTCGATGTAGAAGCCGTGTTCCCCGAGTTTCCGCCGCAGGCCGGCCACCTGCACGTCGACGGAGCGCTCGGTGACGGGGTAGTCTTCCCCCTTCACGGCATCGACGATCTGGCCCCGGGTGTAGGCCCAGCCTGGCCGTCGCGCCAGGAAGGCGAGCAGGGCGAACTCGGTGTAGGTCAGTTCCAGGGGTCTGCCCGCCAGGCTCGCCTCGTGCCGGCCGGGGTGGATCGAGAGTTCGTGGACGTCGATCGTCGTCTCCTGCTCCTCACGGCGCCGGGATTCCTCACGGCGGAGCAGCGCCTTGATCCGGGCGGCGAGCACCTTGGGGCTGAACGGCTTGGTCACGTAGTCGTCGGCGCCACGATCGAGGCCGACGATCACGTCTCCCTCCTCGCCGCGTGCGGTGAGCATCACGATCAAGGCGTCGCGGGTCTTGGAGTCCGCCTTGAGCCGTCGGCAGACCTCGAGTCCGTCGACGGCCGGAAGCATGATGTCGAGCACGACGAGATCCGGTGGCGATCGCCGTGCCGCCTGCAGTGCCTGCTCGCCGCTGCCCACGCACTCGACTGAGTATCCCTCCTTCACGAGGTTGTAGCGGACGAGTTCGAGCAGGTCCTCCTCGTCGTCGACGACGAGCACCCGCGGCTTCGCCGCCTGCTCCGCACCGCGGTTCTTCGTGGGCATGCTGCCTGCCTTCGCGACCGGCGTGGTCCTGTCCGGCGCCGAGAGCATAGTCGGTGGATCCATGACCGCGGGATCTTCGGCGAGGATCATGAGGATTTCATGAGGCCCGTGCCCCCCGTCCGGGCCGGAGGCGATTCCGGTCAGGAGAGCAGCAGTTCCACGTCCTCCGGGGTGAGGCCCGCGATCACGCTCTCGTCGGCACGCACGATCGACTCCGCCAGTTCCCGCTTCCGGTCCTGGAGGGCAAGAATCTTCTCCTCGACCGTGTCGCGGGCGATCAGCCGGTAGGCGAACACCCGCCGGGTCTGGCCGATGCGGTGCGCGCGGTCGACCGCCTGCGCCTCGACGGCGGGATTCCACCAGGGATCGAGGATGTAGATGTAGTCGGCGGCGGTGAGGTTGAGGCCCTGGCCCCCGGCCTTGAGGCTCACCAGGAACAGCCGGCAGTCGGGATCTTCCTGGAACCGCGCCACCCGCGCCTGGCGGTCGGTGGTGCGGCCGTCGAGGTATTCATAGACGGTGCCGCGCTCGTCGAGCCGGCGGCGGAGGATCGAGAGGAAGCTGGTGAACTGGCTGAACACCAGCGCCTTGTGCCCCTCGTCGAGCACCTCCGCCAACTGCTCGAGCAGCGTGTCGAGCTTGGCGCACGACTCGTCGACCCGCGCGTGGTCGACGAGTCCGGCATGGCAGGCGGTCTGCCGGAGCCGCAGCAACGCCTCCAGGACGGCGATCCGCGAGCGGCCGATCCCCATGCGGCCGATCCTGCCGCCGAGTTCGGCACGGTAGTGCTCGCGGAGTTCGTCGTAGGCCTTCCGCTGCGTCTCGCCGAGCTCGACGAACAGCGTCTGCTCGGTCTTCTCGGGCAGGTCGGAGAGCACCTGCGCCTTCGTCCGGCGCAGCAGATACGGCCGAACCGCTCGGGCCACGATTTCGGTGCTTCCCCGGCCGTCGGCGAGGAACTTCCGCAGCCGACCGGCGCTGCCGAGCTGGCCGGGATTGAGAAACTCGAAGATGCTCCAGAGCTCGCCGATGTGGTTCTCGACCGGCGTGCCGGTGAGCGCCAGGCGGTGCCGGGCCTTGAGCAGCCGGCAGGCCTTGGCCGCCTGGCTGGCGGCATTCTTGATCGACTGGGCTTCGTCGAGGATCACGTAGTCGAACTCGGTCTCGCGATGGGTCACGATGTCGCGCCGGAGCGTGCCGTACGTCGTGATCACGATGTCCCAGTCGGTGAGCGTGCCGGTGACGTCGGTCCGTCCCGTGCCGGTGTGGTTGGCGATGCGCAGCCCCGGCGTGAACCGCCGCGCCTCGTCGATCCAGTTGAACACCAGGCTCCGCGGCACGATCACCAGCGCGGGGCGGTGCGGGATGCCGGCGGCCTCGGCCTCGGCCCGCCGGCGGGCGAGCAGGGCGAGGACCTGGATCGTCTTGCCCAGGCCCATGTCGTCGGCAAGGCAGCCGCCGAGGCCGAGTTTCTCGAGGAACACCAGCCAGCCGAGCCCCTCCCGCTGGTAGTGCCGCAGCGTCCCCTGGAAGCCGGCCGGCTCCGGCTCCGCCTCCGGCTGTTCGCCCGCCGCGAGCTGCTCACGAAGCCGCTCGAAGGCCTCGTCGACGCGTGACTGCGGCTGGCTGGCGAGCAGGGCGTCGAGCAGGGCCATCTGGATGCGGCCGTAGCGGAGCTTGCCGTCGTGCTTCTGGGAGAGCGCCGCCAGCGGCTCGAGCTGCTGGGTGAACGTGTCGGGCAGGATGCCGATCGAGCCGTCGGGGAGCTGCACGGCCCGATCGCCCCGGGCGAGCGCCTCGAGGAGCGCAGGCAGCTCGGCGGTGATGCCGCCGAAGTCGATCTCGGCGGACAGCTCGAACCAGTCGATCCCGCTGGTGACGTTCCAGGCCACGCTCCCGGCGGGTCGGTACCGCCTGCCGGCGACCTCCACCGCCCAGCCGGCCGCGGCGAGTTGCGACACCGACGCGTCGAGCCGATTGCGCGGCACCTCGACGTGGTGGGCCGCCGCAACTCCGTCGAGTGACTGGCCGCGGGCTGCGGTCACTCCGTGCCGCGGCAACAGCGCGAGAGCCGCCCGCTCCGCGGCGCGGTCGCGGCGGACGAACACCCGGCGGTCGGCGTCGGCGGCGCCGCCGGAGGGATCGTCGGCCGCGATCGGGATGCCCTGATAGTCGAACCAGACGCGACCGGCGAGCTGGACCCGCGGCGACTGCCGCTTCCGGCCACCGCCGGCCGGCTCGTCGAGGGCGACCGCCGGCGAATCGTCGAGCACGAGCTTGGGGCGGGGCGGGGCCGACTCGATCCGCCAGCCCGTCCACGCGGGGAGCACCAGCCGCGGCACGTCGGCCAGGTGCGCCATCCGCTCGATGAGCCCGTCGACCTGCGTGGCCGCCACCTCGATCGGGCCGCGGCGCTCGAACTGCTCCATCCAGCCGCACGAGGTCGCGACCGCATCGAGCTGGGGAACCAGCCGGGCGATGCGATCCGCGAACACGACCAGGCCGGCCCGCAGCACCGCCCGCGGCTCGTCGACCCGCTTCCGCTGGCTGCCGCGGACGAGCATCCCCCGCAGCGTGGCCTTGGCCGGCCGCGGCGGCAGGGCGTCGCCGTCGAGCCCGCGGCCGCCCGCCGGCTTGAGCCGATCGTCGTCGGGCTCCAGCACGAAGGCGAACTCCCAGGGTTGGCCGCCGTCCCACGTCAGCGGCACGACCTTCTCCGGATCCCGCCGCGGCTCGGGCTGGATCACGAGCCGGCCCCGCTCGCAGAGCATGGCGAGGTGCGATTCCGCCGACCGGGGGCCGACCGCGATGCGGGCGATCGACCGCCGCTCGATCGGCTCGGGCAGCCCCGCCGAACCCGCCGCGGCTGCCCCCACGAGCCGTTCCACGAGGGATCGCTCCTCGGGATCGAGGTGCTCGAGCTCCACTTCCCCGGGACCGATCACGATCGGTCGCGGCCGGCCCGTCGCGTTGCCGGCAACGTCGAGTTGCATGCGGGAGGGCACGAGGACCGCCGCGCGGGCGTCGGCGGACGCGGCGAGATCGAGCACGAAGACGACCGCGCCGCCGGCCTTGCGCTGGTCGGGGATCTCGAGGGCGTGCGACCGCACCGCCGGCTCGACCAGCCGCCGTCGCTCCTCGAGCTCGACCGCCCAGGCCGGCTGTCGTTCGCCCGACCGGCGGGTGCTCGCCGGTGGCTGCCAGGCCGGCTGCCGTGGCCGGCCGGTGGCCCGCGGTTCGTCGTCTCCTGCGGCCGGATCGGCGTCGGGATCGACGACCGCCTCGTCGTCGGCGTGCGGACCGTCGGCGGCGGGCTCCTCGCCGACGATGTCGAGCGTGACGGGCGTCTGATCGTTGATGCCCGAGAGGAGTCGCCGGCGATCGACTTCCAGGAGCACGGCGGCCAACACGGCGCAGGGGCGTCCGGCGCGGCCGGCCGGGGTCGAGCACCGCGTTTCGAGCGTCATTCCCCCGCGGCGATGGGCCGAGAGCTCCAGCGACACCTCATGCTCGTCGCCGTCTTCGGCCATCACGGTGGCACGAACCTGCCCGACTCTCGGGCAGGCGACCGACGCGGGCGTGATCGTGCGGGCCTGGGCGACGACGGCCGCGGGAAAGAGGTGGAAGAGGCGCTGCTCGAGGGTCTTCATGCTGCCGGTTCGGAGACGATGACGCTGCGACGAACCGGGCCCGCGGCGGGCCGCGCGGGCGCAGCACGGTGTTGTACCCCGCCGGAGCCGCGGTTGGCGAGGCCGAAGGTCGCATCGACCGCGAGCCGCCACCGTTCGGTCAGCGTCCCTGCACCGTCGCCACGAGTTCGAGGACGTTGTCCACGGGCGTCTGGGGCAGGATTCCGTGGCCCAGATTGAAGATGTGCCCCGGGCGATTTCCGGCCCGCGCGAGAACCTCGAGCGTCCGCCGCCGGACGGTGTCGCGATCCGCCAGCAGCACGGCCGGCTCGAGGTTGCCCTGGACGGCGCGGTCGTGCCCCACGGCGGCCCAGCCGGCGTCGAGGTCGATCCGCCAGTCGATGCCGATCACCGTGCCGCCGGCCTCGCGGAGCAGAGGGAGCAGCGCGGGATTACCGGTCGCGAAGTGGATCGTGGGCACCCGGGCCGCCGCCGCCGCCAGGGCCAGGCGGCTGTGGGGCAGGACATAGCGGCGGTAGTCGTCGGGCCCCAGGCAGCCCACCCAGCTGTCGAACAACTGCACGACCTCGGCCCCGGCTTCGATCTGTGCCACCAGGTAGCGGCTCACCGCCCTGGCGAGTCGGGCCATCAGGTCGTGCCAGGCCGCCTCGTGGTGGTACATGAAGGTCTTGGTGAGCAGCCACGCCTTGCTCGTGCCCCCTTCGATGCAGTAGCCGGCGAGCGTGAACGGGGCTCCCGCGAAGCCGATCACCGGAATCGAAGCGTCGAGCCCGGCCCGGGTGGCCCGCACGGTGTCCATCACGAAACCGACCCGATCCACGTCATCGAGCTCGCGGACGCGGCCGACGTCGGCGGGCGTCCGCACGGGGTTGTGGATCACCGGCCCTTCACCGAGCGCGAACTCGAGGTCGAGGCCCATCGGTTCGAGCAGCGGCAGCAGGTCGCTGAAGATGATCGCCGCGTCGACGCCGAGGCGGGCGACCGTCTGGAGCATCACCTCCGCGGCGAGCCGGGGGGTCTTGCAGAGTTCGAGGAATCCGACCTTGTCGCGGATGGCGCGGTACTCGGGCAGGTAGCGTCCGGCCTGCCGCATCAGCCAGACGGGAGTCCGTTCCACGGGCTCCATCCGGCAGGCTCTCAGCAGCAGCGGCGCGACCGCGGCGGGGGGCGGCTGGATGGCGATCACGGCGGACATCGCACGAGAGTATAGCGCCCGCCAACGCCATCGGCAGGATCGGCCCCGCAACTACACTACAGGGTGTTTCCGGCAGTCGTGGCCCGCCCCGTGCCACGCGTTCGCTCCCCCAGCCTCGGCGTTGCATGGCCGCGTTCCTCTCCGGCATCTCGATCGTCTGCTTCGCCGCGAGCTACACCGTGGCGCTCGCCTGCGAGGCGTCGCGACTCGCCTTCCGCTCCGGGGTCCGCGGCGCCCTGATGATCGCGTTCGCGGCGGCGGGCCTGGTCGCCCACACCCTGTTCCTCGTCTGGCGGGCGGTGGACGGCGGCGCGGCCCCGCTGTCGAGCCCGTTCGACTGGTACCTGCTCGCCGCATGGCTGCTGGCGGCCGGGTATCTCTGGCTTGCCATCTCCAACCCGCGAACCCCGGTGGGCCTGTTCTTGCTGCCGATCGTGCTGGCGCTGGTCGGGGCCGCGACGCTCACCAGCCGGGAGCCCTTCCTGCACGACTCCGCCTCGCTCTTCTGGGGGCGGATCCACGGGTGCCTGCACCTCCTGTGGAGCGTGAGCGTGGTGCTCGGCGCGATCGCCGGGGGCATGTGGCTGATCCAGGCCGGACGGCTGGCCCGCAAGCAGGCTCCGGCGCGCGGCCTGCGGATGCCGAGCCTGGAGCGGCTCGCGCATGTCACCGCGCGCACGCCCGCGATCGCGGCCTGGGCGGCGGCCGCGGGGTTCGCCTCGGGACTCGTCCTCAACGCGGTCAACCACCGCCGCGGACTCGTCGAGACGGTGCCCTGGAACGATCCGGTGGTCCTGCGGATGGCGGCCGTGGTCGCCTGGCTCGTGGCCGCCGCCTGGGTGGCGGCGGCGGTCCGCAGGCGGCCCGACGCCGGCCGGACGACCGCGTGGGTATCGCTCGTGAGCCTTGCGGTGCTGGCGGCAAGCGTCGCCTGGGGCGTGCTCGGCCAGACGCGGCACGGCAAGCCCGTCCCGGCGGCGATCCGGGCCGAAGAGGCAGCGCCATGATGCTCGCGCTCGTCGGCGGCACGCATCGCACCGTGCCCTTGGCCCTGCGGGAGCGGCTCGCCTTTTCGGCCGAGCAGGCTGCCGAGGCGCTGGCGCGATTCCGTGACCGCTTTCCCGGTCGCGAGGGCGTGCTGCTTTCGACCTGCAACCGCGTCGAGTTCTATGCAGCCGGCGAGGGGGACGTCGAGGCACCGCCCGCGGAGCAGCTCGCCTCATTTCTGGCGGAATGCCGCGGCATCGAGGCCGACGCGCTGGTGCCGCTGCTCGCCGGCGAGCGGGACGCAGCCGTGGTCCATCACCTGTTCTGCGTGGCCGCGGGCCTCGACAGCATGGTGCTCGGCGAGCCGCAGATTCTCGCCCAGGTCAAGCAGGCGTGGGCCATCGCCCAGGACAGCCGGACCGCGGGTCCGCTGACGGCAGGGATGTTTCAGGCCGCCCTGCGGACGGCCAAGCGGGTCGCCACCGAGACGGCGCTTTGCCGCGAGCGGGTTTCGATCCCGAGCGTGGCGGTCGCGGACTTCGCCCGGGGTGTCTTCGAGAGGTTCGACGACAAGCGGGTGCTGCTGGTCGGCGCCGGCAAGATGGCCGCCGAGACGCTGCGGTACCTTCGCGAGGCCGGGGCGCGGGACGTGGTGATCGTCAACCGCACCGCCGCCCGGGCCGACCAGCTCGCCGCTCGGCTCGGCGCCCGGCCGGCGGACTTCGCGACTCTCGAACGGGAGCTCGCCAGCGCGGATCTCGTCGTAAGCACGACGGGGGCCAGCGCGCCCGTGGTGCCGCTCGATCTGTTCGTGCGCGCCGAAGCGCTCCGCGCGGGCAGGCCGCTGGTGGTGCTCGACCTCGCGGTCCCGCGGGACTTCGACCCGCGGATCGGCGCGCGGCCAGGGGTCTGGCTGTACTGCGTCGACGACCTCGCCGCCGCGTGCGCCGCCAACCGGAGCAGCCGCGAGCGGGAACTGCCCCGGGCCCTGGTGATCGTCGAGGAAGAGGCCGGCCGCTTCATGGGGGACATGCACCATCGCACGACGGCGCCGGTGATCGAGCAGCTCCGCGCCGGCTGGAGCGAGACGGGCGATGCGGAACTCCAGCGGCTCTTCCGCCGGCTGCCCCACCTCGCCGAGGGTGATCGCGACGAGATCCGCCAGGCCTTCGACCGCTATGCCGCGAAGATGCTCCACCCGCCGCTGGCCTCCCTCCGCAGCGAGAGCCATTCGGGGCCTCCGCACGGCCTCCTCGACGCGCTCAAGCGGCTGTTCAATCTCCAGGATTGAACCGCCGATCGAGCTGCGGGAGTGAACGTCGGGCTGGAGCATCGCCCGACGCCGCCTGCCGTCCGTCGCGGTGTTGTCGCACGTCTCGGACGGGTGGTTGCAGACGGGGATGTTCGATGTTATAAACTACGGTCTCGTTCTTACAGTGTCGCTGGTGTAACAGCGAACGAGGAATTTCCTCTGTATTCCACCGGAGCCGACATGGCCGACAAGCCCGCCGAGAAGAAAGCCGACAAGAAGCCCGCCGACGTCAACAAGTCCGAGGAGATCCGCAGGGTCGCCTCCGCCATGAAGGCCAAGGGGGAGAAGCCCCGTCCGGTGACGATCATCGCGACCCTCAAGGCGAAGGGTGTCGAGGTGTCCTCTCCGCAGGTGAGCATGGTTCTCAAGCGGATGGGCTTCCGGCCGCGGAAGCGCCGGAAGTCGGGCAACCTCGCGGCCGCCGCCGCCGCGGCCAACAAGGCGGCGGGCAAGTCGAAGTCAAAGTCACGGATTTCAGTCGAGGATCTGGTGGCCGCCCAGAAGGCGATCGGCCGGCTGGGAGGTCTCGACCGGGCATTGGCCGCGATCGAGGCCCTGCGGCAGTTCGACCACTGAGATTCGGGTCGGGTGAGGGCAGGGTTCGGTGGGTGCCAGGGGTCGTCTGGCCGCGTCGCGGCCGGACGACTAGAGTTTCGACGTTCCGTTCTCCTCGGGAGCCCTCCCGCCGTGATTCGTGCCACCACGTCCGCCGCCGTTCGGCCTGAAGTGGTCGTGATCGGCGGTGGTCCGTCGGGGTCCACCGCCGCCACGCTCCTGGCCCAGCGGGGCCGGTCGGTCCGTCTCTTCGAGCGGGAGCGGTTCCCCCGCTACCACGTGGGCGAATCGTTGATCCCCGAGACCTTCTGGGTGCTCGAGCGGCTCGGCATCCTGCCGAAGCTGCGCGGTGGCCCGTTCGTCGAGAAGCACAGCGTGCAGTTCGTGTCGGAGCAGGGCAGGCTTTCCGAGCCCTTTTACTTCGCCGATTACAAGTCGCACGAGAGTTCGCGAACCTGGCAGGTGACCAGGCAGGACTTCGATCAACTCATGCTCGACAATGCCCGGGCCCACGGCGTGGACGTCCGGGAGGGCGTGCGGGTGCTCGAGGTGCTCTTCGAGGGCGACCGCGCGGTCGGCGTGCGGACGATCGACGATGCTGGATTCGAGGAGGAAGTGCGGTGCCCGGTGGTGGTCGATGCCGCGGGTCAGAGCGGCCTGATTCTCGATCGCCTCGGACTGCGGCAGTGGGATCCCGTGCTCAAGAAGGCGGCGGTCTGGACGTACTTCAAAGGCGCCGCCCGCGAGCAGGGGCGCGACGCCGGCGCCACGCTGGTCATGCAGACGGCGGGCAAGATCGGCTGGTTCTGGTACATCCCGCTGCAGGGCGACATCACGAGCGTCGGGGTCGTCGCGCCCTTCGATCACCTCTTCAAGGGGCGCGATTCGAAGGACCTCGAGGCGATCTTCGCGGCGGAGGTCGCCCGCTGCCCCGGCGTGCAGCCGCGGATCGCGGGTGCCGAGCGGGTGGCCCCCTTCCGGGCCGCGAAGGAGTACTCGTACCGCTCGTCGAAGGTCGCGGGGAATGGCTGGGTGCTGGTGGGTGATGCCTTCGGTTTTCTCGACCCGCTCTATTCATCGGGCATCCTCCTGGCCCTCAAGAGCGGAGCCCTTGCCGCCGACGCGATCGCGGAAGGGCTGGAGCGGGACGACACCTCCGCGGCCGTGCTCGGCTCGTGGGGCCCCGGCTACGTGGCCGGCCTGGAGCGGATGCGGAAGCTCGTCTGCGGCTTCTACGACGGCCTCAACTTCGGCCAACTGGTTCGCAATCACGGCCACGCCAAGCCGCTGATCACCGACATCCTGATCGGCGACATCTTCAAGGGCGACATCGACGCCCTCTGGCCGCTCGTCGAAGAGGCCAAGGAACCAACACCGGCCTGAGGATCGCGGCCTGCCGGCCAGCGCGTGCCCGTCACCGGACGCTCGTTCCGGGCCTCCTGCCAATCCTGTTCGGCACGGGATGTGCGCCCTGATGACCGGGCAGCCGGAGCAGTTTGAGCCGAGTTGTGCCGCGGGTGACCTAGTCCCCATCGCTCACGCGATTGGGGCTTCCGGTGTGGGGTCTGCTGCAGCCTCGTTCCTGAGGATCATGGAACCCGGCGGCGGTGCTGAAGCGACCCGCGAGGATCACGTGCGACCCCTATGAGGATCGAGCGCCATTTCCCGGAGCCGAATCTTCTCGCCGACTCCTCTCCAGACAGTCCGACCGATTGGGTGACTGGTGCGGGTTATGCCGGTGCGTGCCGCGCGATGGTGCTCAATCGGGGTGTATGCTTGACGGGTTCGGTGCGCCGGCAGAGTTTCGCCAGGCCCCCGCCCCCTCCCCGTCCGCAAGGTCGTTCCGGCACCGCTGGCACCGATGTCCGACAACCGCGAGTTCATCGAAGAGTTTCTCGTCGAGTCGAGTGAGAACCTCGACCAGCTCGACAAGGACCTGCTCGCGCTGGAGGCCGACCCTGCCGATCCGCAGCGGCTCGCGAGCGTGTTTCGCACGGTGCACACCATCAAGGGCAACAGCGGCTTCTTCGGGTTCTCGAAGCTCGGCGCCCTGGCCCACAGCGGCGAGCACCTCCTCGGCAAGCTCCGCGACGGCAAGCTCCGGCTCGACGACCGGGTCGCCGGGAGCCTGTACTCGATGGTCGACGCAGTCCGCTCGATCCTGCAGTCGATCGAGTCGACCGGCAACGAGGGGGATCAGGACTACCGCGACCTCTCGCGAACGCTCGCCGCGGTCGCCGAGCCGCCGCCGGCCGCCGCCCAGGCGGCTTCGGCCCCAGTGCCGGAGAGGGTGCCGGAGCCGGCACCCCCCGTCGAGCCGGCGGCGACTTCGCCCACGGTCGCCGAGCCGGTGGCTCAGCCCGTGCCTCCACCGGCGACGCACGAGGCCGCTGCTCCACCGTCGCCGGCTCCGCCGCCCGCAGCCGCGGCTCCTCAGCCAGCCACGGCCGCGGTCGCCGCGGTGGCCGCCACGGAGACGAGCGTCCGTGTCGACGTCGACCTGCTCGCCTCGATCCTCGACCTCGTGGGCGAACTCGTCCTCGCCCGCAACCAGCTTCGGGCGGTCGACAGCGACGATCCCGCCGTGCAGGCCTGCGCGCAGCGGATCAACGCCGTCACCAACGCGCTCCAGGAGACCGCCGTCAAGACGCGGCTCCAGCCGGTGGAGCACGTCTTCAGCCGCTTTCCCCGGACGGTTCGCGACCTCGCCGTGTCGTGCGGCAAGGAGGTGCAGCTCGTCGTCGACGGCGCCGACACCGAACTCGACCGCTCGCTGATCGAGAGCATCCGCGACCCGCTCACGCACCTGATCCGCAATGCGGTCGACCACGGCATCGAATCCCCCGACGCCCGGGCTGCGGCCGGCAAGCCGCGGGCGGGACGGCTCTCGCTGCGGGCCTTCAACGAGAGCGGCCGGGTGACGATCGAGGTCTCCGACGACGGCGGCGGCATCGCTTTCGAGAAGGTCCGTGAAAAGGCGGTGGCCCGCGGGCTCGTCTCGGCGGCCGAGGCGGCGGCGATGTCGCCCGACCGGGTGCTGCAGTTCATCTTCGAGCCGGGATTCTCCACGGCCGCCCAGGTGACGAGCGTCTCGGGGCGCGGCGTCGGCATGGACGTCGTCCGCACCAACATCGAGGCGATCGGGGGGACGGTCGACATCCAGAGCGAGCCCGGCACCGGCACGACCGTCCGCGTCCACGTGCCACTGACGCTGGCGATCATGCCGGCGCTGATCGTCCGCTGCGGCACCGAGCGGTTCGCGATCCCGCAGTCGGCCGTCGGCGAACTCGTGCCCGTGTCCCGGGACCGCAACGGCCCGCGGATCGAGGGCCTGGCCGACGCGCCGGTGATGCGGGTTCGCGGGAGGCTCGTGCCGATCGTGTTTCTCGACCAGTTCCTCGGCATCCGCGAGATCACCGCCTGCCGCGACGAGGGCACGGTGGTGCTCGTCCGCGTCGACGATCGGGAGTTCGGCCTGGTCGTCGATGGCATGCGATTGGCCACCGATCACTTCCGCTGCCGCGACCTGCTCGACGCCGCCAGCCTGTCGACGATCGTGGTCAAGCCGATCGGCGGCCTGCTGGCGGGCCTGGGACTGTATTCCGGTGCCACCGTGCTCGGTGACGGCGGCGTGGTGCTGATCCTCGACCTGCGCGGACTGCAGCGGATCGCGAGGCTGCCGCCGGTCGACCGGGAGCCAGAGGCAGCGGCCGTGCCGACCGCGGAGATCGCCGACCGGTATCTCGTCTGCGGCACGCCTGCGGGGCGGCGGGTCGCCGTGCCGCTGACGGAGGTCGTGCGACTCGAGCAGCACCCGCGCGAGGCCGTCCAGGTGGTCGGCGAGCGGGCGGTCGTGCGCCGGGGCGACGCCTTCACGCCGCTGGCCGACCTCGACGCGGTGCTGGGCCGGGTGTCCCGGCCGTCGGCCGACCCCGTGAGCGTCGTGATCATCGACGGCGGCACCGGCGGGGTGGGCCTGGCGGTGGCAGCCATCCTCGACGTGCTCGCGGCGGAGTCGCCCCTGCAGCCGGCCGGCGGTGCCGGGATCGCCGGCATCCTCTCGCTCGGCGGCGTCGCCACCGAGGTGGTCGACCTGAGCGTGGCGCGGCGGCAGGCCGCGCTGGAGGCCTGAGATGGGTGACCTCGTAACCGGCGTCGTGCACCGTTCCTGCGCCTTCCGAGTCGGTGACGCCTGCTTCGCCGTGCCTGCCGACGCGGTCGTGGAGGTGCTCCGCGGGGGCCTGCTGACGCGCGTGCCGCTGGCGCCGGGCGGTGTGCTGGGCCTCGTGCACCTCCGGGGCCGGATCGTGCCGGTGGTCGATCCGGCGGGACCGCTCGGCATCGACCGGGTCGTGCCCGAGCGGGCGACGCACCTGGTGATCGCCCTGGAGGACGACTGGTACGGACTCGTGATCGACGAGATGCTCGACGTCGTCGAGATCCCGGCCGACGAGGTGCAGCAGACGTCCGCGGCGGGGTCCGACCAGGCCGGCGGCCCGCTGGCCGGCGTGTTCGCCGCCCCTGGGCGGCTCGTGCATCTGCTCGATCCCGAGCGCATGATTCATTCACTCGTGCGGCCGCGGCCGCAGGCATCCGAGAGGCAGGGAGTTTTCCATGGCAGACCGTGATTCCGCCTGCGTGTCCGGCGGCTGGCGCTCGTTCCTCACCAATCCCCTGCTGCTGGCGCTGCTGGGCGTGTCGCTGGTCCCGATGGCCTTCATGGGGATGACGAGCTACCGCTCCTCGTCGGCAGCCCTGCGGGAGCAGGCCTTCAAGCAACTCGACACCGTCAACGCGGTGACGGCGAAAGCGGTGGAGCGGTACTTCGACACGCTGCGCCAGCAGCTGTCGGTGCTCGCCGAAGGAAGGATCTGCCCGGAGTCGCTCAAGGATTTCTCCACGGGCCTGGCCTCCATGCGGGCCGACGTCAAGCTGGACGACAAGGGGCTCTCCGGCTTCCGGCGGGAACTGGAGTCGTTCTACACGGGCGACTTTGCCGCCGAGTTCCGCCGCCGGTCCGACGACGTTGTCGACGTCCGGCCGCTGTGCGAGGCCTTGGACGACGACTCGGTCTGCGCCCAGTTCATCTACATCCGCAACAACGCCAATCCGCTCGGCTCGAAGTTCCTGCTCGACGCCGCCGACGACGGCTCGGCGTATTCGAAGGCCCACGCCACGAACCACCCGTTCTTTCGCGGCCTGCTGGAGAAGTACGGGGTCGCGGACGTGTTTCTGATCGACGCGGCGTCGGGCAAGGTGGTCTACAACGTTTCGAAGGAGGTCGACCTCGGCCAGTCGCTCCGCGAGGGCCCGCTCGCCTCGTCGAGCCTGGCGGTCGCCTTCCAGCAGGCGATCTCCGCCGGCCGCCGCGACGCCGTCGGCTTCGGTCCCTTCCAGCGGTACCTCCCCTCGTGCAACGAGCCGGCAAGCTTCATGGCGGCGCCCATCTACGAGGGCCGCACGCTCGTCGGCGTCGTCGCCTTCCAGGTGCCGATCGACAAGTCCAACGCGATCATCGGCGAGACGACCGGGATGGGCCGCACGGGCGAGACCTACGCCGTCGGCTCCGACCGGCTGTTCCGCAGCGACTCCCGGTTCACGAAGGAGCTCGGCGCGAAGACCACGATCATCAATCCCGAGTTCAAGGTCGATACCGCGGCCGTCCGCTCGGCGCTCGACGAGGGCAAGGCGGGCACGGCGGAGGCGGCCGATTACCGCGGCGTGCCCTCGCTGGTGTCGTGGCGTCCCGTCACGATCCACCGCGATGCCACCGGGGGCCGCGGCGACGTGCGCTGGGCGCTCGTCTCGGAGATCGACACGGCGGAGGTGTTCCAGCCCGTGTCGCGGCTGTTGAAGCTCGGCCTCGCGGTATTCGGCCTGACGTCGGCCGCCGTGCTCGGGGTTTCGACGCTGATCGCCCGCCGGCTGACCCGCGAGGCCCAGCGGCAGGCGGCGCTTGTCGGCGGGATCGTCGACAACACCCACGCCCTGGCCAGTTCGTCGGAGGAGCTCACGAGCGTCAGCCAGCAGATGAGCGCCGCGGCCGAGCAGACGACCGCCCAGGCCAACCTCGTGTCGGCCGCCGCCGAGCAGGTCAGCGGCAACACCCGGACCGTGGCCGGCTCGATCGACAACCTCGTGGCGAGCATCCACGAGATCGCCAAGAACGCCCAGGATGCGGCCAGCACCGCCCGCCGGGCGGTGGACATGGCCTCGGCCACGTCGGGCACGATGGCGGCGCTGGGCCGCTCGAGCCAGGAGATCGGCGCGGTCGTCAAGGTGATCACCTCGATCGCCGAGCAGACGAACCTGCTGGCCCTCAACGCCACGATCGAGGCGGCCCGGGCCGGCGAGGCGGGCAAGGGCTTCGCCGTGGTGGCCAGCGAGGTCAAGGAACTCGCCCGCGACACCGCCAAGGCCACCGAGGAGATCGGCGGCCGGATCGAGTCGATGCAGGGCGACACGCAGCGGGCGGTCGAGGCGATCGCCGAGATCGGCAAGGTGATCGAACAGATCGACAGCCTGCAGACGCGGATCGCGGCGGCCGTCGAGGAGCAGTCGGTGACGACCGGCGAGATCGGCCGCAACATCTCGGAGGCCACGACCGGAACGTCGGAGATCGCCGAGAACATCGTGCAGGTGGCCCAGGCGGCCCAGGGCACGGCCGAAGGGGCTTCCAACACGCAGGTCTCGTCGCAGGACCTCGCGCGGATGGCCCAGGCCCTGCAGCGGCTGGTCGAGGAATACAAGCGGCAGTGACCAAGAGAGCGTGACCGGCCGTCCGGCCGGTCGGGACAGGGAGGATCCCGTCGTGCGGGCGTTGGTGGTCGACGATTCCAAGCCGAGCCGGAGCATCGTCGCGCGGACGCTCGCGGAGCTGAGGTTCGACTGCGCCGAGGCGGCCAACGGCCAGGAGGCCCTGGCGGCACTCGCCGCCTCCGGCCGCCCCGACGTGATCACGGTCAACTGGCACATGCCGGTGATGGACGGCATCGAGCTGGTGCGTCAGCTCCGCCGCGAGCCCGCCTACCGCGGCCTGCCGATCCTGATGATCTCGACGGAGCACGAGCAGGAGCGGATCGCGCTGGCGCGGCAGGCGGGGATCGACGACTACCTCGCCAAGCCCTTCACGGCCGCGGCCCTGACCCGCAAGCTCGTCGACCTCGGCGTGGTGGCGGAGCCGGCCGTGGCCGGCGACCGGGGACCGATCGGCGTGCTGATCTGCGACGACTCGGCCACGATCCGCGGCATCCTCACGGCCACGCTCGGTGCCGATCCCGAGCTCAAGGTCGTGGGGGCCGCGGTCAACGGCGAGGCGTGCCTCGCGATGATCCCCGCGGCCCGGCCCGATCTGGTGCTGCTCGACGTCGAGATGCCGGTGATGGACGGCATCACGACCCTCCGAGAGATCCGCCGCCGCTTCGGCAAGCTGCCCGTGGTGATGTTTTCGAGCCTGACCGAGCGGGGCGCGAAGGCCACGGTCGACGCGCTGCTCGCCGGGGCGAACGACTACGTGGCCAAGCCGGCGGGGCTCGCCGCCGGCGAGGTCGCCGAGCGGATTCGCACCGACGTGGTGGGCCGGATCAAGTCGCTCGTGCCGCGCGGAAGCGCGCCGGGCGGCGGCACGACGCCGCGGCAGACCGGCCCGGCGGCCGCGAGCCGTCTCGTCCGCCCGGAGCGGATCCAGGGCGTCGTGATCGCGGTTTCCACCGGCGGGCCCCCGGCGCTCGCGGAGGTGCTCCCGGCGTTCGTGCCGGAGGCCCGCGTGCCGATCCTGATCGTCCAGCACATGCCCGCCTTCTTCACGGCGCATCTCGCGGAGCGGCTCGCGAAGTCGGCCGGGCTGCCGGTCCGCGAGGCGACCGACGGCGAGCTCGTGAGACCGGGCGAGGTGGTCCTCGCCCGAGGCGGCCGGCACATGGAGATCGAGGGCGAGGCGGCCCAGCCCCGGGTGCGGCTCACCGACGATCCCCCGGAGAACTCCTGCCGGCCCGCGGCCGACGTGCTGTTTCGCTCGGCGGTGCGGCTCTGGGGGGGCGGCACGCTCGGGGTGGTGCTCACGGGGATGGGCCGCGACGGCCTCGCCGGATCGCGGGAGATCGTGGCCGCGGGGGGCAGTGTGATCGTGCAGGACGAGTTTTCGAGCGTGGTCTGGGGGATGCCCGGCGAGGTGGCCCGGGCCGGACTGGCCGACGCGGTGCTCCCCCTGGCCCAGGTCGGCGTCGAGGTGGCGTTGCGGCTCAAGCGGCGCGGCGGCTAGTGTAGTGTCTCCGAAATAACGCAACTTATTGCTGTCAGTGCCGTTGAATCCTCAACTCATGGAGGATTCCGTCATGCGTGTTGCCAAGCCAGTTGTTCTGACGGTTGAGCAGCGAGCGACGCTGATGAAGTGGTCGCGGGGCCGGAGCACTCCGGCGCGGTT
>Ga0194129_10002445_pt1 | contig 27938 bp, 32 predicted proteins | sample TA2KigCa35mmetaG_FD_150862 | JGI IMG/M metagenome (GOLD analysis project Ga0194129, IMG submission 150862) | Freshwater microbial communities from Lake Tanganyika, Tanzania - TA2015038 Kigoma Deep Cast 35m | ecosystem: Environmental > Aquatic > Freshwater > Lake | place: Tanzania: Lake...
AATGAACCTGAATCAACCCAGAATGAAATAGAATCTACCCAAAATCAATCTGAATCTAACAAAAATGAACCTGAATCAACCCAGAATGAAATAGAATCTACCCAAAATCAATCTGAATCTAACAAAAATGAATTAGAATCTACCAAGAGTGAATTAAAATCTGAAAATGTAACATGTATCAAAATTAAAATAGGTTTAGAAGAAATATTATTAGGATTACTTATTGGTACATTTATATTACTATTATTTGTTATATATAATCCATTACTATTAGTACATATATTGATACCTTTATTACTCTTTATTATTATTTGGTTATATATGATAAATGAAAAGCTAATGTTTAAAATACTTGAAAGTTTTTATATTTTATCAATCTTTTTAAATATCCTACCTAATTTTTTAATATAAATATTTTATATATATATGTTAGAACAATTATTAGAGAATCGAACTGGTCAAGTTATTTTAAGTGTTATATTAGGTATGGGATTATCTATTATTTTTAGTAGAGCTTGTATAGGACGAAATTGTATCATTATTCGTGGACCTAATCCGGCTGTAATTGATAATAAAATTTATCATTTTAATAATGAATGTTATACATTTAGACCCAATATAATATCCTGCGATAAAGATAAAAAAAAACTAAAAACAGACTAAAACTAACTATTTTTAATTATTTATTACTAAACGTTTTAAAGCATAAAAAACTACACCAGCTAATAAACCTTTTAATACTAATAAAACAGTAAAATTACCACTTACACGTGATAATATTCCACTTAAACCATTTGAAACAGGCTCAAAATTAAAAACAATAAAAACAATAACTACAATAAGCGCTTCTTTAAGTTCAGTCATTAAACGTTCCGTGAGTGATTGACTTTGTTTCATAGGAGGAGGCATCATCATAGGAGGAGGCATCATCATTTGTTGCTGAGGAGGAGCCATCATCATTTGTTGTTGAGGAGGAGGCATCATCATTTGTTGTTGTCCACCATGTTGTCCATTATTAGCAAAAAATGTTTCTTGTTCTTGCTGTGACATTTCATTTAATACTTCATCTACATTATCAAGAGGCGGTAAATCTTGTTGTTGTTGTTGTATTTGGTTAATAGGGGTAGCCTTTTGAGACATTCAATTGTTATATATTATTTCTAAGATTTTATAAATACAATTTTTAAACGTATATATTAAAACTTAATTACAACATATATATCTTACATTCATATAAAGCATAAAAACAATAAAACAAAAAATAATAACAAATGATGATATATAAATATGTTCTACTTCCATATATATTATCCATTTATAATATTGTAAAACAAATAAGGCATATAATTTTCATAATTTTCATCTTTATCTAATAGATTATAAATCTTTTCCCAATAGTTTTTTGAACGATTCCAAATTAATTTCATATCTATTTTAAAATATTGTAATGGAGTCCAATATAAATGATTTATATATTTAATATTATTTGTAATTAAAAAATATAGTATTTTTGATAAATGATGCTGTGAAATTTCACCATTTTTTATATAATAATCAATATTATTTTCATTACTAATCATATTTATATTTATACTTTGAGTCATATTTTTTTTTTTGAAAATTCTTTGATAAATAGTTCCATCCGATAATACTAATTTACCCATTGTAAACATAAATATTTTCATTTGATTTGACATATATTCCATATTAAGTGTATGTATTATAAAATTATCTAAATATTCAATGTGAATATTATATTGTAAATTACTATAAAATATTACAGTTTCATTTTCTGAACTATCATAATTTGTGACTATCCATTTAAAATAGTCAAAATATTTATTAGATTGTATATAAATAATTTTAGAAGATTCCTTTATTATTGTGTTTGATAAATCAATTGTTTTAATTATGGGTGGAATATATCTTGGAATACTACTAAAATCAAAAACTACTTCATTTATCCATTTATTTTTCTTTATAAGTAAACTATTATTAGAAGGTAATGTAGTAGATTTGGGATATAAAACAAAATCAGTAATTGATGTATATACTATTTTTTCACTATTATAAACAAAAATATCTAAACTATTTTTTTTTATACTAATTAAACTATTATCATTTTTCACTAAAACAATATGAAAAATATCATTATAAAAATCAATAGCCAAATGTCGTACATCATTATAGTCTAGTCTAAAATAATTACTATACTCAAGTCTATCACCCAATTTCATAAAAACATAGTAATCATTATCATATTTTGCCAATAAATAAATATCTTTATTAAAACATATTATGTTAGAATATCCGCGAATATCAAATATTAATTTGTATTGAGCGTATAATGTATTTTCAATAGAATATAGATTAAAACATAAATTATTATATTCAATATAAACTGGTTCACTATTCCAAATATATATAATTTGTTTATTTTGGTTTATACTAAATTCTCTTCCATAATTAGTAAAATTATTATTAAAAACACTAATTGAACTTTCATTATTATAGATATATTGAATAATTAATCGATCATTAAATAATGATAAATAAATATTTTTATAATTATTACGAATCATACTATCATTCACTAGTATTAATTCAAAATTTTCATTATAAATACTAATTAAATTATCATTACATCCAAAATAATAATTATGTATTGGATAAATATATGTATGATTACAATTTTCATAACTATTAAATATTGTTTTTTCATAAAATAAATCTATTTCTCTAAAAGTTTTTAGAGACATATATTTTTTAAGATATAATTCTTTTAGAACCTATTCGCAAAAATAAAATATAATGAATTAAATTATCATTTTCTTTTTTATTTCAGCCATAGCTTTACCAGGATTAAGTCCCTTAGTACATGTTCTTGTACAGTTCATAATTGTATATCATCTATATAATTTGTAGTTATTATTTATATCACTTAATTTTTTTTCGGTTGAATTATCACGTAAATCAATTATCCAACGATAAGCTAGCATTAATACTGCCGGACCAAGGTACTTATCTCCATTCCACCAGTATGATGGACAAGACGTTGAGCAACAAGCACATAATATACATTCATAAAGTCCATCTAATTTAGCACCTTCCGATTTGTTTTGAATAAATTCCTTATCATTTATTTTATTTGTTATCCACCAACGCTTAATTCTTTTATATAGACTAAAAAATTATTTAAATCTGGAACTAAATCTTTAATAATTTGCATATAAGGAAGTGGATAAATATTAGTTTTATTTTTGTTAATATCAATTTTAGAAAGACATGCTAATGTATTTCCCCATCTATATTCATAGCAACTACACGAACAACGAAAAGTTAGAGTAGAATCTTGTTCATTTTTGATTTTAATTAATGAGTCAAGAACCATTGGCCCACAACTTTTCAAATCTATTGAATATATTTGAATCTGTGGTTTACTATTTTTTTATTTCAGGGTTTTACCGATAAATATGAAATAATTTTATATTTTTAAAAGTACTAATATTTAACAATTTTTTACTAGATATATTAGTTGCTATATTTCTACAAAAAAAACCGAATATATTTTTCTCATTATTATATAATTTTTAAATTTATATTTTTAAGATATGATTTCTTTAGAAACTATTCGCAAATGTTTAAATAATATGTATGGATTAGGGACTAATTTTTTGTATTGGTAATATTTTAATAATCGTTTTAATACCTTATGATAATTATTATTGTAAAATTCAAGTACTCTTGGAATTGTATACAATGTAGTATCATAAAAATATGTATTACTATATGGATTAGATGGCGTTTGAAGACCATAATCGGTAACATCACTTGTAAATTCATCTGACTGAACACATAGACTAGGTTGTATTATAAAACAACGTTGATTTTTTTGAACATAACTAACGTACATCATATCAATTGCCTTCTTTTTTACATCTAACATTTGTAAAAATAAATTTAGAATATGATCACGTGATGGTAATATATAAGCAAAAGTACAACATATCCTGAAAAAATCAGGTAATATTTGTATTGAATTTTCATAATATAATTTATCCTTAAAATTATCAAATGTATAATCTAGACTACTGTTTTCGTTTTCTCCTACTTTCCACCAATATAAACCACCTAAATAATATATATCTGTATTTGCTGGTATATTAAATTCAATGTTAGAATGTTCTGTTAAAAAACGACAGTCATCTTCTAAAATTAATAATGGCCAAATATTATTATCAAGGGCATATTTCATTGTTTTGAGATGACTAAGGTAACAACCGACTCTACCAAATACCCGACTCTCATTTCGTGTAAGTGTATTAAAATTTTTACGGTCCATCCAATATGTCTTTTCTTTATCAGATAAACTCTGACCATCAATAGCTGATATTCGTGTTCCAGTTAATCCTAATCGATATAATTCATTTTCAATATTATTTTTACGTTCAGGACGACGATCTAAATTAATATATAATATTTTTAGTTGATTTAAGTTTAATTTATAATCAAGTTCCATATATATATATTTAAATTAGATTGTTTTTATAAATAATTAAAAGAATTATACTATTAATAAATATATGACAGGAGGATTATTACAATTAAAAGCTTACGGTAGTGAAAATATATATCTTAATGCTAATCCTCAAATATCTTTTTTTAGGAGCGTTTACCGTAGACATACGAATTTTTCAATGGAAAATTTTGAAATTAATTATGTTGGTACACCAAATATAACAGAAGATACAAATACAACCTTTACATTTAATATAAATCGTTATGGTGATTTATTAGGACCAATATTTTTGGTAATAAAATTACCATCTATTTATAGTTCGGAAACTGATAAATTTAAATGGATAAAAAATCTGGGCGCAAATATTATAAATTCAGTAACATTATTTATAGCGGGCCAACGAATTTGTTTTATCAATGGAGAAACGATAAATAATTACTATAGATTACAAAAAGATTATTCAACAAATATAAATTATAATGAATTAATAGGGCATACTCCAGTTTTTTATAATCCGACAATGTTAAATCCAACTACAAATACTATTACATATAAATTTAGTAGTAGTAATCCAAGTATAATAGGAGTTAATTTATATATACCCATACCTTTTTATTTTACCAATAATAGTGGTTTGTATTTACCATTGATAGCTCTACAAGGTGCTGAAGTTCAAATTGTTGTCGAATTAAGGAAAATAAGTGAACTATATACAATATTAGAATCACGTAAAACAAATAGTTTATATAATAAAAGAATTAAACCTAATCCGCTTGATAGCAATCAATCGATTAGAAAATTTATTAAAGAAACATCATTAAAACAGGCGTTTCAAATTCATTTAGATGCTCAATTTATTTTTCTAGATAATAATGAACGGACACAATTTGCTGAATTACCACATGAATACTTAATAGAACAGGTTCAATATCGTAGAGTTTTTGGAATCAATAGTCATAATATAGTAGACTTGGGTTTTTTCCATCCTACAAAAGAAATACGTTTTTTTTTACGTAAAACAGATAATGGTATTTTATTTAATCAATGGTCAAATTATGGTAATAATGATAATTATGGTGAAAAATATTTGGAAGGTTTATTGAATAGTGCTGAATATAGAAGTGAAATGGTTCTTAATAATATTCGACAACAAATGTCTGAAAACATAAGTATGGTTTCATTAAATATATTGACAAATGCTAAATTTTTAATGAATGGAGAAGACCGAACAAATAATCTACCCTATCGTTATTGGAATAACCTACAACCATTTCAGTATCATTTAGGTTCAACGGTTTATCCGTTTGAAGAAAACGACCTATTCAATATATATTCATTTAGTCTAGAACCTGATAATTTTCAGCCTAGTGGGAGTTGTAATTTAACTAATTTAAAAAGTTTTCAATTAGAAATCAATACTAAGGAACCTCCATTAAGTAAATATTTATTCTTAGCGAGTTATATTATAATTTTATCAAATAGTAAATATAGTAATAGTTGGAGAAATCCACTATATAGTACAAATAATAATATTAATAATGTATTCACATCATTATTTGAATTTTATTCATTAGAAACAACTGGAACAAATCCAAAGACAGTATTAGATAATCAAAATGTTCGTATAGTTTTTAATGAAGGTTTTGGTATAGTGTATGGCACTTATATTGCTTATAACAATAAATATAATGTGAAAATTGAACCGGTAAGATATAATATATTAGAAAACGGTTCAATTCAAGATAATAAGATAATGAATGGTACAAATTGCCGAATGGATTTTTATGCGATTAACGATATTTATTATAAACATCCTATTTTACAAAGTCAATTAACAATAAATAATTTAGAATTGAATTTTGTTTATAGAGATCAACCTGATAGTAATGAATATATATTACAATTTTTAAATATAAATGTTACAAGTAATAGTTATGATACATATATATCTAATATTAGTCAAACGGAATTCAATAGATATATAGATCCAATAGTTCAAAAAACAAAATTACCTTATAATACTATCTATAAGTCACTTGGCTCTATATTATCAGAACAAATTACAAAAGTATTACAAGATAACATAGAAAGAACAAATAATTCTAATTCATATACAATTGTAGCAGTTGATTTTACAAATTTAAAATTATATGGAACACTTGTAGTTAATAATATTAAATACAACACAATATTTACTTTTGGAAATGTTCGAAAAGATGAAAATACATATATAATTCCATTAACTAATAATTTATGTAATATATATCCAGAAGATAAACTAAATTTTGAACCTTTTGAACAAGTGCCTACTTTTCCACAACAATTTTTATCTTACTCTATCATTATATTAAATATAAATGTACTAAATAATAATAATCCAGATAATTTAAAAAATTATTTATGGAATTACGACTTATTTGTTGAAGCTCATAATTATAATTTATTAAGAATATCTAATGGAACAGGTGCTGTTGCGTATTCTACTTAAAAATAATACAAAAAAAATATAAAAATTACCGCTAAGCTTATAACTCTTAATTAGTATAACAATAATAAATATTTTAATATCAAACAAAGATATATTACTATGGTTTTGTTTTTTTTATTCAACAAATCCTATGTATAATAAATGGAATTTTTGTAAAGAAAGACCATCTAAAAAAACGAAAATTATTGCAAATATATTCAATACTATCAATTAGATAAAAAATATATTTTGTATACCTATTTTTGGCATTATGAACTGGAGTGACGTTATTTTCTAAAATTACTTCCATATTAAATAATTATCAATTGTATCTAATAATATATTGAAAATTTATTTTTATAGAATTCATTATTTTATAATAAAAATTTTATATAATCAAAATTTTTATTAAAAAATTGAAAAATATTATTGATATATTTAACTATAATATTAAAAAAGATATATACTACGATGTCGAAACCTACAAATAATAATAGGTTAAAATATTGTATTATTACAAATTTTCTATTACTATCTATAATTATTAGTTTTGTTGCTATTATGAAAGAACCAGGCGATAAATATTTTAGAATGGGACCAAGCAATGATTTAACTATTATGAGCGTAAAAATAAATAGTATAGGAAGATATATATTGTTACAAGTGTTTATAGCATTTACAGAAATTACTGGTGTTATTATAAATGAAATTGCTAGTCCGATTTTAGGGTTTAATATTTATAACCCAGACAAAAAAATAATTAACGAATTTACTAAAAACGAGTTACAAATTATGGCAAATATCATGTGGTTTATTAATAATCTTATATCAGCATTATACATATTGGTTACTATTTCTCAATTGGATATAGCAATACTTAGAGTAATATATTCAGAATTAACTTCCGTATATACCATTAGATTATTATTAAATGAGAAAAAGTTTGTAAGAATTATTGATAATAATGATAATGATGGAATTGAACTACTTAATCAAGTATAGATAATTATTCTTCAAACACTTTATCATCTGTATTTATAGTTAATTTTTCTCGTATTAAATAGTTACTAATATTTATATCATTTGATTAACAAACAATACGATAAACATTATCACAAAATTTATATAACTCCTTGTTCAAGAATTTGACCTTTATTATCAAATACTATAAATATAATTTCTGTTTCAATATCTAATTTATTATTGATTGACCAACTTATATCAGAATGTGAAAATTTATTATTTATAATTTCGATTTGATTTTTACATTCTTCAATTGAACAGAATGTTTCACTATATACAATCGGTATTCCTTTACCATAATAATATGCATTTGTATCTATTAAAAATAGAGATATTATTTTTTCAATACATTTTGATTTTGGTAATGATAATTTCCAATTTTCTATACAATAATCACTATGATGTTTAATAGGTCTTTTTTCTATAATAGCATAATATCCATTGTAATTTGAATAATTCACAGTAAAATAAAAAGTATAAAAATTTTTATTGGGCATAGTAAATATCTATACTTTTATACTATAACAATATTTAATATCAATTTTTTTATGTTCAAATATTCAAAAAAATGACAAAATTTATTCTATACATTTTGATATAATAAATATAATAGTTTTTATTCACGATTTGGAGGCAGAGATTTTATAAATTAAAACAATTGATATACCTATGGTTTTTATATTTATACAATTTTAAAATAATACGGTGACAACATATATATTTGAAACATATATTTTTCCTATTTCGATTTTTATATCATATTTTTTTTGTAAAAATATTTAAATCACAAACAAATAAATTAGTAAAACCTTTACTAATTTTAATATATAATATTTTTTGTTATTAGAAGAAGTGTTATGAAAATATATCCTTTATCTATAAAATTATATACATCTTAAAAAATATTATAAAAATAAATTATATATCTTTTAGGATTAGTAACTAATTTTTCTGATATTACAATTGGTTAATTAGAGATCATAATAATAATTTATTAAAAATATCTAATGGAACAGGTGCTGTTGCGTATTCTACTTAAAAATAATATCATTATCATTATTATATATATGGCTGATTTTAATCATGATACATGTAGTGTTTGTTTAGAAGATTTTACAAATATGAATGATAAAACAAACTTAAAATGCGGACATACTTTCCATGTAAACTGTATTATCAGTTGTTTACGAAAATCAAATGAATGTCCGTATTGTAGAGATACAGATGGTAATCCTAAAATATCAGTATCAAATAATAATAATAATTTTGGATTTTTCTTTGATAATGACAATGATAGTGAAGATATCACATATAATCAATCTTTACAAGAATATAAAGATTTTAAAAGCACAATGAAAATAATAGAAAAAAATGACATTGATTTAAAAGAATCTATTCATAACATTATATCGGAAAGTAAAAAATTAGAAAAACAATCACTAATTGTTAACAAGAATTATAATAAAGAACTTTATAATGTATCAAATGAATTTTTAAAAAATTATAAATTATCTATTGAATATATTGGATATTATACAGAACTTTTATCCTACAAAAAAGAATACTCTAAATTATTACAAAAAATAAAAAAAAAAATTTCTAATAAATTAGGCTTAGAAATAGATGAAGTAACAAATGACTATATAATAGATTATTTAGAAGAAAAACGTGTTTATTCAGATTATTGTTATTTTAAATTACCTCAAAAAATATATCGTCATACATTAGAATAATATGTTCTTAGGTAACATTAAATCCTCTACACGCCAATCAATATACATATTATTAGGATAATAACGTCTAATAATTAATGGTATTTTTTTGGATTGTAATTCTTTAATAGCAATAAATTTTGTATCTTTGATATCTTTATCTACTTCCACAAGAGGTGTCATTCCTGAAGCAATTTGTTGAGAACGAATTCCTATTATTTTTGTTAATTCAGTCATTGTCATAATTGGATTTCCAATACGTTTTTTATTCTCTAATCTTTCATACGTTTTATCCTTACTAACTATTTCGAATTTATGATTATCACTCACATTTATTAAGTTTTCATCTTCATCCATATCCTCTAAATTTTCTAAGTCTTCTTCATCTTCTTCCTCTTCCGCAACTATTTCTTCATCTTCATCTATAACAAATGTTCCTTGCTCAACTTCTTCATCTCCCTCCTCGTATTCAGCTGCTTCCAAATCTTCAATTTCCTCATCATCTATGTCACTTATTGTATCATCATCAAAATCATGTTCTTCACTCATAGTTGTAATATATAATTCACATATCTTTTTATATTTTGATCAATTTTTTTTTAAATAAAAATATAAATCTACTTTTTCCAACTTGTATTACAGTAATCACATATATATACATATTTTAATTCATCTGGATCATACTTTATAAAGATTATTTGTGAATCTAATCTATCATGATACTCAATAAAACTATGAATTTGTGATAAATTAGAACGTATACCAGTAAGATTATCCATAGTTACCTTTATAACAATAGTGTCTTCATCCAATTGAATTATTTGTGGATTATCATATTTAGCTAATATTTCTTTTAATCTGGCATCAAACATTTCCCTATTTTGATGAATTGATAAATCTGTCAAAATTAACACATTTTCCAAATTTTTATTACTAATACAATTTTGATTTATACATTTAATAGTATTTACTCTAGGTAATGTAGCATCATGCCTAGTATATTTATTATAAATAATATCATGAGTTGAATTTGTTTGATTATATATATTTTCATACACACATCGTGTAGGATTTTTATCTATTTCTTTATATTCACAATTACGACATGTATATTTAATTTCAACTACATTTTCAGTTGAATGTATATAAAGCATATTGTTGCATTTCTTACAAAACTTCATTATATGTAATATATAATATTCATATGTTTTTATAATAAAATCAATTTTTTTATTGAATAATTGTAAAAAAAATGGTATAATATATATAAAATGTCAGATCCTTATACTTTATATTTAGAACCTAACCGTTTAAACGGATTATATGCTGTTGACCTTGGTCATACCCAAGTTCAATTAACTGAAAAACAAAAAGAATGGCTATGAAAGTTAATAAAATCAATGCCCACGACCGAATGGGTAATCAGGCCAAAACAATATACATCAGGAGACAGCGCTATTGTATATAATGATACTGGTCAACTTTAAACTATATTAGGTAAAAAAATAGGAGGTTCCGGTCGTAACCAACGTATCAGAAAATCTAAACGTAAATCATCAGCAAAAAAAAGAAAAATTTCGCGTTCTAGAAATCTAGTTTAAAAACTACAAAATTTTGTTTAATGACCAATATATATAATACCATCTTTTAAATAGCCAATTTCTATCCCATGTAATTTACTTTTACTATCATCTTCCGTATACACTTTATTATCCATATCAATATAATATTTATTATTTTCTAAATAAAATTCAACAACAGAAAGTCCTCTTGTTAAAGCGATTGATTTTAACTTAATATCAAACTCTTCTCTATAAATGCTTTTTATAAAATCTAATAATGACATAATAATTTCATTTCATTAAATTATTTTTAAATAGTTTCACATTATTTTCTCTAAAAATATTATATAAAGAAAATAATGTCAAACATAGATTATAAAATAGTATCATCATTTAGAGAATTTATCGAGAATGTAAAAACTCTAAATGATGGACAAAAATATTTAAAAAATGTTAGAAATACTACTATTGGAACATTTTCATTAAAAGACAGTCGTTGTATTTGGATGGTTTTAATGATATATAAATTTAAAAATGAAATGGATGCTAATGATTTGATATGGGGTAAATCTAGAAGTGTCATTTTAGCTATTCTTAAACGTGACAATGAAATAAATAGTTTAGTAAAAGATTATTTAATAACTTTTAATGAATGGAAAGCTAATGATTACCAACAATTTGTAACTGATATTGCTTGTTTTTATTATAATATACTTCAAATAAAAAAATCAATAGAATTACAAACAAACGAAACTAATAATATTATACAACAAACTACACGAAATGAATGGCAACCACACTATGACCAATTAATTGAAAATATTAGATCATCTTGTTCCAAAATAGGCTGCTTAACTATGTTAGATAAAGTATTAATTGAAATGGAAGAACATAAATTTAATGCTGTTGCTGAAATAATGAGTAGAGCTTATTGGGATAAAATAGAAAATGATATTGAGGGCGGTAATTTTGAAGTTATATATACTAATTTATTTGAATTAAAAACATTTTTAAATGAAATATTACCCAAAAATAGTACTGAAAATAAAATAAATGAATTTATTGATATAGACCATATTAAACAACGAGTAAAACATAATATATTTGATAGAGATTATTTACTAAATTTAATGACATTTATTATGAATTTATTATATGAATGGGATGCTTTACATTTCAGAGAAAGATATATAAATGAAAAGAAATATTTTAATGAATTAGTAGACATATCATTTTCAAAATTGATACGTTTAGTATTAGAAAAATCTTTTTTATTTACAATGGATCTTAAAAATAGAAAAGGGATATGGAATAAAATCTTAGATAATCCACCTAAGTAATTATCTTAATATTGTTTGTCTAATAAAATTAAGTTTAGATATTAGTTTTGGTTGAAAACTCATATAAATTGTAGCAATAATAATACCACCTTGAATCTCTGTTAATTGCATTTTATTAAAACCACCTATTCCATCTAATGGAAAAGGTATATAATATTTCACTATTTTACGAATAAAATAGAATGAAATACCTATAAGAGCAAAATTTACTATGATATCTAAAATAACTTTAATAATATATATAGAATTATTTTTTTTATTTTTGATGTCTTCTTCATTTAAACTAGACATCATACTATTTAAACTAATTGATGTAAAAAAACCAAAAATAAAATATACAATAGAGTAAAAAATAATTGCTAATAATTTTATAGATAAAAAATAATAATTATTATATTATATCTTATTATTATTATTTTTATAAACTTAATTTCTCAATACCACCATCATTAAAATAATTTTTAAATGTATCTAAAATAGTTTTCCCCTCTTTTAAAGCAGGACCCATTGATTGTAATGTTTCAATAAGTTGCTTTTGTGTTTTGATTAATTCTTGCGTGTCAGTATTAAGTGAATTAATTTCATCTGGTTTTAAACTTTTAAATAATTCTAAATAGGAATTTTTATGATCTATTTTATTATCAGTTTTAGGCTCAAATTCCTCATCTTCCTTACTATTTTTATCATCTTCCTTAGCCATTTTATCATTTTCTTCTTCAATATCATCATCTTTTTTAGAATTTTCCGACATATGTTCTAATATTAACATACTTTTTCGTTTTTTTAAAGGTTGTTTATCTAAATAAACATAGATTAAGGCTGTAACTACCCCAGAAATACAAATACTCATCGTTAATTCATTAGACACTAGATAAAATATAACTGTCATACTACTCATTATAAAATAGTATATAGCACGATTAATTTTGAGTAAATATGCTAATATAGCTAATCCAGTAATAAAATAGAGAATATGATTAATTGTAATATTCATATATTCTATTTATTTATTATTTTTTTAGTGTTGTTTATGTTTTCTACGATTTCTTTTAGAAATAATAATTGATTGATCTATTTGTTCTCTCTCTTTATCATTAATATATATTAAATTATCAAGTAGTTTTTGTTGAAAAATCTTATTTTTAATATGGTTTTCTAATATATTTTTATTAATATCATTTGTTTTTGAAATTATCCAAAAATCACTAGCATAATCCATATTTTTTATAAAATCATAGGGCATATAAAAATATCCTTTATCACCCCAATTTTCTCCCCAACTATTACGAACAATAAAAACATTATTAATATCATCAAAACCAACTAGAGCTACAGCGTGTCCCCCTAATATTTTTTCACCTTCTTTAGGCATAGGCATTTTTCCAGTCTTAGTCACATCTGGATTCTCAAAGCTTTCAAACACACTAAATCCAAAAACAACGGGAAATCCCGATATAATTGCTGCCTTTAATTGTTCTATTGTTTGGTCGATTGCTTGATAACTAACGGACTGATGATTTTTAGCTATTTCATAGCAATTTTCGGATGGTTTTTCAGTAAATTTATTGATATCATAAGGCCATATATCTTCTGGACAAACGCCTATTGTATTTACAGTTTGTATTCCATCATGTATTTCAGCACCACTATCTTCACTAGGATGTCCTTCCATATTTCTTTCATTATAATATATAAATAATCGGCTGGGAATAAATGTTGATTGATTATTTTGTTTTAGTTCATCAAAATGATAAGCAAATCCAATAGCATTAGCTGTACAACTGCCTAAATGTCCTTGGTCATAAACAGCTGGACATTTAGAACGTAAATCCAATTGTTTAATTGAACTATGACAAAATCCTATTTCAAACATACGCTTTATTGCTTTTCCATAGGATTCACCCTTTTTCCAACCATATTTTTTTTCATTTATTGGTTGTTTGTTATCATCTCCATAAATACTATAATATATGTAGTTTATTATACTAGACATTATCTTTTTTTATATATTATATCAACATTTTTTTTTCTATTTATTCTAATTTATACGTAGATTAGACTATTTATATATTTAAAATATCATTATATTAATAAATATCCCTATTTAAAGAATTGTCAATAAATATTATTATATAATGTCAGATATATCGGAAAATAAATCGGTAGAAACTAAAAGTGAGGAAATAACGGAAGATGAAAAGATTAAAAAATATTTAGATAATCTTAAAGCGAAGCTAGCACAACCTGCTGAAAAACCAGAACAAACTGAGGATGATAAAGTGAAATCTTATCTTGACGATTTGAAAAAAAAAATGGCAGTTAATGTTCAACAACCAAATAATCAAGAGGAAAGCACTACTGTCAATAGGGATTATTTTGATAATCGTGTTAAAGAATATTTATCTAGAAATAAAGTTAAATTATATATTCTTACGCCTTGTTATGGTGGTTTATGTCATGTAAATTATATTTTAAAAATTATGGAAACAAAAGAAGTATTAGAGAAACTGGGTATAAAAATTGTGTTACAATTTATTCGTAATGAAAGTTTAATCACACGTGGTCGTAATAATTTAGTAGCTAAGGCAATGTCTGATCCTGAAATGACTCATATTCTTTTTATTGATAGTGACATTACTTGGGAACCAATTCATGTAACTAAATTAATTATAGCGGATAAGGAATTGGTTGGTGGTATTTATCCTATTAAAAAATATCATTGGGACCGTTTAAGTTCTGAAGGTATTAAGAATATTTTAGAACGTAAGAAGTCTCCTTATAATCAGCCATTAAGTGATACACAAATGATATATCATAATTTGCTTCATTACAATTTTAATTATTTGGAGAATCAGAATAGAATTGAGAATAATCTAATGGAAATATACACATTAGCAACGGGTTTTATGATGATTCAACGTAGTTGTATTGATAAGATGATAAAAGCTCATCCGCAATGTAAGTATACGGATGATTGTGGTTTCTTAGTGGGTGAAGAAAATCGTTATGCGTATTCGTTATTTGATTGTGCTATTGTTAATGATCATTATTATTCAGAGGATTGGTTATTTTGTCATCGTTGGCGTTTAATCAGTGGTAAAATATTTGTAGATATTACAATTGATTTGTGGCATACAGGTCAGGAAGATTATCAGGGTCGTTTGATAAGCACATTAAATATTGGAGCTTAATGGAATATTTTTTCTCAATTTGTATTATATAATGAACCGTGATTTATTAACAGTTAGTTTAGTTTTTGTTGTAATAATGTGTCTATATGTATTTTTACAACCAGTTCTTGTTCAAAATCCATTAGAAAAATTTAGTATACCATTAATGAATAATAACATAGTATCGGATGTAGTTTATCGTGATAATAGTGACTTGAAATATGCTAGTGCTAGATGGGGATTAAATATAAGTGAAGAAGATAGAAAGCTATCGAATCAAGTAGCTCCAATTTTAAATCCACAAAGTAATACTAATCTCACAAGTTTATGGGGCAGTGCTCCAGCCGCACAAAACACTCCTCGTATTCCTGATAAATATTCAACTTTACAATCCTATAATCATCCAGTATTTCGTTTAAATCATTTTAATTAAGTTTTATAAATTTTTTTTAATAAAACTTAAAGAAAATCATAATTAATATAATTATAATATATGACTATAATTTTAGAAAATGTATCATTGAGTATGAATATATTGAATTGGTTTTTAGAAAATAATACATGTGTAGTCGATGATACTACACGTGACGATTATTTAATGTTAAAAAATAATATAGAAGGTTGGAAAAAGGGTACGAATATTAAATTGGGTATAAAATCTAGTGAAAAGCAGGAAAGTGAAAAAATTAGAGAAAATCTTAGTCTATACTTAAATCAACTTTCTAAGACTAATTTTGATACATTACAAAAAAAAATTAAAAATGAAGTTGAAAATAGTGTTGAAGCGAATAATATTTTATTAGAATTAATATTAAATATAGGTTTACAACAAGAAAATAATTTAGAATTATTAATAACACTACTTAGTAATTTAAATCAAATAAGTAATATGATAGAAAAACTAATCATAAAATTAGATGAAATACATATTGTTAAAATCGATACTTCTAATTATAATCAACTTTGTATAGACACACGAAATAATTTAATTTTTAAAAATGGATTTATTTTTTTGGGATATATTTTTAACAGAACTAGTTTGTTAGATATAACTATCATTAAAAATAAATTAATTTTTTTAGAAAATGAATTACTAAATGATGATAAGGAAATAGTAGAAAAAATAATAGAAGTATATATTGAATTTGTAAAATGTATTTCAAAAAAATTACAGACTGAACAATTTAGTAATATTATTGAAAAATTTAATGTTTGGAAAAATGACAAAGTTCGTTTTTCTAATAAAGCTCGTTTTGCTATATTAGATTTCATTGATACATTAAATTGATTGATAACCTGGATAGTAATATTTAGGGTCATAAACTTGATTGTAAGTAAATCTAGGTAGAACCTCTTTCCATTCAAGAGCTTCTAATGGTGTACCTGTTGTAGGTAATGGTTGAACTGTAGCTTCATATCCTTTTTGAGGAATACATATAGGTGGTCTACTTTGTGGAACATCCCATAGTGCTGGATTGATAAAACTATATCCATCTGTTTGATATGGATTAGTTATATTAGGACGCATATGTTCAAATCCATAATCTTTTTCTGCCTTATTTCGAATTTCAGTTTCCACTGGATCTTTAATTAATAATTTATATTTATTATTAACTCTTAAATTATTAGGTGGTGTATAATTAGGATTAAGTTCTTTATTTCCTATAATTAATTGTTGACCCAAAATCTTTTTTATATTATTAATATCATTTATAGCTTTTTTTCTATTTGTAAAATGTTCTTCTTCAATTACATTAAAACTATTATTATGAATAATGAAAAGCACAAATAGTAAAATAAATATTAAAAAGTATATCCACATTATATATACTTTTTTAAAATATTTTTATTTCATTGGTTGTAAACCATTTGGCAATCCATTAACAAAACAGGATTTCTTATTACAAAAAGCATCATCTAACTTACTATAAGTTACGTCCATATTATCTCTATTTTTATCTAAATAATCCTGTATTTTTTTATTTTCACATGTATCTATTTTTACTGGCATTGTTTGACAAGCTATTTTTTTAATAGGAATTGGGTCACAAGGAGGTTCTTCTAATTCCTGGATTGGAACATCTCTAGGAGGTAAAGGCTTACAATCACATTTACGCATATAATTTTTTTTTAATAAATCGCGTGAAATATAATTTTCCTTTACATAATTTTTAGATACATAATTATTTAAATCAGGAATCAATGATTTATGAACATAATCACTCAAATCAGGACAATCTTCCTTACGCATATAATCTTTCATATTTGGTAATTGAGGGCAACTGGCACTAGCAACTGTTACTTTTTTAACTTCTTCTTCTTCTTTTTCTTCACATTGTACTGGTTTATTATCTTCATATAATCTTTTTTGTTTAATACAACGATTTTCAAAATTTTCAGATTTATTCACCGCTATTGATTTTCCAACACTATATGAAATTAATATACCAAATAGAATAAACAATATTGTCCACTTATTCTCTGATATAACTAAACCTATATCTTTTAAATAATCCATATATATTATCTAAAAGTTATTTTTTTTGTCCGCATTTACCCAATGTTTCACATAAAAAATTAACCATACTTTCTAAGTCTCTAGAACCATCATATTTCTTCGCTTTATTCTCTTTAACAAAATAGATTTGTGGAAAACTATCTATTACTATTTTATCACTTAAATCACTATTTCTTTCACAATTAATTGTACCTACCATAAAACCTTCGTCTTTTAAAGTATTTGCTAACTCTTTTACATCATTTACCATATTTCTACAATGACCACACCAAGGAGCATAATAAACTAACATATATACTTTATTATTAAATTCATTTCTAACCGGTAATACTGAACCATCCGAATGACGAATCAAATCCTTAGTAGATAATTCATATATACCAGGAACATTATCATACAGATTTTTATTATCCATTATATATAATATAGAATATTAAAAAAATTTCGGTTTATTTGAAACAGGTTGACCTTGTTTTAAACGTTCATTCTCTATACGTAATCTTTCTATTTCTGATTGTTGTTCTTGAATAACTAATTGATTACGAGTATCTTTACTTACATATTTAAAAAAACGAGTCTTTCCATAACTATTTCCATCCTTATCCAAATAATCACGTTGAACTGACCAACTTAATGAACCATTTGACATAACAACATAATCAGGATATACACGCATCATTAATCCACCTAAACAAAACTTCGGTTTACCATCCTTATAAGTTATATACCGAGTATGTGCTCTATATTCAATATGTTCTGGCATAGTTACTTCTTCATAACCCGCTAATTTTTCTAACATAGCTTCATCTGTTTGTAATGTATCTTGATATGTTGTATTCGGACGTTCATAGGAAGTTTTAGTTATACGTTTTGTAGGTAATTCACAATAATTACTACCACGTTGCATTATATATGTTAATATTATAATATATATACAATTTTTTATATATTATTAATTCTTCCAACGATTACCACAATTTGTACATCTACAAAATAATGTCATAGGCTCATCCGCACTTCGAGTTTGAACCTCGTAATATGTAATTGTATCATTCTTACACTTACCACACTTATACATACCCTTGACCGTATGCTCTGTTCGAATTTCATACGCCATTTTGTCTTTCTTCTCCTTTTGCTTTTTAATTTCTGACCAATGTTCTGGAAATATTTCTTGTGGACGCATAGCTCCAACTTGATAAGCCTTTATTTCACCAGACTTTATTCTATCTATTAATTTATCATTTTTAATATAACTACTTCCATCAACATTCGTAAATACACTAATACAACGATGAATGTAACTATTCTTAAATACTATATTTTCCCACTTTTTTACAAACCCTTTCTCATCAGCAAACAAAATAGTAGCATTATAACATCCTATCTCTAAATTTTTAGCTACTTTATAGTCTCCATCTGTAAGCATTAAGAACTTTTCTACCATTTTCTCTCTTAATTCCAATACATTATCTACACTATTTGTATCAGAATCTACCATTGTCCTATTTCAATTAATATGTATTTATTCATTTAATTTTAAATACAAATCAATTTTATTCAATTCTTTTAATTTTACATTTCAATTCATCTAACACATTATCCATTCTCTTTGGCAATTTATTTTGAGTACCTAAACTAATATCTTTATTATTATTAGGTAGAGGCGGAGGCTTAGGTATATTATTTAAAGTATTTGTCATAGAACCATTCAAATGAACCAATTGACTACTTAATAATAATTTATACACCTCCAATTGAGATTTTATACTAGCATTCTCATACTCTAATTGCTGACATTTTATTAACATATTTTTATTATCACTCTTTATACGCTGATATTTTTTTTCACGATAAGCTAATTTATCATTTAATTGACGCATTTCATCTTGTGCTTCATCACAAAATTGAGATTGAGCACTAATCTGAGCTTTGAAAGCATCTAAATTATTTAATATCACATAATCATCTAAAGGCTTATCTATTCTATATTTTCTTGACATACATATATAATATTATTTTATAAATTTTATATTATAAAATTGTCTCTATTAATCGTTTTATTTCTATTAAATCTTTACGATTTTTCTCTAAGATTTTACGACGTTGTTCAATCTCGGGAAATTCTTCTAATAAAATTAAAGTATCACCCACTAATATTTTCTCAAATAATACACTACTTAAATTATCTACACTATTACGAATTAAATGATATACTACTGCTTTGGGAATTATTTCACGAACATTATGAACTATTGTTTTATAATACTCATATAAAATAGCTTTAAATCTTGAGATATCAAACCCATCTTGACTAATTATTTTAGAAAAATCACTGGTCATTATCTTATTAAAATCTTTATTATCTGTCCAAATATAAGATTCCTCTTGTTCTATTAATTCACGAATACGTTCTAATGTTTTAGTATGACGAGGCATAAAAATATCACTTATTACTATATTTTTAATCTGTTTTATTAAATTTGGATATTTTTTTATTGGCTGACTTTCTAATATTTCAATATTTAATTCATTTAATAAATCTAATACGGACTGTAAGCATATAATACTCGGTTCAATCAATTGGTGTATAGGACGTATTTTACTATCACGTAATGTATTTTCTAATACTTCAATTGGTAAATAGGGAAAAGTCATATGAATACCATCATAACACTTCAATATATCTACTATATAATTATCATCTAACTCTAAAAATGGATTCATACATTCTATTTTTTTACGAAATTCATTAAACGATTCTTTTAATTTTCTTCCCGTTTGTCTTGTTGATCCTCTCTGGTCAATTGCTAAAGTAAAATTTTTAATATACCCAGTTAATAAACCATTTAAAATAGTTAATCGTATCTCTTTATCTGACGGAATACTACTACCTAATATATTCAATTCATTATTTGTATCCTCCAATTGCTTATTAATATTTGCTAATACATTCGGTAAACACAACTTAATATTATAAATCAGAATATTACTTAAATTTAAACTTAATGTAGGAATACCTAACCGATTACGATATTTTTCTTGACGATAAACATTGTGACTAGCAAAATAATTACGTTCCGCAATTATTGATTCACCTATCGGTTGTCCACTATTACTACGATTTCTTATTCCAAAATAACCATATTTTAATTTCAAATCATTACTTAAAGTATTTTCTAAATATATACCTACATCAGCATCCTCATTCATTAAGTCTAATTTCGTTAAAACACCTATCGTTTTTTCACCATTAGGATCCGCATTTTTAACTATTTCCATAGCCATGTCCGCTTCGATATCTGAACGTGCTGCAATAACAGCTAATATTATTGTATTTTTTTGTTCAATATAATTAGATACTAATTTTATAATCTGATCTTTGATATCACGAGGTTGTCCGCGATCTGTAATAGCAACACTTGTTAAACCAGGTAAATCTATTAAACTTAAATTAGGTATTCCAGAAGCATATATCTTTACATGAATAGGATTATTACTTATATTAAGTCCATTACCTGCTTTAACATTTGTTTGTATTTCTATTTCATTACGTATACTATCACGTTGTTCAGGACTAAGAATAGGATATTGAATAAGTATCTTCTTATCAATCTGCCACTGAAAATTACTATAATTTCCAAATTCTACACGACTTTCCATTACACTTTGAATTAATTCTAAATGTAATGGAGTCCTTGTAGTCATTGATTTACCTACAGGCAATATATCTAACCCTATTAAAGAATTTAATAAACTAGATTTACCACTGGATTGAGTACCAACTACTACTAATTTAGGTAAATCAACTAGATGATTATCAATATAACTACTATTTAAAATACTAGCAATTTTTAATATTTCTTTATTAGATAAAATAGTATTATCTACATTATCTCTTGTCCATGATAAATAATTAGATGCTACATCAGCAATATTTTTACTAATAGGGGTTATATAATTCATATCTATATTATGTTTGTTTTATATATTATTTTTATATTTTATTCTTTAATATATATATAATAAATGTCAGCACACAAATTAGTACTAAAATGTCAAAAATATGATAACGGAAAACATACTGTAGAAAGTTGCTTTCCAAAAACATTTTCAAGTATAAAAAAATTATTTGATCTACTAAAAGACTGCGAAGATGATAATGAATGCGACGTTCACAGTCCAGGATTTGAACGTTCTTTTTTATTGGCTATCATTGAAGCTGATGTAGCCCTTGATGCTGATATTAATGATTATTTAACAACTGTCTTAAAAATTCCAACGACTGTTACTTTTAATAAAAAAACAGGATTGCTTGAAACAAATAAAAAAGAACGTGCTGAATTAATTGAAAATAAAGAATTCGCTGAATATTATCATAAATACAATATGGTTATTGAAGAAATAAATCATTTATTATTATTAAAAGATGAAGAAGCAAAAAATATACCTATCACTAAATTAAGAGAAATGTTAGAAAATTATTTAGAAATAGCTATAGCATTCTGCGTATATATATCAAGTGTTGATGGAATTAAAGAATATTTTGAGTTAGGATGTAAAAATTTAAAAAGTCTTAAAAGAATAAAAACTGAATAAAGTAAATGGAGTATCTTACCTTTTTACCAAAAAAAATAGTTGAAAATATTCAGAATAATTACATCGTAACAACAAATATAGAAATTAATCAAAAATATGCTATTTATAAAAATAAAGAATTTATTGAAAATATTACTATAAAAAATATTATGAATAATGATATTCATATTATTTACCAAGTTCATAGTATATCTAAAGATTATAATCGAAATGAAATAGTTCCAAAAGATAAAGTCGTTTTTTTTAATAAATTATCTATACCATTAAATAATAAACCAGATGAAAAATCAAAACAACGACTAAAAAATTTTTTTTATAAGAACTATTTAAAAAAATAATAACTATATAATTATAAATGATGAATATACAAACACCTAATAAAATATCCAGTGAATTACTTCAATTATTTAAAAAAGTATTAGAAGATGACTTAAAAACATACGCTACGAAAATATCTAATGAACAAAATATTAACATCAATGAATTATTTGATTTAATACCAGGCATATTATCTAAACCAATTATAGATAAAATTAATCTAAAATATTTAGATACAAGTGCTATGACATATAAAAAAGAACTTAATCGATTTAGTTTATTAGATTTAAAAGAAATTGCCAAAATAAATAATATTAAAACAAGTGGTAATCGTAATGATTTAATAAATAATATTAGTTCAAAAATAGGGCTAAATGAACATACTATTGAAGAATTAGAAAAAATGAAATCTTTTAAAAGTAAACCAATCAAAACTAAAAAAAAAAATTCTCCAGAAAAAAATCAAGATTCTACTCTGGCACACTATATATCTGACAGTGATTAGTTTTTATCCAATCGTCTCTTTTTTGGATAAATTCTATACATATTAACTTATTTTCCTCTTCTATGTTGAATTTATTTAATATTTCTTTTGTTAATAAATTCCTATTAAAAGGGTCAAACTGATGTTCTACTAAATGAGCCTCAATAACTTCCCTATCTACTATTATTTTACTATGGGGTAATAGCACCGGATTTCTTATAGGCGTATATAATATTGGATCTAAAAAACATTCTGGTAAATTATCTGGGAAAGAATAATCCCTACTACGTAAATGAGTGACCCGTAATTTTTCTATACAACATATACTTAACTCATTATCCATCATATTTAAATACTTTTCTATATCACTATAATAACAATAGATCATATTCACAATATCATCATTATCCAACACTTTATCAATAGTAAGCGAAAATGGTTTTATAATATTATCTATAAATAATATCCAAATATGACTCACATTATTTATTTTCTTTTTAATATATTGACTATTATTATCAAAATTATTTTTTAATAAAGCATAACAATACTTGACTAAGTGATATTTTATATCCGTTTCTTGTAATATTTCATTATCTTCTTCAATTAATTTATTTATAATTAATATACGCAATTTTAAACGAGATAAATAATTCATACAATTTTTTTTATATTTTTCATAGGTAGTATAATTTATTTGACTCAATTGTATACTACTTGATAACAAATATTCTAAAGTACTATCAACATCATTAAATAATAGTATTACTAATCGCTTATTTGTTATTTTATAATTATAATTTGCTGAAATAATTTCTAATATATTTGTTTTATAAAAAAATTTTTCCAAAAACATATCCACTCCTGATAATTTATCAATATAAATATATGTTTCACATAATTTATCATACAATTTATTATACATATCACCTAAAATATACATTGGTTTTATTTCACAAAATTTTTCCAATAAATAAATAATTTTTATTAATCTTATTGTAATATATGGATTATTTATTTTCTTATTTATCAACAAATTTGTAATTACTCGAAAAACTGACTTTTTAAATACTGTCGATAAATTATTATGTTTTTTATCTATTAAATGTTCTAAATAATATAGCAATTCTGATAATATCTCTTCATCTATGTGAATAAAAAAATCGGAACATATTAAATCATACATATAATTAAAAAATGTTTCATAATATATATTATTATCTAAAAATCGATTATTTGATTTAATATATATATTGTAATTATCCATTAATACGGGGTTAATACTAGATTGAATTGTCGAATTATTATTTTGCTGTAATAAACTATAAAATGATATTCGATAATATTCAAACATTAACCAATATATTTTAGAATTATTTGATACCAATTTATTATTATTAAAATTTAAATACGCTTCTTCTTTATAATTATCATCATCTATTATATTTGCTAATATATTACTTATTATTACTGATATATTTAAGACAAAACTATATGTATTTACATTATCTACAAAATAACATTGATTATGAACACGTATTTTACCCTCATTTTTGTTTTTTATATAGTAAAAAAAATCTATTATTTGTTCTGGATATTTTTTATATAAATTATTAAATAAAATGATAGAATTATCAATACAGTTTTTTTGATTTAATAAAAATTGTTCTATTGGTAATTCTATATTAGCATCTAATGGAGCTATAATTTTACCTAATAATGAATTCGTTTCTAATTCAATTGTATTTAGTTTATGGTCCACAAAATAACGGTTAAAAAAACTTGGATGAGTAATTAAATGTAGTAAGATATCCTTATGAACATTTTTATTTTTATAGACTTTTATTTCAATTATTTTTAATAATTTATCACGTAATTTTAGTGACAAAGCATTGTATACATAGTCAAATAAACTTAAAATCCAAATATTATGATTGTCATTAAATAAATCATAATTCATTTCATTTAAAAAACAAAATCCAAAACTTGTTACGTAATTTTTACAAGAAATCATTTCATTTTTTGTGAATGATGATATATTATCATGTCTTGTACAAAATTCTAGCATATCACTAAATTTAAACCACATTTTTCTAAAATAATCTATATTATCTTTATTATATATCATCTGTAATAAATTTAAATCGAAATTATTATTAAAACCAAATAAATAAGATTTATTATACATTTTAGATGTTATATCTAATAGTTTTTTTTTTATATATTAAATCTAAAAAAATTTGATAGGTATGTTAGTGTTCAATGCTAAACCAGTATTAGGTATCACAAATGGCCAACAATCATAACGGACCCAGCTCAAACACACGATCCAAAAATCCAAAAATCGAAGTTGATTACAATGCTTTAGACAAGGTTTCAACAAAAACCATAGTAGAAAAACCAATTCAACCTACTCTGGAAAAGAAAAAATCAGGATCAAATAGAAACAAAAAACAAGACAAAGTCAACGCTTTCATTAGCATGCTCACAAATTCAGGAGGACCATCATCTAGTGGAAGTTCTTCTGAATGGGAGACTGTTAGCGATGAAAGCGTTGAATCTTGGACAGACAACTACAATGACGAAGAGCTCCAATTTTTGGAAGGTCTTGACGAAGCCGAACGCAAAGCGCTCATTGACCTCGAACAACAGATCAGAGAATCCAAAAAACCTGAAATGCCCGTTCGTTTCAAGATTCTCAGATCAAGTCTAAGTCAGGGCGCAAAATACTTGGTTTTGAACAAGTTGGACCAAATGGATTGCTTTGAAGACCACAAGATTCAACAATGGGTGGATGGTTTGTCCACAATACCGTTCGGTAAGTATGCTAATCCTATTGTAACACTTGAACAGGGTCGAAAAGCTGTTTTCAGTTTTCTTAAACAAGCTAACACTTTTATGAACAACAGCATTTTTGGACACAAAGAAGCCAAGGCGCAGATTTTAGAATATATCGCACAATACATAACAAATCCACGGTCAAATGGCAAATGCCTCGCTTTACAAGGTCCTCCAGGTAATGGAAAGACCACCTTGGTTCGCAATGGAATAGCGAAGGCAATCGGTAGACCTTTTGCTCAAATCAGTTTGGGTGGAGCAAATGATGTTAGCGTCCTGACTGGTCACGATTTCACCTACGAAGGCAGTCAATGTGGAAGAATTTGCTCTATTCTTCGTGAAACAGGCATCATGAATCCAATCATCTATTTTGATGAATTGGACAAGGTGAGCACAACCCACAAAGGGGACGACATCTACAATTTCCTTTGTCATTTGACTGACTTTAGTCAAAACAATGTATATCACGACAAATACTATGATGGAATTGATCTAGATCTTTCAAAAGCAATTTTCATCTTCAGTTTCAATGACATTACTAAGATCAATCCGATTTTGCTGGATCGTCTTCACGTTATTCAAACCAAGGGGTTCAACACCGTTGAGAAAACATCAATCGCAAAAGACTATCTCATCCCCGACTTGATGAAAGATATTGGTTTGAAAAGTGAAGACATCTCTTTTGATGATGAGGTGTTGATTGACATTATCAATAGCCATTGTCGTGATGAGCAAGGTGTCCGAAAATTAAAGCGCATTTTGGAGGGAATGTTGACAAAACTTAACATTTTACAGTTTTCAAAATTGGAAGAGGAGTCTATCGATCTACCGTACGATATTCCAGGACTCACTTTTCCACTCACAATCAATCATAAAATTGTCAGCAAACTTGTTGCGGAAGACTCAAGCTATAAGCTACACCACTCCATGTATCTATAAACAATTAGTAAACCACACAATAAACATATTTTTTTTACCAACTAAAAATTTGATATTTTTTTATCTATTTATTACCTTTTATCTAAATATGAATTTTACAATCAATTGCTCTCAAGGATTAATACACACTCATTTGATAGATTTATTAAGTTCAAAAGGATGGACCTATATACCTTTTGAACAAATAACACCTGATATCAATATAGATTTTGCTTGGATTGGTGGTACTATAGGTGGTGAATATTTAAAGTTTGATGAAAAGGTTTACTCCATAAAAACAAGTCTAAAAAATATAATCTATGGTAGTGGGGTTAAGGGTGACTATAAAAATAAAGATACTGTAACAAATAAATACGAATTATACTACAATGTATGTCGTATATCACCTGAAATAGCAAAAAAACATTTATGTGAAAGCTATGATCTAAAACGACTTACTTATTTACAAC
>Ga0194129_10002449_pt1 | contig 27921 bp, 26 predicted proteins | sample TA2KigCa35mmetaG_FD_150862 | JGI IMG/M metagenome (GOLD analysis project Ga0194129, IMG submission 150862) | Freshwater microbial communities from Lake Tanganyika, Tanzania - TA2015038 Kigoma Deep Cast 35m | ecosystem: Environmental > Aquatic > Freshwater > Lake | place: Tanzania: Lake...
TTCATCATAATCAAATTCTTCTTGATATGGATAAATTTCCTGAGTTTGTTTCTACACAATTGCAAAATATTTCAGATGAACTTAAAAATAAGAAAGCAAATATTAAATCATTGACTAAAAAACAAGATGATATTGAATATTTTATGAAAGAATATTATGATTATTGTAAAGAATATGATATGTCTCCAGCATTACACGCTGTAGGAGTTCATGTTTGCAAATTTAATCATAAAAATATTCCAAATACAATGTTACATTTCAAAACTTATAGCATGAACAATGTATTTGTATCTGCAACGGCAATTGAAGATATCAAAAAAGGTGAAGAAATTAATGTGTTTTATGGAGATTTGCCTGACTTTCCTTGGTATAGCGATATTCCTGCTAATACAACAAAATTTGAATATCCTAAAATAGCAATGCCTTATGAAGCAGTTGATTATTGTAATAATTATGTTTGTACTTAAAATAATGTAATAAGTAATAAAAATTAAAAAGTGCTCTCGGGGAGACTTGAACTCCCAATCTTTGGCTCATAAGACCAACGCTTTAACCGATTAAGCTACGAGAGCATAATGTAACACAGGAGTAATTGCTCCCATATTATATATAATATATCTATTTCTTATATAAATTTTTTATATTTTACATCCAGTCATTATTGGATTTATTTGTTGAGTTCTCATTAAATCATTTTTATTTATTGTTTCTAATAAATCACTATCTAAACGATTTGAGAATGCATTCATTTTGTTTGGCATTTTTGTTATACCACAATTATCTAATGTAGGAGATGTTTGATATATTATTCCTACATTACCTTTTTCTCTTGCAGGATAACTGTTTTCAATAGGTTTTTTACTATACATATCGATATCTCCTGAATCTAAAGCAATATTTATATTGCCTGGATTCGGTGTATGTCCTGCAGCAATTAAAATAGATTCGCGAGTGCCATCTATTTCAGCATTTTCTTGCGCAGTTCTATCAGTTTGTCTATATTCACATGTGGAACCTGCAATACCATATTCATTAACATCAGAAGTAAATTGTTTATTAGTATTTTTCATTTCTACATTTTTATTTAAATAACCACCAAACAGACCTTCTAATACTCCACTTATAAATCCATATTCTGATTTACCAATTATAGTTGTTTCTTTTGTAGTTGTTTTAGCAACTATATCAGGATCATATAATGTAACCTTATATACAACGCCACCAATATTTCTTACAGTATCTTCAGTGGGCATAGTTTGTCTTAAAGTTTTTTTAGCATCATCTGCATTTTTTAAATAGGCCCCGTTTTTACCTTTTACGTTTGTTAATACAGTATCATGAATTAAAGTTTCTTTTACAGTTGTTTTTGCGTTGTCCATTAATGCAGAATAAGTCTCTTTATTTCCTGTTAAATTACCTGTATCATTATCATGAATAGTTGTTTCTTTTATAGTTGTTTTTACATTATCCATTAATGCAGAATATGTCTCTTTATTTCCTGTTAAATTACCTGCTTCACCATCATGAATAGTAGTTTCCTTTATAGTTGTTTTTGCATTATCCATTAATGCTGAATAGGTCTCTTTATTACCTGTTAAATTACCTGCTTCACCATCGTGAATAGTTGTCTCTTTAACGGTTGTTTTCATAACATGATTTACAGGGTCATATAATGTAGGTTTTGAAGGTATTTGAACACTTGGATTTCCAACACCTCTTGGTGCTTCTACTGTATATTCCTTATTTGTATATTTTAATGCATCCATAACAGGTGCAACTAATGCTTTTATTATACTTGTTACATTTGTAATAACGGTACGTTGTTCAGTAGTTTCTCTTTCGTTGTCATATAATATTATTTTACTTTTACCATAGTCATCTTTTATTCCTTGATTTAATTCTGACCTAGCAATAGGACCTGTATATTCTATATGCGACTCTTGTCTAGTTGTTGGACGAATATTCTGTACAGGTCGTAAAGTCTCTTTTGTATTTGCTCCAGTTGTTTTTATCCATCTGTCTTCTTTTTGTTCAAATACAGTATCTGGTCGTTGTTTAGTCATAGGTGCAATTTCAGCGCGTCTATCTGGACCTTTGACGTGAGATTTTACAGGTATTTCAAAATACTTTTGATTTTGATTTATTTTACTTCGTAGTTCATCTAAATTTCTAGGTTTAGAATATTCCAATGTATCTCCTTGATGAAAACCGCCAGTACTTTCACTTCCATATCCTTGATTTAACCCTGGACCAACACGTATTTTTTCTATTGGAAAAAAATTATTAGCAATTTCCGATATTTCTATTCTTGATTTAAAAAAATCATCATTATTTTTCATACCGCATATATTACCGCCCGCATTAATCTCGGGTTTAAACATACACTTAATTTCTTTTTTTTGCGGTTTTAACGAATTAATACCAGATATATTATCTAGAATAGGATACATATTTTCAACATTTGTATTTTGTGTTACATTTTTTTTAAGAAAGGGCGTCATATTATTATGAGATAGTGATGATACATTTACTTTTTCTCCGGTTAAAGAATATGTATAATCTCCTATTGTATCATCATCGTTATTAATTTCAGAATAAAAATTTCTTTTAAAAGTATCAGAAGTTGCATTTTTAGATACAATACCAGTTTCATATGGGTTTCTTGATTTTTTATATAGGTCATTACTAAGTTCTTGTTCATCATGTTTAATTTTATTCCAATATGTAGAATCATATACATTTTTCATAGATGGTATATTATTAGATGATACATTCATTCTTTATTATCTCTAATGAATAAAAAGGATAAAAAATATAATAGATTAAATACATTTTTATGTATTTAGTTATATTTAATTATTTTTACACGGTACTCCTGGATACATAGAACCCTCTGGATAACCAGGTGTATATAGTTTATTTTTATTGCAACTCTTCCATGATTCCAAATTATTATTATTTACTTTACTATTAGGGAAAAATATAGATTGATCTTGAGGTTTATCAACACAAGGAACATGGTTATCTTTTGCGACCATTCTATAATTAACAGGTATTCTATCAAATTGTTCTATTGCTTTTTCTTGCGGGTCGTAACAAATCCATTCCCATCTATTTATACCAGTTTCTTTCAAAGTGAATGGAGGATTTGATAAACGCGTATCTTCTCGAGGTATCATGCATTGTCTAGCGTCAGTTGCCCCTTTTATATAACATCCTGATTTATTATATTTTCCAGGCATATATTCTTCTTCATTACATTTCGTATTTTTATAATTTAATCCTAATAATTCATTAGAATCGTCAATTGCATTTTTCATACTACAAGTATTATGTCCATAATTTTGGTATCTAAGAGATGGATCAGCCGGAATATCTCTATAACATTCTTCACAATCATTTGATGGAACATCTAATTGATATAAACCGGGTCCTACGGTTCTTCTTAATTTTTCTTTGTAACTGCAACTATCATAATTTAATCTTGTATCTATATATTGGTTCATATCTAATAAAATAATATATTATTTTATGCGTAAATAAATAGATATGTTAATAAGTTTATTAATTCCTAATATTATATTAAAATTAGAAGGGTTTAAAGATAATGAAAATGAGATAATACATACATATACATCTATGGAAAGGGTTTATTTATATATAATGGGATATAATCCAGACTTTTATTATAAATGGGATGTTATTGATAAAATATTAGTTGCTATCATATACATGATTACATTTATAATATCTGCGACTGCAGCATACTTATCTTTTAAATGTACGTGGAAGGGTGCTATTAAAAACTTTTTTTATAGACTTATATTTGCAATAATTGCCTTTTTATTAGGTCCTTTATATCTTTTGTGGTATTTTTTTGTAAATTATATAGGTAATTTATGTTAATAAAAATAAAAAATATTATATTTATTTACACTTATCATAATTTATTTTTGGCGGCATAGGAACTTCTCTGTACATAATTGATTGACAAGCGGGTAAATGTAACATAGTTGTATCTATTGGTTGCGTTTTGTCATTTTTTATAATTCCATCATTTGTGGGAACATATTGATTTGTTCCGCATTTTGATATAATTCTTGTTTGTCCTCTTAACTCACTATCTAAATCAACTAGATTACCTTGAATATGAGATACTACTGTACCTCCTACAAAACCTAATTGATGTCTGCATTTATTTTCGTGTTCATATCTGTAAGGAGATAATAAATAACTTAGCGTACTTACATTATCTTGCAATTCTTGTTTATATGAACAATTATCATACGTCGTTCTATTAAAACTCATCTACTCTCTTCTATATTATAGAGAAAAGTTTTTATTTCTTCCGATCCAGTTACAATTTTTATTAAATTCTGTTCTATGAATATAAGAGCGAGTGTCTTCTCCTCCATTTGTCCATTTTGGAACAATATTTTCAGGATTTTGAATATCTTTAACACAATCTAATAAAGGCATAAAATTATTCATTTCTTCTTCCATAATTTGTTTTTTACATCTTACGTTATTAGTATCACGACCTTCTATCAATTCTAATTCTTTATCAATATCTGTTTTTCCACATCTTAAATTTGGACCAGCGGTAAAAATTCTATTATTTAACTGTATTTTGCATTTATCTTGTGTCATTGAATTAGGGTTATTTCTTAACATAGAATATTTGTCAATAAGACAATCGTCGGCCAAACCATATCCTGGACGTCCTCTTAGATTAGGATGATTTAAATACATATCAGGCATTTTTACATACGGACTAACACAATCAATTAAATTGTTAGGATATATATTGTAACCTTCTATTTTGTTATTATGTAATTCTTTAGCATTTTTCCAACAATCATCAGAACATATATTAGTGTTATTATCAAAGGTATTATTATTCATTATCTATATTTTAATAATATAAATATAATTTATTTATCTACTATATATTTTTTTTCTTCAATATTATTAATTATTTCATAGTTTACGTCTAGTTTTATATTTTCATACATCTTTATATAATCCTTTTCTAATATATGATTTTTATATTCTAAAATTTTCCAATCGTCTTTGTTTGAACTGTTGCCAACTAATTCATCTACAATATCATCTACCTTTTTTATTTTATTAAATGTCTCTGTATTATAAAATTTTTCACCAGCAGCATTATATTTAATTATGTTTTTATAGGTTAAAAGATCTTCTTCATTATTTATATTTTTAGAATAGTTTTTATATTCAATTTCTTTTGACGAAGTATTATCCTCATTAATCTCAATATCAAGTTTAATAGTTGTCTTTTTAATCATTATTTTATTTTACTAATTTATTATTTATATATCATTTTTAATACATTTGCATAAAGACATATTTTAAAAATGCAAAAACGAGTACATAATTGAAAAAAATTTATAAATTTTAAAAGTTTTATAAATTTTTTAGAAAAAATAAATTATGTACTCAAAAAATAAATTCTAATAATGTGCAGAATTTTTAATATTATTATATAAATTATTATAACATTGTTCACCATTATTCTCTTTACACGAGGGTCCTCTTTCATATAACCATTCAGTATATTTTTCACGTTCATTTGGTATTGTTGTTGATGGCATTGTATAAAAATGTCTATCTAAAGATGATTTATTATATATATCATCAGTCTCGCGAAATATATTTTCTTCAAAATTTGAATTTATTGAATTCATAACCTTTTCATTGTCAATTGAACAAGATTTGAACCTTTTTTTAGTGCTTATTAAATTAGGGTTCATAAAAGGATTTTCTTTTGTGGGTTTAGTACATATTTCATTATTAATGATATCTAAATCATTTGAATTTAAAAATTTTTCAAATTTACTATTCTTTTCACTTTGATAATTATATATTATTATAGAAATAATCATTATTATAAATACAAATAATATGTATCTCGAGTCATTGAAAATTAATGTTGCTATTATTCCAATAAATAATATTAATCTTACAACAGCATTAATTTTTTCATCTAAACTCATATTTATATTTGGGTATAATATAGGTTTAAATATTTCATTAAAATTATCTAACCAAAACATTATTTATTCTTATTCTAATATCTATATTATTTTTATTCAGTTTCTTTATTTTTTTTATCTAATTTAGATTTAAGTTTATTTATAGTTAAAGTCTTTTTATACGCATTTTTATTAAAAGTTGCGCGAGTATCTTTTTGCTTACCTCCCTTAGGGTTCATCATTTTATTAAAAGCGTCCATACCTTCTTTATTATTCATCATTGTACTCATCATCTTCATCATATTTGACATGTCCATTTGATTTTTTCCTGGATTTCCATTTGGATTTTCTCCAAACAATCCAGGCATTACTGAAGCAAATTTCATTGCATCTTGGAGTAATCCTTCTTGTTTTAGTTCACCATTAGATATTTTAGTTGCCATTTTTCTGCTAACGTTAGAAATTAAATCACTAAATCCACTATCAGGGTCCCCTATAGCTTTAAGTATATCACCATTATCACTTATTGATTTTTGCAATTTATCAATATCTACATCTTCCATTATTTCTTTCGCTAGTTTACCAAGCATAGTATCTTCCATACCTGACATATTTAAATTAGTTTTATCTTTAATATTTTTAGTTTTTAGCATATTTAATCTTTCTATTAAATTTTTGTGTTTATCATTTGTAATTTCATTTAGCAAATTCTCTTCTATTGAAGATTGAAACATTTTAATATATTTCTTAACATCGTTTTCTGTTAATTCATCTTTGAATAAATAAAATACTGTTAGAAAGTGATGGCATAAAAAGTCGTCATTAATTACGCGTTTAACACTAGAAACATTTATGCCTGTGAATAATTCAACATCCTTTACTTCTTCTTTATCAAACCATTCGCCTAATTTATCTTCTTCGACTTCTATATAAGAAGTCCAAAAAGTATCTGGTAGTGAATTAATATATATAATATATTCATCAGAAGATTTATCAAAAGTTAAATAATTTGCTTTAATTGTTTTTAAAATTTTTTTTGCAAAATAATAATCGTCTTCTACACGTTCTTTTTCACCATCTTCACCACTTGTTTCCTCCTTCATTTTTTTGGCGGATTGTTTTATTCTCTTTATAAAATCAATATAATACTGATTAAATACAAATTGATTTGACATTATAATCTCTATAATAAAATATATTTAATATTCCTTATATATATTTATTTAGTTATAATTTTTGATTATCTCTTTCTTTTATTAATTCTTCTATTGAAGGCATTTTAGATTTTTTTACTGTATCATTGTCATTTATGTTAATATTTGATACACCATCACTAATATTTTTATCATTTGATATAAAATCCCAACCATAATTTTTATCATCACGTATTTTATTATCTTCATCTATTGTTGAAAAATTATCAGATAATTTGTTGCTATTTAATGCAAATGCACTAGGTTCGTTATCTGTATTTTGTTCCATAGGTTTTATTTTGTTTTCAGCACTATCTGTAATATTCTTATCTAGTCTAGTATTTTGGACACCGCATAAAATACCTCTTCCAGGTAATAAAAGATAATCAAAAACATCTTTTCCAAATAATAATTCTTTGCTTGGTAATATCATAAAAGCGGGAACTGAATGTATTTTACTTTCAATATTTATATTCTGTTTTTTTAATTCATCGATAGGAACAATCTTTATTATTTTATTTTTATCATATCGATTTACATTTTCTAATAACATTTTGCTATGTGAACAATTAGCACTATAAAATAATATCATCTTAATTATAAATATAAAAATAAATATAGGTTTATATACGAAAGAATAATAAATTCTTAAATCTTATTAAATCTTATTAAATCTTATTAAATCTTATTAAATCTTATTAAATCTTATTAAATCTTATTAAATCTTATTAAATCTTCTTAAATATACACCATCTATTAAAGAAACTAAATGTTTTAAGTTCCTCATCTTCATCTAATTTCATAATTATTTTATGTAAATTGCTTTTATCATTATCATCAACAGGTATTTCGCTCTTAATTCTATTAAAATGCTTTGAGAATAATTCACTTTCTTGTAATTCTAAATTATACTCCTTGCATTTTTTAACAAGTACATCAAAGTTTACAATAAATTCTGGAATAAATTTTTTAGTAGCTTCTATTAAAACATCTACTTTTTTATTATATTCAATATCATTGTCAATATCATATCTTCTAATTATACTCCATAATGGTATTCCCCTTCCTTTATCTAATATCTTTCTGCCTTCTACCATATCTCCTCCATTATTATGAATTGCGTCAACTACACTTTTACCATCCATAAAAGTGCACATAAATATACCCCCATTTTTAAGCATCAAATTTACATTTTTAAGAAATGCGTTTATTTTTTCTTCGCTTTCAAAGAAATAATGAATTGCAAACATACAAGAACATACATCAAAACCATTAGAACCCTTTGATGCTATTTTTTTATAATGTTCTTGTACATTAGGATTTTTTTTATTAAGAACAATTTTCAATGTATTAAAACTTTCATGGTCATCTATTGAAGTAGAACATTCGCCATCCATTATAGATTTTCCACAATCTCCAGCAACATATACAATATTAGGAAATATTCTTTTATTTGTAATATTATCCCTATCTTTAAAGAACCTATCTCTTGCAGATATTAATCTAGAGTATGCTCCAGACCTAGGATTATATATATTATTTTTAACATAATCTATTCCTAATACAAATTTAAAAGAATTTTCTAACCATCTATTCATATCGCCTCCTTCACCACACGCCAATTCTAATAAAGTATCTTTATGTTTGTTTTTAGAATAGAGCATATTCTTGATTCCTATATTGTGAAATTGTTGCATATTATAAGATAGTAATTCTTCTCTAGGAATATTACGTGAATAATATATATCATTTGATTGTAATAAATCATTTTCTAAATCCATCTTTAATATAGGTGCTTTTCCTCTAATAATACTTTCTGTTACTGGGTTATGGATTGTTTCCCAAATATTAAGAGCAACAGTATTATCGTTTGCTGTTTTAGATTTTTCACCTGTATTATATATTCTAGTTTTATCTTCGCGAATTCTTATAGGAATCCATCTCATTGATGGATTAATAGTATCATCTAATAAGTATCTAAATTCTACTATTTTATCTCCGTCAATTAATTCATTACTTTCACATCTAGCTTCAAGTTTTGAATTCAATCTAACATAAGACTTTTCAACACCTTCAGAATAATGAATATTAGGTTTAAATAATTTAAATATATATTTTTCTTTATTTTTTTCCCTTATCATTTTTCTATATTCTGCATCATATACTTCTTTTAGAGCATTATTAATAGTATAATTTTCCGATTGTTTTATATTGTAACCTACATATAGGGAAATCTCTCTGTATTTTATTCCCTCAATTGATATTATATTTCCAAATTTTGCTAGAAAATCAATTGTATTTTGTTCAGGAGGTTTCCATTTAAATACCTTATCCCATTTTACATTATCTGTCATTTGTACAGGTTTATTTCCATAATGAGAATATAGACCAAGTTTTGCAGGAGTAAATATAAGTCCATCTATATGATAAGGAAATTTTTTTTCATCACTCAATATATCATCGCAATCTTTTAATATATTATCAGTATATTTATGCTCTTTTACAAAATAATCTATAGAATTATTCGAATGTTTCTGTTTTATATATTTTTCAGTATTTTTTAAATATTTATATCTGCTATTTTCTTTTATATCATTATCAATAAGTTGAAGATTAGTTATTTTTTCTCCTCCATAATAATACATATCAAATGCTGCAAACAATCCAACTGAAGAATGATCTAATCTATCGACACACGAAATATATTCACCATCTATTAAAGAATTATAAAGTTCTTTTGTTGCTTCTAACCCTGTATCAATTACCATATAAGTATTATTTATTAAATAAACATTTCCAATATTATCTATAAACATTAATAATCTTTCACCATCCGCTTTTTCAGTTACTGTATATTCAGTTAATATACTAATATTTGTATAATCATCTGGTTCTATTATATATTTCTTTTCTAATGTTACAGGTTTAGGTGTTAATAGAGGTGGATTTTTATTATATCTATTATATTTATAAATATCTTTAGACACAAGATCAGAATATTTTTTAATTATATCAATTTGTTGTTTTTTAGATATAACTAAAGGAAATAAATATAGTGCCTGTTCCATTTTTATAATTGATTGTAATATAATATCTTGAGAAGCATTTGTTATATCTATATAAAAGTCATATCTATGAGAAGATTTGATGATTTTCGCACTATTCAAATTATTATATAAGTCGCTGTCTGTAGCATCATAAGATTCATATTTACTACATTTGCAAACATTTACAATAAATTTAATGTTTGTTTTATTATTTGTATAAGTAATTTTTTTATTTATCTTAAAAAATTTGCGCAGATCTTTCCAATTTTCAGGAATATTTTCCTTAGAAGTTGGTTGTTTTGTTGTTGTTAAAAATAATAATTTAGAATTAAATAATTCACTACATTCATCCTTCGCTAATATTTTATATTTATACATAGAATTGTCCGTTTTTATATATGTAGGGTTATTAGAATATTTTATAATATTAGTATCACCAACTATCTCCAATAAATTATCATCGCAAAATATTTGTAAATTATGTTTTTCAATATTTTCTATATAATCTTCTGATTTCATAACATTTATAAAATTAGTATATTCATTTTCGCTCCATTCACCTGTTCTTACTAATTTTATAATACATTCTGCATTATTTTCTTTTACTAATAAAATATGTTTATCAATATATGAAAATATTTTATCATCTTTAAATATTTCCATTATGTATATTCTCTAATAAATATAGATATTATAGATTTTATATATCAATTTTTAATATATAAATAAAAAAATGATATATTCTTATAGATTAATAACATATTTATAATGTCTAATAAAATGTTTATGCCTATCAAATTTAATACTACTATTATTTTGGTTCCAAATGAATTGACAAGAGATTTCGATAAAACTATTATTAATAAAGTTAAAACAATGCTAGAAAATTGTTGCAGTAAACATGGGTATATTAAAAAAGATACTATTAAAATTATTAAAAGATCGGCAGGTTATTTTAAGGAGTCTCACTTAAATGGAAACATTGCATTTGATATAAGTTGTATAGCAGAAATATGTAATCCTTCACAAGATTCAATTATTAAATGTGAAGTTAAGGCAAAAAATAATTTAGGTTTGAGAGCAATTGGAATGTATGAAGATATGGCAATTTTAGAAGTTATTATTCCTAAAATTACTTCTGGAATACAATCTGATGTTAATATTGATAATATTAATATAGGAGATATTGTAAATGTTCAAGTATGTGGTAAAAAATTTACTCTATATGATAAAATGATTTCTATTATCGGTAAGATAATAAAGGAAAAAGATAGTGTTATTGATATTAAAGAATTAGAAGAAGATGATGAGGTTTCTATAGAGGAAGAAGATTCTGAATTAGATGATACAAATTACGATGGTATTGAATTATTTAACGAAGAAGATGAAGAAGATGATGAATTTAATGATAAATCAATTGGCGAAAATAAAAGTAGTAAGACAAGAGGAGGTTCTGTATTTGACGATGAAGAAGAGGAAGAAGAAGATGAGGAAGATGAGGAAGATGATGAAAATATTGAAGAAGAGGAAGAAGAAGATGAAGATCAGCAAGATTATGAAGAATTCGAGGATTATGAATAATATTTTAATTATATAAATATATTAATATATTATTTATTTATAATGAATAAAAAAGATTTATGTAAAAATATACAAAATAATGTAAGTAAACTTAATAATATTGAAATTATTGAATTATTTAAAATAATATTAAAAACAGGAGAAAATTATACAAAAAATAATAACGGTGTTTTTATAAATCTGAATTGGTTAAATGACGAAACATTAGATCAAATTAATAATTATATATCTTTTTGTATAAAATCGCAGAATGAAATTACTAAATATGAATTAATGAAAAGTTTACTAAATGAAAGTATAACATCAAAAGAAATAAATATTGACGAAAAAAAGATAGAACCCGATATAATAGATAATGGTTTGCGGCAAAAATTTTCTTCAAGTATGAAATTTTATTTGTTAAAAAAAAAATTTATGAAACAGAATATAATTTCTGTAAATGTTCTAGAAAACGAATTAAAATACGAAGATTATGTTATAACATAAAAAATGATATATAAATTAATTAATATATATAATTAATTATGATTAATATTTTAGCAAATAAACTACCTTCTGTTACTGATGAAAAAAATTTAATATGGAAAAATATTGATATTGACTTATATAATAAGTTTAATCAAAAAAATATACCAAGTATAAATGGTATTACAAAAGATGAAGTATCGACAATAATTAAAGAAAAAAATACAGTAACAGGAATTTTACCTTCTTTAACTAAAGACAAGAATTTGAATTTAGTAACTACTGAAAATGAAGTAATTAATAAATCTAATCTATCAACTAATTTAAGAAATATTCCTAAAGTATTAAAAGTAATTCCAGTGACTACAGAAACTAATGTTAATACAGAAACTAATGTTACTACAGAAACTAATGTTACTAATGTTACTAATGTTACTAATGTTAAAAATACAATTAGTTATCCTAAAGTATTACGGTTAAAAGAACTAACTAATGTTTCTAAAAAAAATACAAAAAAATCTAATCCTATTAATATAATTTTAGAAGAATCGGCAACATGTGATATTTATAAGAATGATGTTAAAGAAAAACTTATTTCTTTCATATCTTCAAATGAATTTTCAAAAGTTTTTGGTATTACTAAGAGTGCTGAAATAATGTCAGGTATAGTTAATGAACGTGTAAATAAATCTGTTGCATTATTTATATCTTTTATGTTTGATAAAACTGTATTATATAATGAAAAAGAGATTAAGTATGATAAAAATAAAGAATATGTTGAAATTATTAAAGTTTAATATTTGGTTTATATACTGGGAATAATATTAATCTATTCTTTTTCATTAATTCTTCTGCAATGTAATTACATAAAAGTTCCTTATTTTTCATTTTTGTATTATCATTATCTAATTGATTAATAAATTTATTAAGTTCTGTTATATTCCAATCTTTGCATTTTCTTCCTCTACCCTTATCAGTATCTGTAGAAAATATTTTTATAACATTTTTAATTTTTTTACTCTTTTTATCTTCATCTGGTAATATAAGACCAAAAGGCATTTTTTCTAATTCCATATTTACAGGAATAGATTGTATTTTAAATCTGTGTTTTTTAATTTCTTTTAATTCTGTTTCAGTTATACCTACCTTATCTATTTTTTTAATATCATTATATAAAATTATATCATTATTACTTATATCTTCTAAATTATTATTTGTATTATATATATTGTAATAACCAATAAAAATATTGTCATTATATTTATAAGAAGGTAATTCTGTTTTTTTAATTAATACTCCTTGCTTATATAAACAATCTGCTATATATAGAAGAGACTCTTCATTTTTTTCTTTTATATCTTTATAATTATATAAAATATGATTAATTAAAATTTGTAATGAAGTTGCATCTAATAAATATAAATTGATTGTTGTTTTAATAATATTATTATAATCTATATTTATTAATTTAATAATTTTTTCTATATTATCTTGTGATTCATTAGTTTTATATTTATTTTCATTATCATCATTAATTATAATTTTAATTCTATTAGAATAGTTTATATTATCTATTTTATTTAGTTTAATTCCATCTTTATAGAGAGTCATATAATAATTATTTATTAATATCTTTGGTTTAATAGATTTATTTATTGTATACATTAAAATATCTTCATCCATATCAATATCTTTAAATAATTGTTTCAATGAAATATAATATATATTTTGTTCAATATATTTTTTGAATTGATTTCTTATCTCAGTTTGTCCTCTTTTTAAAAGATGTTTATATATCTCGCTTCTATATCCCGATTTATCAACCTTTATATTTTGAGAACATGTCGGTTCATATTTTGGATTATCTCCAAATTCATAATTAATACGTTTTCCTTGAGAAGTTTCTAATTCAACGACACCTAATTGAAATAATGATTTTGGAAAATAATTAATATTTTTCATAAGTATACAATCTAGCGCATTATTTGATATTATATTGTCTATTTTTTGACTTTCCTTATACTTTCTTGTAGAAATTCTCAAAGCATTAATATCTATACTTTCAATTGTCATATCATCATTAGCACTCGCATGCATAAAAACAGTAACATTTCTTTCTTCAAAAGGTAATTTTTGATGTCTACAATTTCTAATTCCACGACCTATAATTTGCTCAGGTCTATTAAAGTGATACCACGGTTCTATTAAATGTATTTCGCGAGCATTAAAAAAACTTAAACCTTCGCTGGCAACAGGTGTTATTAAAATAACTTTAATATTTTCTCCATACATATTTTTATCATTGTTTATTACTTTTATTAAATTATCAATAGTAGTTGATCCCATAATTTCCTTTTTATCGCTAGTTAATATACAATATTTAGGATGTTTAACTCTTTCATATACAGGGATATCTGTAACTATTTTTGGATTTTGCAATATATTATTTGCACCATATCTAGTATATCCTAAATGTTCTAAACATATTGCAAATGGTATAATACCCGCATATAAAAATCTAGAATATATAATTACAATACCCTTAGATTTTCTTATGAAGTTGCACATATTTAAAAATTTTCCTGAATATTTTCCTAAATTTTCTTCATCAGGGTATAACGCATTTTCATATTGAGTATTGTATTTTACAAATAAAGGGTCTTTTTGTGTAGTTTTTGTAAAAAATGTATAAAATCCTTTTTCACCTATACTATCATCATATACAATATTCATAGGTTGTAATAATCTCATATTTTGATTTTTATTATTAACACTTTCCTTTTCTTGTGTATTATCTTCTTCAGCGTCTTCAAATTCTTCATCAAATGAATTCATATCAATATTATTTAAATTGATATTTTTAATTTTTTTTATTTTTTTATTTTGAAATTTCCCTAGTTTTGAAATAATTATATCATCTTTTATATTTTTTAACCATGATAATTCATCCTTTGGTATATTTTTATTAGAAGGGTCTTTTATAGGAACTTTTTCTAATATTTTTACTCCACTTAGAGAAGGATTTAATTTTAATGCAAATGTAAAAGGATTTTTTCCTTTTAAATAAGATATATAATTAGAAGACAACTTTTTAATTAATTCAATTACATTATCATCTAGTTTTAAATTAATAGTACTATTAAATATTTTTTTATATTTATCTAAAATATGTTCTCTTTTATCATTAATTAACATTAAGTTAAAAAGGTCTAATATATCTCTAGGTTCATTATACATAGGCGTTGCAGATAATAATACTAATCTGTTATTAATGCCTTTTCTCAAAGTTTCTTTTATTTTTAAATAGGATTCCTTATCATTATTATTTGTACTTCTAATATTATGAGCTTCATCTATAATTATAACTTTATTTTCTACAATTTTATCATTATATTCCTTGTCAATATATTTTGAAAAACTATCATATGTAAACAATTTATATCTTTTTTTTAAATTTTCTTTAAAATTTTTATTTAAATTAATCTTATCTTCAAACATTTTTTCATCAATATTTAATAATTTAATATAATTATCTCCAGTACATTGATTTGTTAAATCTTTTAAACTTTTAAAATCCATATCAAATATTTGTCCCTTAAAACTTCCTTTTAAAGATTGAGGCATAATAACCCATATAACAGGTTCATTACTTTCCATTATATTTGCAGATAAAATCAATTCAGATACTGTTATAGCAGAACATGTTTTACCAACACCTACACCGTGATATAACAATATACTTCTGTAAGGTGTCCTATGTGACATATATTGACTTATGAAATATTGATATAATGACAATTCTAATTTTCCACATAATTTATTTGCCAACTTATTAAAATCATCTATACTTTTAATTATTGGATAAGTACCTATTTTATGTATATAAAATTCATTATTACTTGCTATTTTTTTATTAAAATTAGAATCATTTATATCGGGATAATATAAGTCTTTATTTGTATTTGAACTAGACTTTGAACTAGACTTTGAACTAGACTTTGAACTAGAATTTGAAATAGACTTTGAACTAGAATTTGAAATAGACTTTGAACTAGATTTTGAACTAGACTTTGAACTTGTTTTTTTCTTAATTAATTCTATATTTTTTAATGAATCTTTTTTAGTAATTATTTTAATACATTTTCCAGTTATTTTATCTCTAATTTTTCCATTCTTACATTTTTTTATACATATTTTTAATATAGGATGTCTTTCTTCGTTATCTTTACATTTATTAATACATCTACCAGTTTTTTTATTTAATTCTTTTCCTGGAGGACATTTTATATTTTTATCTTTTTTTTTAATACATTTACCTGTTTCTAGATTTCTTTCTTCATTTTCTTTACATTTCATAACACATCTACCAGTTATAGGATTTATTTCTTGATCATCATTACATATTTTTTTTAATTTTATTATTTTTTTAGGTTTCGCTTTTGGACATAATCCAGTTATTTTATCTCTAGGACCTACTTTGCATTTAGACACACATATATTAGTCAAAGGATGTCTTTCTTCGTTATCTTTACATTTATTAATACATCTACCAGTTTTTTTATTTAATTCTTTTCCATCAGGGCATTCTTCCATTATTATCCTATTTACATCAAAGATTTATTATAATTAATTATACTATTTGCTTTTTTAAAAATTTTAATTCTTTCTATATTATGATTTTTAATATGATTTAATACTTCCTTTTCAGAAAACCATTTCAAAGAACGTATTTCTCTAATTTGCTCTATACAATTATTATCTAGAGAAATTTCTGCACTATCGTTAATTATTTTTGCAATATAATATACATGTTTGTATAATATATTATTAGTACCAAAAAATATTTCTTGAAAAGGTATTATAGATGTATCTATTTCAATATCACTTTTATTTAATTGCGTCTCTTCGCAAAATTCGCGTATAGCACAATCAACATCACTTTCTTTTAGTTTTTTTCTGCCTTTTGGAAATCCCCATTCTTGTTCTGAAATATTATTATTTTTTTTTGTAAATAATAGATTTTTAATATTATAGTCATTCATAATAATTTCAAATTTATTTTTTGATTCTATATATTCCTTTGTATGTTTAAAAGATCCATGATTTAATTGACACCAAGTATAATTCCATATTTGATCAAATGTATTATTTAATAGTATTTTTTTCTCAGAATCAGTCATATATTCAATTAATTTAATAATATATTTACTGTCTTCTATATTATATTTTCCCCTTACAAATTCCATAAAAGATAAACTATCCTTACGTTGTATCATAATATAATTAATATTATCATTAACAATTTTATAACAGATTATTCCAAAACTCATTATTGGATGAGGACAATCTTTATATAAATGACCATTTAATCCGCAATTTCTGCAACATTGTGGACGGAAGTAATTATTTTTCTTACTATTTTCATCGTATAATTTTTTCATTATTTATTATAAATATCAACATTAATATATAATATTAAAGATTTCTTAAATGTATTTAAAAATCTATATTATAATTTATAAAAATGAATATTTTTCTATCTAGAATGGAGATAATTTATCATTACTATCAAAACCATCATAAACAGAAGCACTATCATTAATGTTTTGTTTATATTCAGAAGAATAGTTAATAGCAGGAGTATTTGCCTTATCTAAAGTTAAATAATTATCATTTGTATCAAAACCAGATAAATCAGATGAATTTTGGGGAAATGATAACATATTTCCCGCAGCAACATTGTGTTTAGGTTCGCTATAAGATGGGGGATGTTTTTGAGATAAAGAGGGTTGTTGACTCATAGTATTAACAGACGGAGATACTTGCATCTCTTGCATTACAGAAGGGGATGTTTGAGATATTGTTTGTACAGGAGGTGTTTGTGAAACTTCCTTATTACTATTCTCTATTAAAAAATTCTTCGCATATATATTGGCATCGTCTTTATTAACTTTATTTTTTTCATTTGAATAATCTAGTCTATCATTTGCCATTTCAAAATTAGACATTGATATAAGCATAGATATTATTATCATTACACTATATAATATTATTATTATTGCTATAAACCAAGCTAATAACCAGCACCACCAACGAGTAGTACTATTTCCTCCAGTAACTATACAAGTTAACTCAAATAGTGACATTAATATAGAAGGGACAGTTATTATTAATATAAATATTACAAAGATAAATCTTTCTCCTATAGGTATTTTACTTCCTGTAAATAATATCATTAAGCACAGTATTAAGATTGTCATAAATAGTGCAATCCCTGCATATTTTGATTGTTCAGAACCAAAAAATATATTACTTATATTTATAGTATCTTGCTTCATTATTATTATATATATTCTATTATCATAGAAAGAAAAATAAAAATTGATAATCATATAAATATATAGTACTAAAAGAATAGTAGTTATGGGTATTCCTTATTATTTTTATTCATTGACAAAAAAATATCAAGATATTTTACATAATAATAAACCGAAAAATACAGATATTTATTGTATAGATTTTAATGGAATTATACATAATGTTGCACAACAAGTTCTTAAAATATATGAGAATAGTTCTACTGAACCTAATGAAAATGATATTGAAGAAAAGATTTTGGAAGGTTTATGGAAAAAAATAGAAGAATATATAGAAACATATGGTGCAAAAAAATATGTAATATGTGCAGATGGAGTCGCGCCTATGGCAAAGATTATACAACAAAGAAAAAGGCGCTATCTAACTATTTATAAAAATAGAATAGATGCAAATCATATTGTTAAACCTGTATGGGATACAAATGCAATTACTCCAGGAACTTCATTTATGAACAATATGAATACTTATATAAATAATAAAATTAGATATTCTACTTATAATATCGAATTTATATATAGCGGAAGTAATGAATGTGGAGAAGGAGAGCATAAAATCTTTAAAAAATTAAAAACATTATCAAAAAATAACGAAGACATAATAATTAATGGTTTAGATGCAGATTTAATTATATTATCATTAATATCTCATATTAAAAATATTCATTTAATGAGAGAAACTGTAGATAAAATTACTAAAAACAATGTATATAATTATTTAAATATTGATAAATTAAAACAAGCTATCTTAAAAGAACTTAAAAATTTATGGAATTTAAATGATAATTATGAAGATACTGATATTGTAGAAAGTTATTGTACATTATGTTCAATCCTTGGAAATGATTTTATTCCTCATCTACTAACCATTGATATTAAAACAGATGGTACAGATAAATTGGTTAATATTGCAAAAAAAGCAATTGAAGAAAATGGTCTTTTAGTGTCAAACGGTACTATTAATTACGAATGTTTGAAATATATATTTAAATATCTATCAACTACAGAAGATAAAGACATTTTTAATATATGTGAAAAATATATTAAAAAAAGCGTATTTAATAGTTCACAATTGCCCAGTGATAATTACGCTATTAAAAATAAATCATCTTTATGTCATACAATCTATAATAATATCAGTAATTGGCATAAAGAATATTATAAGGTTATATTTGACAACAACATAACATTAGATTCTTCTGTTATTTATAATTCATGTAAAAATTATATTACTGGAATTTATTGGGTTTATGAATATTATAAAGGTAATAATATTGACTGCGAATGGTATTATCCTTATAATTATCCACCTACACTAAAAGATATTAGTAATCACGCGATTGCATATGAATCACCTTTAATAAATGCTACTGAAAATTATATTGAACCATTTATGCAATTATTAATAGTGTTACCTAGAGACAGTATTAAACTTCTAAATAATAAATATAGAAGTTATGTTAGTGATAAATATAATGGATTATATCATATGTATCCGCTAGATTATGAAATCCAAACATTCTTGAAAACACATTTATGGGAATGTGCTCCCATATTACCTTTAATAAATATTAATTATATAAAAAAAATAATATCAATGAAATCTATCTAATAAATATATAATTAGTTTATGTTGTAAGTTTCATAATTTCACTTATCTTATTTTTGTCAGTATTTGACATATAATACCACGATTTCTTTTCAGGGTCCCATTTGCATCCTAATTTTTTTACATTATCTTTGTTTTTAAAGGGTATTTTAATGTATACTTTTGAGTTATCTAAAGTATTTTCTTCTCTAGATTTATTTTTCTCCGCTTTTTCTTTAACTGTTTCCTTTTCAACAGAACTTAATACTTCAAACTCTTTAATAGATTTTATATTATCTTCATTTAAGTTATCTTCGTAATACCATTTTTTATTATTCATATCCCATTTTGCACCCAACTTTTTAACATTATCTTTATATGCATAAGCAATATTAATATAATTTTTATTAAAATGTGTAGATTCTTTAAATATCATTTCTTCTTCTGTAAAAATTGCCATATTTGCTAATCTATCTGCCTCTCTATTACCTATAGAATGTTTATCTGTCAAATTAGTATGAGCTTTAATATGAAATAAATTAATTTTACTTGTATTAGGTTTATATAAATCATATATTTTTTGCAGTAATTTCAAATTAGGGGGGATTTTATCATTTGATGTTTTCCAGTTATTTTTTTGCAACTTATCACTATAAGAACCAGCACATTTAATAACATATTCAGAATCTGTATATATATTGATTTTTTCATTTTTATTAATTTCTTCTTTTAAAATTTCTATTGCTCTTATAAATGCTGTAAGTTCTCCAGTATTATTCGTTTGCTTTCCATTAACAACACCATTTTCATTTCTTTTGTCATCAAAATCAAAGAATACTCCATATCCCGCTTTAGCATTTTTTTTTCCATTATTGCTACACGAACCGTCAATATATACGCAAGTACAATTTTTAAGAATATCTTCAGTTATATCAGTATCCATTAATTATATGTCAAAACTTATTATAATATTTTATATTAATCAATTTTTATATATCATTTTAATTTCTATATCATTTTCATATTCTATAATAAAATCGTTCTTCTCATAAAATTTTACTAAATATTCAGTATTAGATTTATTTTTATCTACAAATAAATGCAAAGGTTTTTCCAAAACTTCTTTAGATTTATTTATTAAATTTGTTGCAATTCCTCTATTTCTATAATTAATATTTACACATAATTGGTTTAAATAATTATCACTTATACCAACAAAACCTATTATATCGCTTCCAATTATGTAATATATAATACTACTATATGTATTAAATCTGTTTTTTGTAAAATTACAATTTAATAATCTAATACATCTAAATATTTCATTTTCATTTAGTTCTTTAATTAATTTATATACAATCATTCTTATAGTAATTAATAAAATAAAAAAATATATAATAAAGAAGATTTAATATACCTATAATATAATTATTCCAATACTATTTTATTAATAGTGTTATATATATCAATATATTTTTGCGGTATTTTTTCAAAAGATATTAGACACATATTGAATTCAAAATTTTCTAATAAGTTATTTTCGGTAAAATACTTAAGTCTTTCATTGTTAGGAAGAGATGCTATAATTAATGCTTTTTCCTTTGTAATACCTGCTCCAATTTTTGGAATATTATCGCTCTTATCACCATAAATAGCTTTAAATAACAAATTAATATTTGCATTATCATATCCGCGCATTTTTAATTCTTTAAATTGCATATTATAAATGATGACATTTATATCAAGCAATTGTAGAAAATCGTTATCATTTGTTATAATGATAATTTTAGAATTAATTTTTGTTTTAATATTTCTATGTGTTAGATAAATAATATCATCTCCTTCCAATCTATCTGAATGTATAGATTGCAATCCTATTTTCTTAATATATTCATTAAAAATACTAAAAATATGCTTGTTAAAATTGTTTTTTTGATTTCTTGTTGCTTTATATTTATTATATAAATCATTTCTCCATATATCACTTCTCAAACAATCATTGCAAAGTACTATATTATTCTTATTCGTGTTCCATATTTTACATATCTTTTTAATATCATTATCTATATGCTTATAAAATGCTTTAATAAATATTTGATTATCAATATTTTTATTTACATCAATTTCAATAAAATCTTTTTGAAACTTATACCATCTCATTGTAGCAAAATATCTATGAAAAATATAATAACTACAATCTACAAGTACAATATTATTATTTTTATTTAATCTAATAATATTCATATACTTTATTATTATTTTTATTTATTTAAATAATTAATCAATTTTTATATTATAATCAATCAAATATTATTCATTACTTCAATATACCATAATTTTGCATTAGACATTATAACTTTAAAATTTTCTTTATCTTTCTTAATTTCGTGCCATTCGTTTTTAACATTATTAAAATTTTCTTTTTTATTTTTACTAATATCTTTCAGTTGATTAAGACGATATTTTACAAAGATATTGTAATCTGTAGATTTTTTATTCTTATCTAAAATTTTTGACAAATCAATATTTGCAACAAGAGATATATTATTTTCTAAATTAGGATTTTCTTCATTTTTACCACTTTCAATAATTGCTTTATTAGAATTCATAATACTTACAATTTTCTCGTTTAATTTATTATTTTCATTTAGTTTAGGTTCTGTATTATTTATGACAGGATCTTCATGCGTAATTCTAATAATCGTATCATTTTTTACCCAAACCTTTTTGTTATTCTTAATATCAACAACCCAAAGTTCTTTGTCATATCCTTCCATTACTGAATTTATTTCATAACCTTCCGCAGACAGTCCATAATGCAGTGGCGATAATTCTGTACCTGTATAATAGTGTTTTGAAGAATTAATGCAAGGTTTTTTTATAGAAGTCATTCTTGTGTTATAATATAATAATAACTGTAATCAATTTTTATATAATAAATTAAATATGTTTAAATATTATTATATTGTATTAAAAATTGATTTTGTGTGAAACATAATATTTATTATTCTCATGTGTTTTTTCGAAGAATTAAATAAACAAATTGAAAATTTTATTAATAAAAATAATTATAATGAAAATATTATCAATGATATATATGATGCTGAAAGTGATATAATAGATATTTATTATTCAAAAGAAAAATTATTTGAGAAGGAATTAGAGAATATATTTAATAATTATTTTTCAAAATACAAACGATATTCTTTTGAAATATTGTTGATTACTATTTATAATATATATTTACTGAATAATATTAAAGTAAACAACTACTATTGTAGCACATTTAATATTAAAAATATTAATATAGAGGATTAATAGAATTCATATGTCAGAAATAGAAAAACAGAAAAATAAGGCATTTTTAACATATAAGTTTCTTCAAAAGTTTTCTTCTAAATTTAATCCAGTTTTTCTAACTTATATTAAAATAGTATGGATAATATGTTTATTTATAATTTTATATAATTGTGTAATAGCTGTTCTTATATGGTTAGCTAAGAAGACATTTCTTAAATGGTTAATAAAATCTACTTTTGGCGATGATTCTAATTGGATTTCATATGCAATTGGAACAATTTTTGAATTAATTGTTAAAAATGTATATGTATTAACAATAGCAACTATATTATTCCAAACTATTACAATACTGTTAATAGTTTTTTATATCGCTCTTTTAATATGTTTATTTATTTATTCAATAATTCCGTGGCCATTTGTAACTGATAGAGAAGCACCTAGAAAATGGGAATTCTTTAGAAGATTAAAAGAAATTTTTGATTTATTTGAAGGTAAAATATTTATAACTACATTCATAAATAAAAGTTTAGCAGAAATGTTTGCAACATTTTATGGCAATAGAAAAGAAAAGTTTGCAAATATGCCTTCTTTATCAGAAAATATGAAAAAATTATTTGCACAACTTCAAATAGGACCTTATATTGAAGAAATAGACAAAAATTATTATGAAGAGACTAAATATTTACGCGATAGAAAAGATTATTATAATATTGGATATATTCTAGCTTTAAAACATACTGCTGAGGCAAATATTATAAATAATATTATAATATCAACTAGCAAAGAGACTTATGAAAAAAATAGTTTTAAAAATAATTATCTAAATAATGGATTTGAAGAAAATGTTAAAAAAGCATTTCCTATATAAATTTGGGATAAAAATATTATAATTATTATAAGTAAATGGATGCAACTTTAATAAATTCTTTCCCGGAAACATTAAAATATGTTCAGAAAAATAATGTAATAGAAAGTGTATCTTCTATTGAATTATCAGACTCTATTATATTAAATGAAATATCAGATTTTGCAAAAATTATAAAAACATTAGGTATATTTTTTTTAATAGCAGCATTTAACATTGTACTTCCTTATGAAAACAATAAGGAAAATTTTACTTATAAATTATATATTACACTTTTATTTATATTATTAGCATATATAATATATATAAATGAATTATACATTATATTGGGGGTATTTATTTTTGTTGCAATATTTATTATACCTTTATTAATAGTTATATATATTTATCTAGAAAAAAACGAAACTATAAATATAATTTTTTATTCTTATAATAATCAACTTAAAAATGTTTTTAGTAATAATTTTAATAATTATGAATTGATTTTTAATATATTTTTCATAAGTATAATATTTATATTATCAACTGTATTATATTGGGATAATGTATATGCTGATGCTAAAAAAATATCTAAATGCGGACAAATTCTTCAAATAATAGAAGAAAACACTTTAAAAAAAAAACCTTATGTTTATAATATAATAATTATAGATAATGATTCTTTAGATATTAGAATATCAAATTATGTAATTAAGATAATATATGATTTTATAAAAATGAAAACAAATATAGAATATGTAAAAGATAATGCTATTATATATTATACTGATGATGAAATTCTAGAATTTAGAAAAAATTTAATTATAAATATTATAGATGGACTAGATAATCCTAAAGCAACAAACGAAAAAAAGATAGTATTAAAAAATTTAATAAAATTTACTTCAAAATATGAAGATCTTGAATATCATATTGATAATTCAATTAAAGAACATATTAATGAAAAATATAGCATTGAAATTAATAATAAATTTGATAAATATATTTCAGGAAATACATTAAATTCTGATGGAACAGATTTAGCAAAAGAAATTATAAGGTATATAATGAAAGATTTATATACAGAATCAGAAATATATAGTAAAATTGAATTATTTAAAAAACAATCTTCAACAAATGATCAAAAAAAAATAATTATTGAAACAGAAATTGAGTGTAATATAAAAAATATAAAAAAAGATTTATTAAAATATAAAAAATATAATAATAATAATAATGATTTAACAGTTAAATATTTTAATTTAAGAAATATGGATGTAGATACTATAGAAAATATAAACCCTATTATTTTTAATAGTCCTGAAAAATATAAATTTTTATGCGTAGATGAAAATAATAATCCTATATATAATTATTCTTCTAAAGAATTAATAAAATTTACAAAAAATTATGCAAAAAAACAAGATTACAATCCAAGTATAATATATGATATTATATATGCTAAAATAAATAATGATAAAGTATTTACATAATATAAAATTATTATATTAAAGTAAATAATGAATGAATTGATGAAATCTTATATTATTGCTATTGAAGCATACTCTTATTATATTTTGTATACTTTGTCTACTATAGGACAACACTCATATAATATTACTATATATCAACATTTTATATGTATATTTTTCATACTTCTAATGATTTTCATAATACTTATAATATATTACGATACAATATATAGAGAAGCAAATAATATTAAAAGATGTAGAGATATAGAGTTAACAACTACAATAAATGATAGTATAGATTATCCATATGTATATAATATATACGTTATTAATAAGAAAGATATAAAAAATGTATTAAAAAATTATATATTTTATATTCAATATGATTTTGTAAATAATAATACATTGGTTAAATTTGGAAGTAATATTGATGGAGATGTTATAATTTCGCATAGAGATAATGATATTGATAATCAATTAATTGAGAAAGCATTTTATTATTACGATTTAGATGTAGATTTTGGACATCCTATTGAATACGAAAATAAAGGTAAAATGTATTATGTTAATAAAGATATTATATCAAAAGATGATTATACATTTGTTGTATCTAGATATGATAATAAGGATATATTAAAAGATCCTTCTGCGTATGAATTGTTAAATTTTGTAAAAAAATACGGATTTGATTCTGATTTTACTAATCTAGCACCTATTTATAATATAAAATATGCCGTTGATAATAAGAAAAATAAATTATCTATATAAAAACTTCTTTTAATAATTTTTTTAATTCTTCTACTTTTTCTGAGTTTTTAATTTTAGGATAAGTAATATTAAATTCTATATACATATTTCCTTTATTATTTGTATTAATAATTGGAAGTCCTTTACCTTCAATCATATATTTTTTGCCATTTGAAATTACACCAAAAATTTTTGTATTAATTTCTATAGTTTCTTTAAAATATGGAATTATAATATTTACACCTACTACTGAATTAATGAAAGATATCTCTGTTTTATAATGAAGATCATTTCCGTTTCTCACAAAATGCGGATGTTCTTCTATTCTAATACTAATAATTAGGTCTCCTGGTTTTATATTTTCTACTTTAGGTTGTTCTCCTAATTCAGGAAATGCTGTTCTATATGATTCATTAACACCTTTTGGTATTATTAAAGTTGCTTTAACATCCTTATTAAAAAAACCCTTTCCACTACATAGTTTACATCCTGATTTTCCTTGAATAATTATTCCATCACCTCCACATTTATTACATTGAGATTGAAAAATAGTTTGCATAATTCCCATATTTTGTATGCGATGTATAAATCCTTTTCCGTCACAATCAGGACATTCTGTATTACAACTGGTACAATACTTTTTCAATTTTATATTTAAATCTTTTTTAAAACCTTCGTATACATCATCTAATGTTAGATTAAATACACTTTCTATTGAATCTGCTTTATTATGTCTTCTTTCTTGTCGTCCTGGTCTGCCACCTCCACTTCCAAAACCAAATATATCATCAGGAAATCCTCCTCCATGTCCTCTAAAGAATGCCTCAAAAATATCTCTGTGATTTCTCATTTCATCATTCCCTCCTCCACCTTCATTATAATTATTATCTCCACAATGGTCATATCTGTTCCTTTTTTCCTTGTCACTTAAAATACTATATGCATTAGATATTTCTTTGAATTTAGTTGCACTATCTGCATCTCCTTTATTTTTATCAGGATGGTATTGCATCGCTTTTTTTTTATATGCACTTTTTATTTCATCGTCTGAAGCGTTTTTATTAACTTCTAAAATATTATATAATTTATAATTATCACCCATTTCTTTTATAAAAATATATATTAAATGTTTATATATAATAAAAAATATATAATTTTTTCTTAGTAAAATAATATTAAATACTATTTAATTACATTTAATTACATTTAATTACATTTAATTACATTTAATTACATTTAATTACATTTAATTACATTTAATTACATTTAATTACATTTAATTACATTTAATTACATTTAATTACATTTAAT
>Ga0194129_10002450_pt1 | contig 27920 bp, 29 predicted proteins | sample TA2KigCa35mmetaG_FD_150862 | JGI IMG/M metagenome (GOLD analysis project Ga0194129, IMG submission 150862) | Freshwater microbial communities from Lake Tanganyika, Tanzania - TA2015038 Kigoma Deep Cast 35m | ecosystem: Environmental > Aquatic > Freshwater > Lake | place: Tanzania: Lake...
CCCATTCCAAGAACTTGTGCACCAGTTAATGTTGCCACATCAACCATATAGTTTGGCTTCGATTCCAAAGCTTTTACAATTGCATCTGCGAGAACTAATCGACCTTCGGCATCAGTGTTTAGCACCTCCACTGTCTTGCCACCGTAAATTTTTAGAACATCACCAGGTCTACTAGCTGTTCCGCTAGGCATATTTTCAGCTAAAGCAGCCCAAGCAGTGATATGAACTTTGATACCAAGATCAGCAATCGCAATTATTGATGCAACTACGGCACCTGCTCCGCTCATATCAAACTTCATATCGTGCATATTTAATCCAGGCTTAAGCGAAATTCCACCAGTATCAAACGTAATTCCTTTTCCGATTAACGCTAGATGCTTTTTTGCTCCTTTTGGTTTGTATTCCAATTTCAAAAGCCTGGGCGGCCGGGACGAACCTTGACCAACACCCATAATCCCACCAAAGCCCTCAGCAATTAACTTCTTTTCATCCCAAATAGTTGCAGTAATTGGTCTGGTCCCAATTGACTTTTTTGCACGTGATACAAACTCAGCGGGTGGGAGATGACTTGGAGGAGTATTGCCAAGATCGCGAGCGAAGTGAATTGCATTAATCAACTTAGAAATTTCCGTCGCCATATTTTTGCTACCATGCTTGGAGTGCACGGTGATGCTTGAAACTGGCATTTTTTGATCAGCAAGTGAGTCTTTTCTGAACTCAGTGAATGCATAAGCTGCGAGCATTGCACCTTCGGCAACTGCTTTGGCGTCTGCTTGATCTTGATCTCGAAGGGCATAGTTAACTCTTTTGTTGCCAGCCAGTGCGCGCGTAACATCTCCAGCAAGTGCGCGAAGTTGTTCAGTGGAAATTTCTGACCAGATGCCAACTGCAAGAATTGATTTAGCAGAAGCGATGCCGGAACTTGGGATTCGGATTTGTTCTCCCGGTTTTCCAGTTGCCCCTACGGCAGCTAATGCACTTAGAATTTTTTTGCTTTGAGTTGCAGTTATTGATTTAGGCAGAATTGTTAATTTCTTGTTTACTTCTATCACGCCAATAACCAGTACGTCAGTTGCTGCCGTTGCCGGTGCGGTGGCGGCAAACTTAAGAGTTGTGTTTGTCATGGGCTAACCTTATGAAAACCTCCGAGGATATGCAGATTTAGCCTCGAACTAGTAGGGCTGCGGTCCGGGCCAAACTAATGGCAGCAATTCCTGCTAATCCATCACCAGCAGAAACTTGATTGGCTGGCAAAGAAATCCAATTACGATGTTTGAAGAGAGCCATTCCGGCGGGAGAAGCTGGTGAATCAGCCACGAAGAGCCAGGACCGAGCTGCAACTGAAAACTCAAAAACTATTGATGCTGCAAGTAGGGCTCTAGTGCCGTCAATAATCACTGGTGTGCGCCTAGCAATAGTGGAAGCAATTTGCATCGCCAATTCGAGAATAGGTTCGGTATGAAAGTGATCAATTAGTTCCGATAACGTTTCCGCATTTATTTGCTTAAACAAATCTCTTAAATTTACAATTGCTTGCTGCCAAACAGCATCATCCGTTGCTTTAAAACCTAAAAGTTGAACAAAGTCTCTATTGCAAATAATCCGAGTAAAGACATACTCGACATCTGACAATCGATCACCTGCGGCAATTGCAATCAAATCACTTGCACTTGGTGGACGCTCAAATATCTCAATTGAATTTGATGCAGCAGCGGACTGAAGAAAATCTGAAGGATTGGAACATACTAAAACCGTTTCTTTAGCCAAACAGTTAGTAGCAGCAAGTTCTGCAGCGAAACTGCCTAATGCGCCAGGAACTTCCGCTAACGAGGTAACCGCCTTTCGCCTTGCTGCTGAATCTGCCAAACCAATTTCGCTTGCAACACTTCTTAACTGATCAGATTTACTCAATTCAAATTCTCCTGAAGGACAAATTTTGTGGGTCGCGTTATTCGTCTTAAGGTTCTTAACATTCCTCCACCGATTAGCATAATTAGGGTGAAAGTGACTATCGCCCTAGGGATGTCAAACGTAGCACTGGTTGTAATTGAATAGAGCATTAGTCGATTTAAGTTATCAGTAATCTGCGCTCCGGGTAGAAATTCAATTGCAACGTTACCAACAGTTGCAGTTGGCCAGAACCAGAGATTCAAAAGTAAGCCAACAATCAAACTAAGTAATGCACCAAGAATTGCCAACAACGGTACTTCAATTTTGTTTTTGGGAATTGGTATCAAACCTGCAATCAATCCAACCCATCCTGCTGCCAACATTTGAAAGGGCAACCACGGTCCAATACCACCAGTAATTACCGCACTTGACACCATACCCAAGCTACCAGCGCTAAATCCAATTGTTGGTCCGAGTGCACGCCCAGCAATTACTATGAATGCCCACATCGGCTCAATTCCAAACGCATGCGCACCAAGAAGTCTTGCTGCAGCAATTAATGCCGCAAGTAGACCCAGCAGAGCAATCGCCTTGGAATGTAGGTTCCCAGACGAAATTGCCGTGAAAACGGCTAAGAGCGAAACTGACAAAATCAGCGCAGTTAATACAGGAGCAAAATATGGTGAGATGAGAGATTCTGAAGTTAAGATTAATGGCCAACTAAACGCAATAATGCCAATCGCAGAAGTAAGCATCAAGAGCGCTGGTGTAATTACTATCGCGAATTTAGCCTGCAAGTTGGATGGCATCTACAGCTTCTTGAATTGTAAGTAGATTTAGTGGAGCAAATGCACGAGTAATTTGTGGAGTGTAATCAATTGATTCAAGAAGAACTTCTCGTGCAGGGCCGTTTGCAATAATTCCGCCATCAGCAAGCAACACAACGCGTGCCTCTAACTCAGCAACCAGTTCAACATCATGAGTTGCCACGACTACTGATATCCCGGATGTTTTTAGTTTTTTCAGGTGGTTTATTAATTGATTTTTTGCGAAGTAGTCAAGTCCCCGCGTTGGCTCATCGAGCAGAATGAGTTTGGGAGAATTAACTAAAACTATTGATAATGTAAGTAACAATTGTTGACCTTCAGATAAATCTAATGGGTGCTGCGTGAAACTAATTTCTGGCAAGAATTTCTTTACATGATTTTTGGTAGTACCATCCGGTAATCCTGAAATTTGGTCAGTAAGTGCGCATTCTTCATCAATAGTGGTTTGCAAGAGTAAGTCAGCAGGCTCTTGTGGAACAAAACCAATGTATTTTAAGAATTCTTTACCAGATAATTTTGCAGGATCTAGATTTAGCAGATTAACATCTCCGTAATCAGGTTTGATTAACCCAGCTAATGTTGCCAGTAACGTTGACTTTCCAGCACCATTTTTACCCAGAACTGCAAGAGTTTCGCCAAATTGAATGGAAAATGAAATTCCATTTAAGGCTTGAACATTCGCAAATCTAACCGTGACATTTGATAAAGTTGAGAGCACTTCTGCATGCTCACTACTTGGTTTAATTATTGGTGTTAAAGACTGTAATAAAGGTGCCGTAAATTTCTTAGCAGCACGCACATTTAGAGGTGTAGGTTGCCAGTTAAGTTGCTTTGCAAGTTGAACGATGGGTGGAGCTAGATCGACATTAGGAATAATGCTCTTAACATCACCAACTAAAATCCGAGACCCTTCGCCTGGTACATAAATTAGCCGATCAGCAAATTGAAGGATTCGCTCTAGACGGTGTTCAGCAACTACGATAGAAATTCCTAATTCATAAGTAAGCCTTTGCAATATACCAAGGACTTCCTCGGCTGCTGGAGGGTCTAACGCACTGGTCGGCTCATCGAGCACAAGAACTTTAGGTCGATTGACTAATACAGATGCAATTGCGACCCTCTGCTGCATTCCAGCTGAAAGTATTTCTAGGGGTTTGGCTAAAGAGTCTTTTAAGCCAACCAATTCAGAAGTTTCATCAATTCGCTGTTGCATAACTCGTATATCAACGCCTTGACACTCTAGCGAATATGCTAATTCTTCTTTGACAGTACTTGTTACAAAACCATCTCTAGGTTTTTGCCCAACTACGCCGACAGTTTCTGCAAGATCTCTTGGCTTATATGACATTGTATTGAAACCAAAAACCTCAATATCTCCTGCCAACAAACCGCCAGTTAGATGCGGGGCAGAGCCGTTAATTAGATTTAACAAAGTTGACTTACCTGACCCGGTTTTGCCCACAACTAAATTGAACTCGCCCGGCTTAAGCTCGGCATTAAAATCTCGAATGATCACTGCAGAGTTTTGTTGATAAGCGAAAGACACAGCCTTAAATTTGATCATCTTTGAAATCCTTTTGGAATTTGTGGAGATAACCAGATAGGTGTAAAAAAACAAATAAATAATGCAGGAATCAATGCAAGTAAGGGGAGTGCTTGTGCAAGTCCTAACCATACGCCGATTGCAGACGATGCAATAATCCATACTTCAGGTGAGCGGAATTCTAATTTTTCAAGTCGAGTTCTAAGTCGAAATTTTCCACTTAAAACAATTGATAATGTAATACTGGATATCGAGAGAATAAGTAGACTTAAACCGATAACATTGAGTGGATTTCTCAATACTTGATAAATTGAAATCATCAATAGAAAAAGTCCACCAATAAGTGATAAACCAATAAGATTTGCGTTAACAACGTTCAATCTGGTTTTACCAAATCCTCTAGATTCCATTGCATTTGAAAGAGTTACGGCTCTATTTAATGAACTGTCAATTAGCGGCATCATCAACTTAATGTTTTGACGCAGTCCAACAACAGGTTTGCCCCTAAGAGCTGCTGACTTTTTGATCCGTCGTGCATCCGCACTCAAGGTAGGTAAGAACCCAACGGCAATTACCGTAACCAGCCCTGCTTCATAAATCGCGTTAGGCAATGACTTTAAAAGTAAATTTGGAGGAACTAATGTCGCTGGAGCTGAAGCAGCAACAATCACGGTAGCAAGTTTGAAACCGTGCACAAGTGCTGCTAGTGCTCCGGTTGCTCCAAGGATGCCACCTAGTTTGATGCCGCCGAGCCATCGGGGTAATTGAATTTCGGGTAGGGCCAATAAAACTGGTCCACCAAAATGTACGCCAAAGATAACTTCAATCATTAATCGAAAAAAAATAACAAAAAGAGCGATTCTGAAAAGTATAGAAATTGAATTTCCCCAAGAGGCATTGGGGCGTTTCAAGTAAACAACTGAGATGATTGCAGCACAAATTGATACGTGGATAAACCAATTTTCTGCAGCAATTGCAAGCGTTGCAGCTGCTAATCCCCAAACCCACCAAGCTAATGGATGAAGCCAACGCTCAGTTTTGTTTTTGGTTGCGAAACTAGTCAACTGCGCAGTCATTTTTTATTGCGGCTAACTGCAAAAACAATCACTAAAACGATAACCGTAATTACCCCTGCATAAATGAGAGTATTTCCACCCTCATTAATTACTTCTGATTGTGGGATCTCATCAACTTCTTCTACTGCAGTTGTTTCTGATTGCGCTTCTGTGTTGAGGTCAGTAACTTCAGCCCCACACTCGTTGGCTGGAAATCCTTCGATTCCACAAACAAATCCTCCATCAGCGCGGACATTGGCAGCCATTGCAAGTGCATCCGCACTTGATCCACCAGTTGGCATAGTTATGCATTCCACTCGATTAGTAGGTGGAGTTTCGCCACTAGGTGCTTGTTCTAAGTCACCAAAATCAATAACAACGGCAACTCGAGTTAATCCTTCTACCTGCTCAGATCCTGGACACATTGCTTCAAAATCTGGCATTTCTCTTGGCTCAGGCGTTTGAGTATCAGTGCCTACACCAAATCTCCAGCCATCAACTGAGCCATCTGTTGGAATGTTTTCGTTAGCTCCAACCAGCGCCATAGTCCAGGCACCATCAGATCCAGTGAAAAAACCCCAATAGCGATATGACGATGCAGCTGCAGGAGCAGTCAAACCAACAATAAATAAAACCGCAAAGAAAATTCTAAATGTAACTTTTAACACTGATTCTCCGTTTCAATTACGGTCGCAAGCAGAAACGGTGTCTTACTGGAAATCAAAATGCCCTCACAATAATGCGAGGGCGAAGACCAGATTTTGGACTCCGCCCGCTGTCCACGACGGGTTTATGTTGTCGCACACTTGCTAGGCACTCCGACTTGTCGTTTGGCTACTTTCGTATACGACCTACGGTTGCGGGACAGTGCCGGATTCCGACCGGCTTCCCCTAGACACTCAAGTGCTTATTTAGTTATGGAAATAACTCTAATACCTAGCAACACTAGACTTCAACTTGATAGACGGTGTTTTATCTTCTTTCAGGGGAATTGATTGAGTAAGTCTCACGCTGAAAAGCTTGGTTCAAGGTATTACCAACTCTTTAGGTCTGCCATAGTGTCTAACTTAGGCGATGGTATTGCTTTAATCGCTTACCCGTGGTTAGCCTCAGCAGTAACCAGATCTCCAATTTTGATTGCTTTGATTGCAGTAATGGCCAGATTGCCCTGGCTTCTTTTTTCTTTACCAGCAGGTGTGATAACTGATCGTCTTGATCGAAAAAAATTAATTATTAGTATGGATTTAATCCGAGGCGTGGTAACGATCATCATTGGCTTACTTGTCCTGCTCCAGCAAAATCAATTAGTTGGCCTGAAGGATATTAATGTTGTAAAGATTGAAACAAATTACTTTTTGTATTCCGTGCTATTAATCGCTACATTTATTGCAGGTTGCGCTGAAGTTCTGAGAGACAATTCAGCCCAGACAGTTTTGCCGGCAATTGTTGAAAAACCACTACTTGAAAAAGCAAATGGCAGACTTTGGTCAGCTGAGTTTGTGGTTAACAGCTTTATTGGTCCACTGCTTGGAAGTTTCATTATAGGACTTGCCATATACCTACCTTTTTTTATAAACGGTGGCTCATTTTTCATTGCGGCAGCAATGATGGCAGCGATAGCTGGAAACTTTAATGCTGTTCGAGAGTTTGATTCGGAAACTGGAGGTAATTGGCGTAGAGAACTTAAGGAAGGGTTGAGCTGGCTCTGGCAACATAATCTGCTTCGGCCACTGGCAATCTATTTGGGTTTGATGAATGCTTTATCTGCTATGGCGGTAGCAACATATATTTTGTTTGCTCAAGAGATACTTCAAACCTCAGTGCTTGAGTTTGCCATATTGGGAACGGGGGCTGCACTTGGCGGAATTATTGGCGGTGTAGTTGCACACCGAATAACAAAACTAATTGGTCCAGGAACTTCACTGAAGTTATTTATGTTTGGTGCAGCTGTGTTGATGATTGCCACTGGACTCGTTTCAAATTGGGTTCTAGTTTGGATTTTTAGTTTGTTATCGACGCTTCTTGCAGTATTGTGGAATGTTATTACCGTTTCGCTTCGTCAACAGATCATTCCAGATCAGCTGTTAGGGCGTGTAAATAGCACTTATCGATTTTTTGGCCTGGGTTTAATGCCAATAGGTTCGCTGGTTGGGGGAGGCGTAATTGCCTTTGCCGAGCTATTTGGCAACAGAGAATTCGCGTTGAGATTGCCGTTCGTGCTCGGCGGCATACTGCACTTGATTCTCTTTTTGTTCGCTCGTCGGATTCTGACCAACGAACTAATAGATAATGCGAAAAATATAAATTAAGCGCGCGGGTTAGGTGAGATGGTTTGCTTTACATCTCGCTCAACCACTGAACCAACTACCTCATCAATGCGCTTCATTACATCTGCTTCTAGAACAATATCTGCAGCTTGAATGTTCTCGATAATCTGCTCTGGCTTGCTTGCGCCGACAATTGCTGATGCAACATTTTGATTTTGAAGCACCCAAGCAATTGATAACTGACCAAGAGAGATTCCGAGGTCAGCTGCGATTGGCTTTAAGTTCTGTACGGCGTTTAGAACATCATCTCTCATCCAACGTTCAATCATTCGGGAGCCATTAGGGTCAGTTGCCCGAGATCCTGCAGGAGCAGCTTTACCAGGAAAATATTTACCGGTCAAAACACCTTGTGCCATTGGAGACCAAACAATTTGAGAGATGCCATTTTCCTCTGAAGTTGGAATAACTTCACCTTCAATAACCCGCCACAACATTGAATACTGTGGTTGATTTGAAACGATCTTGTCAAAATTCATCTGTTTGGCAATATCTACCGCTTGTTGGATTTGGGCTGCGGTCCATTCTGAAACTCCGATGTATAAGGCTTTACCAGATCTGACAATATCCTCGAATGTCCGCATTGTTTCTTCCAGCGGAGTTTCATAATCAAATCGGTGCGCTTGATAAAGATCAACATAATCGGTCTTTAACCGTCGCAAAGATCCATTAATTGCTTCCATTATGTGTTTACGTGAAAGGCCGCGATCGTTAACACCTGCACCAATGGGCCAATAAACTTTTGTGAAAAGCTCTATTCCTTCTCGGCGAAAATCCTTAATAGCATCAGCTAATACAACTTCAGCCTTGGTGCCGGCATATACATCTGCTGTATCAAAAGTGGTAATGCCATTTTCATATGCAGCTTGAACTGTCTTGATGGCAGCGTCAGCTTCTACTTGACTGCCATGGGTAAGCCAATTTCCATAAGAAATTGCGGATACTTTAAATCCAGTATTTCCTAATTTTCGATAATGCATTATTTCTTTACCTCCTTCTTTTCTATTGGCTTACCACCAATTCTTACTTTAGGGGCAGGCAGTCGCATCCTTCGCATCTGTAACGATCTGCTTATTGCATACCAACCAACACGTCTTGTTTCAGGCGTACGACCAAATTTGGCTCTAACTCTACGCCTTACTCTAAACAACATTGCAAATAAATCAGTTGCTAAGAGCACCATCATAAACAGCCAAATAAAGTAAATGCCTTGCTGAATGGCTAAAACTGGAATTAGAGAAGCTGCTAAAACCAAAATTGCAAATGGCAGGAAAATTTCTCCTGCGCTCCATCTACTATCCACTGTGTCTCGAACAAAAGACCTAATCGGCCCTTGGTCGCGGGGTGGGAAATAACGCTCATCATTATTTTTAAGGCCCTGTCGCATTTTGATTGCTGCTTCACGTTGCTGGGTACGCATCACTTTGCGTGCTGCTTTTCGGTCAACAGTTGCCTTGAGTCGCTCTTTTCGAGCGGCTTGAGATTCTTTGCGTTTCGGGGTTGGTCTACCTTTGCCTGATGATGCGGTCACGGCTTCAGTCTAGGCGGAGTAGCAGATGCGCGTACTAGTTGTGCCCGATTCCTTTACGGGAACTCTCACTGCGGGAGAAGCCGCAATGGCAATAGCTGAAGGTTGGCAAGAGAGTGCCAAGAGTGATGAAATCTCTAAGCTCGCACTATCTGACGGGGACCTGGATTTATTGCGGCAATGTTAACCAGCACTAACTATCAAGTGCAGAAAATTAATACTTCGAATTTGATTGGCGAACCAATTGAAATTTCTATTGCAGTTTCAAACAATAGAAAAGAATTTTTTATTGAATCCGCCCAAATCATCGGAAGTGAATTCGTAGCTTCAGATGAACAAAAAAAACCAGACGAGTACACCAGTTATGGGATTGGTGAGGCAGTTAAGAAGTGTATTGAACTTGGTGCGCAGAAGATTGTGATTGGACTTGGTGGCACAGCATCAATTGATGGTGGTGCTGGAATGATCGCAGCTTTGGGTGCTCAGCCCAAAGAATTGTTGGATTCAGGTGGATTGAAACTCAAGCAGCTTAAGGGGTTGGATCTTTCGGTTCCAATTAAACTTCTAGAAAACATTGATTTAATTGTCGCAGCTGATGTTGATGTGCCTCTGCTTGGTATTCGAGGTGCAGCAATGGGTTTTGGTGCACAAAAAGGTGCATCGCCTGAACTGCAGACAGAATTGGAGAGTTCATTAACTCACTACAGCGATTTGTTTCCAGTTCGCAATGATGGCAAACACCCTGCAGTGATGCTGGGGGCTGGAGCGGCTGGTGGAATTGGATTTGCTGCCCTAGCTCTGGGTGGAAAGAAAGTCGCGGGTTTTGAATACGTGGCACAGGCGTTTGATTTACCCACTCAGATTTCTAAGTGCGATTTGGTCATTTCTGGAGAAGGCAAATTTGACTGGCAAAGTTTGCAAGGTAAGGCAATTGCTCAACTTGCCCAATTAACGCTCACGCTTGGCAAGCCGCTGTTGGTTTTGGCAGGTCAGGTGGATGTTGGCCGTCGTGAATGGTCTACTTTGGGAATTGCTGGTGCTTACTCTTGTTCTGAAGACGGAGAGATACCAGCAAACCCTAAAACAGCGCTCAGGGATTTAGCTGCCAGAGTCGCCAAAACATTTTCGCCAACTTCGTGGCAGAATTAGTCCATTGATCCTAGGAGAGAAAATGACTGTTGAAGCAAGTGCCACTTCAGTGCAACTTACCGATGCCGCTGCTATGAAAGTCAAGTCTCTGCTTGATCAAGAAGGCAGAGATGATTTAAGCCTTCGAGTCGCAGTACAACCAGGTGGCTGTAGCGGACTGCGTTATCAGCTTTATTTTGATGACCGCTCGATGGATGGTGATCAAATCAATACTTTTGGTAATGTCAAAGTAGTTGTGGACAAAATGAGCGTGCCTTATTTATCTGGAGCAATTGTCGATTTTGTAGACACCATTGAGAAGCAGGGTTTCACAATTGATAACCCGAATGCTGGTGGATCTTGCGCCTGCGGTGATTCGTTCCATTAATTTGCATCTGCTGGCTACATTTACCTAATGCGCATTTTGGTTTCTGGCTCAATTGCCACGGATCACTTGATGCGCTTTCCAGGAAAATTTACTGATTCGCTCGTTGCGGAGCAACTAAATAATGTATCCCTTTCTTTTTTAGTTGATGACCTAGTTGTCCATCGAGGAGGTGCAGGTGCAAATATCTCATTTGGCTTAGGCTGCTTGGGATTAAAACCAATCTTGGTCGGTGCAGTTGGAGTTGATTTTGTTGACTATAGATCATGGCTTGAGCGGCATGGCGTTGATTGCGAAAGTATTTATGTAAGTGAAGTTGCTCAAACTGCCAGATTTGTTTGCACGACCGATGAAGCACAAAATCAAATTGCTTCATTTTATGCAGGCGCAATGAGCGAAGCGAGAAACATTGAGTTAAGTCCAATTGTGAATCGAATTGGGGAGTCACCTCTTATTCTGATCGGTCCAGATGATCCCGAAGCAATGATTAGACATACAGATGAATGTCGCCAGCGAGGTTATGAATTTGCGGCTGACCCGAGTCAACAGTTGGCTAGGATGGATGGCGAAGAGATTCGACTCTTGATTGATGGTGCAAAATACTTGTTCACCAATGAATATGAAGCAGCTCTAATTGAGCAAAAGGCTGGTTGGAGTTCTGATGAGATTTTGCAGCGTGTGCATTATATCGCATTACGACTTTGGGCGCGAAAGGTGCGCGCGTTGAAACGGCATCTGGGAATGCAATTGAGGTGGGTTGCCCAAAGGAGCGAGAGATAGCAGATCCAACAGGCGTTGGTGACGGCTTTCGGGCTGGGTTCCTAGCTGGAGTTGCCAAGGGGCTTTCACATGAAAGAGCAGCTCAAATCGGTGCGACTTTGGCCACATTAGTTATTGAGAATGTTGGACCACAGGAGTATAGATTCGAGGAAAATGACTTTATTTCGCGTATTTTGACCACTTACGGCATGGTGGCTGCGGAAGAGATTTCCGCAGTCTTATGAGCAGACTGCGATAACCTTAGCCAGATCACAAATTCCGCCAGGAGGATAAGCCTGTGGCTATCACGCGCGCTTCGCTAGTTCGAGCAACCACGCTAATTTTGTTGTTTCCGATTTTGGCCTCGTGCGGAATGATTGAAGACAATGAGTTCACTCGGGTTGGCTTCCCTGAGCCAGCCACTAAAGAAGGCCCGGGCATTATTGAGCTCTGGCAAGGATTTTGGATTGTTGCAATTGCTGTTGGGCTTTTAGTTATTGGTCTTTTAGTTTTTGCATCTATAAAGTTTCGTCGTCGTTCAGATGATGAAGTTCCAGCGCAGGTTCGTTACAACATTCCAATTGAGATTTTATATACCGTTGTTCCGCTAATTATTGTGCTCGCACTGTTTGGGTTTACCGCAAGAGAGCAAACCAAATTAACTGCATTAACAAATGAATATACCCATGTTGTTAACGTTGTAGGTTTTCGTTGGTCGTGGGCATTTAATTATGTTGACGAAGGTGTATATGGAACGGGCACTCCAGGCGTTGTACCCACCTTGTATTTACCGGTAGATGAGAAAGTTAGATTTGAGTTGACCTCGCCTGACGTGCTGCATTCATTTTGGATTCCATCATTTCTATTCAAAATGGATATTGTTCCCGGGGCAATTAACCGCTTTGAGCTAACTCCCGATAAAGAAGGTTCATTTGTTGGAAAGTGCGCAGAGCTGTGTGGACAAGACCATGCTCGAATGCTGTTCAATGTGAAAGTTGTAAGTCGCGCTGAATATAACCAATATATTTCAGGCCTAAGAGCAAAGGGGCAAACTGGAATGCTCCCACCGGGAATATTGCCTAAAAATGAAACTACTACAAATGCAGGAGCTAACTGATGACTACTCTAGATGATCGACCAATAACAGAACCTCGTGTTCAAAAAACGCGTCGATATTCCAAGGGACAAACATTTGTGAACTGGGCAACCAGTACTGATCACAAAACAATCGGTTATTTGTATTTGATTACTGCTTTTGTGTTTTTTGGACTTGCTGGATTAATGGCATTAGCAGTTCGGGCTGAATTAGCTCAACCTGGATTGCAATTTGTTTCAAACGAGCAATATAACCAGTTGTTTACAATGCACGGCACGATCATGTTGTTTTTGTTCGCAACTCCGCTGTTTGTTGGATTTGGAAATGTGATTATGCCTCTACAAATTGGTGCTCCAGATGTAGCCTTCCCTAGATTAAATATGCTCGGTTATTGGCTTTTTCTGTTCGGCGGAATAATTGTTTGCCTTGGGTTCTTTACACCAGGTGGTGCGGCTGCTTTTGGCTGGTTTGCTTACACGCCGCTTTCTACCGAAGCATTTAGTCCAGGTGCTGGTGGGGACTTTTGGTTGATGGGATTGGCACTAAGCGGTTTGGCAACAATTTTAGGGTCAGTGAATTTCATCACGACTATTCTCACTATGCGTGCACCAGGTATGACAATGTTTCGAACATCAATTTTTACTTGGACAATTTTTATCACATCAGTTTTGGTTTTAGTCGCATTCCCAATTCTTGCGGCAGCACTGCTTGGATTGTTTCTAGATAGAAATTTTGACAGTATGCTTTTTGATCCAGCACATGGCGGAGCTATTCTGTGGCAACACCTATTCTGGTTCTTTGGACACCCTGAGGTTTACATTATTGCGTTACCATTTTTTGGAATTGCTTCGGAAATCCTGCCAGTGTTTTCTCGCAAACCTATTTTTGGTTATAAAGGTTTGGTTTATGCAACAATGGCAATTGCGGCACTTTCTGTTGCAGTGTGGGCGCATCATATGTATGTCACAGGTGCTGTCTCATTATCGTTTTTTGCATTAACCACAATGCTTATTGCCGTCCCAACGGGCGTTAAGTTCTTTAATTGGATTGGCACAATGTGGCGAGGGTCAATTTCATTTGAAACTCCGATGCTTTGGACAGTTGGCTTTTTGACTACTTTCCTTATTGGTGGATTAACGGGTGTGATGTTGGCTGCGCCTGCAATTGACTTCCATGTTTCTGATTCATATTTTGTGGTAGCACATTTTCACTACACAGTTTTTGGCACTGTAGTGTTTATGATGTTTGCTGGTTTCTATTTCTGGTGGCCCAAGATGACCGGCAGAATGTTGGATGAAAAGCTTGGGAAATTACATTTTTGGTTGCTATTTATTGGCTTTCATACCACGTTCTTGGTGCAGCATTGGCTAGGCGCAGAAGGTATGCCAAGACGCTATAGCGATTACTTAGCTAGCGATGGCTTTACAACGTTAAACATTGTGTCATCAGTTGGTGCAGCCATCTTAGGAATTTCAACTCTACCTTGGCTGTATAACGTCTATAAGACTTGGCGGTTTGCACCTAAAGTCAACACGGATGATCCATGGGGCTGGGGAATGTCATTGGAGTGGGCAACCAGTTGCCCTCCTCCTCGATACAACTTTGTATCGATACCACGAATTAGAAGTGAGCGACCAGCATTTGATTTACATCATCCCGAACTAGGTGACGACCCAAATACCAATCATAATTTGGCCGGAAAGAAACACTAATGAAACAAAGCGGCCTTATTTATATGCTGGGTGCACTTTTTTATTTTGTAGTTTCAGCTATTTATTGGGTGTGGACTGAAGAAATAGTTGGAACAACTGGAATGCTGCTTACGGGTTTCCTATCCTTATTGACTGGGTTTTATGTTCTTTTCACTGCAAGAAGGATTGGGCCAGGACCAGAAGATATCGAATCTGCCGAGATAGCAGATGCTGATCCTGATTATGGCTTTTACTCACCAGGCTCATGGTGGCCGTTACCTGTTGCATTTAGTGCTGCGGTGATTGCGGTTGGGTTTATTTTTGCAGCCTGGTTGGTTTTGCTTGGAACGCTTGCGCTTCTTATTAGTTTAGGTGGTTGGACTTTGGAGTATTACCGAGGTCCTAGACTGCCTGAAGCTTGATTATTCCCAAAGCATTTTTTGAAATATTTGTTGCTAGTTTTGCATTAAGACTGGCCCCTGCGGCCGCACCGATAAACAGTGGCAATGCCGCACCTAATCTAGCAGGCAATAACTTGGCCCCAACTTTAATGGCAACTTTCTCAGCTAATTTCTTATTCAGCGTTTCAATAAATCTTTTTGATTCACCAGCTAACTGCAAAGAATCAGATTCACCAATAAGCGCACTGAGCACCGTTAATCTTCGCAATTGAGGTTCATCAAGTGTGAGATCATGCAAGGCGGCTAGAAGTAGTACATGGTTAACACTGGTTTTACCAAAGACAAACAAGTCCCCAGCAGTGCTACTTATTGTGCTCATTGTTCCAAAATATGGAGCTGCAGCAATAGCACCAGATAGCGCACCTATCGATCCAACTTGAATCAGATATCGATTAGTTGCCACTTGGCATAGTTGATTTACTGAGTGATTTGGATGCCTAGATCTTAAGTCTGATGCCGTTGCCCAACTCTTGGCATATTGTCCTGAGATTCCCACATCGCCGCCGCGAAGAAACAAATTCCCAAGTTGCTTGATAGCGGTTTCTTTACTAATCATCTCAGAATGGTACGTCATCTGTTTGGTCCACTGGTTCGACTAAGGCCAGTGCTCTTGCTAAAGCATCAATTGCTACTGGTTGATCATTAATGATTTCACCAGTTACAACATCAACTGTCAAGCCTTCAACAATTACTTCCTTTGAGTTTGCGGATTCAACCCGTTTATCACACCAAGAACTAACTGGGCAGTTTATGCATGCCATTCCTGGTGATGCTAAAAACTCTTCATCGTGATGAATGGCATCAAAGCTAATTGCCATTGCTTTTCTAGCAGCCAATACGATGCGCGGATCAGTTGTATCGAAAGATAAAACTTTTCCAGATTCCGGGGTGAGAATTTCAAGCTCTACCGTGCCACCAGAATCTGCCTGAATTCCAATTGCAAATGCGACCTGAGGATAGAGGAGTAAGTATTCGGCTTCGGTTAACTGCTGCAGCGTTGAAGAAGTTTTTATCTCACGCCATAGCGGCTTTTCATTTCTAACTCCAACTTCATCGGCCCGCGTGGTAATCACAACGTCAGCATCACTATCCCAGATAGTTCGTGATTCCTCACTTCGCAATTTTGTGTTTGGAGTTTGTAAAGGGCAGACCTGGAAGTGACTTGATATCCAACTGCGAGCTTGATCTAAATATTCTTGCGCCCAACCCAAACTGCTGGCGATCTCTCCTAAACCGGACTCAGGTAGATCTGCAATACTGCAGGGAATTTGTCGTTCATGTGCTTTCATAATCCACTCATGAACCGCCTGACCACGCACAAGGGCTTGAGTGGACTCAAACTCACTTTTTGGCAGTTTTAACACACTTGCCAAGAAATATTGATAGTTACATCGCTGGTAAGAATTAAGCATAGTTTTAGAAAGCGATTTAGAAATTTTGCCAGATGTCGGCAATCCCAGAAAGCCCGGAGACTTCACAATTTCAGGGCAACTAACTCGAAACCGACACTCAACACAACTGTTTCCTGGCACAAAATGTGGATCCACTAAAAATTCATGCACCACACTTGTAATTCCGCCAACAAAAGCAGCTGCACTAGCTGCATCGCCATCGAAAAGTGTTGCCGCAGATCCATCTACACAACCTATTTGTCTAACTCGAACTCGTTGTGGTGGATTGGTTGGTAGCGTCTGATATGGCTCTGTCCAAATTGCTGGCGAGCCATCTGTTATAGCTCCGTTAAGCAAAACATTTACAGCTGCAACTAACTGGTTACGGTCTCTTGTTAAATCAGCATTTTTGTAGCAAAACAATCGCAGTTCACGAAAGGACTTATCTTCATTTTGATAGTAAACACCCCAACTTGTTAGTTCTAATCGCTGCGTATCTGATGCAGCAACACAAACAAAATCTGTTGTAGGCCTGAGCACTAAGTCAACAGCTAAATCTTCTGCAGCAAATTCTTCGACAGCATCAAGTGCTCTACTCACCATTGATTTTGCAGCACGAATACTAGGTTCAGTTGCACTTACTCCAAGTTCTTTTCGAACGAATTCATCAATATTGGCAGGAGTTCGAGGAAGAGCTAAGATTTTTTGGACAGCACCTAACAGGAAAACTGCTCTGGTGTCTTTCCGAGTGGACCAATCCTTTAGTTCTTGCTTGATATCGATATGAGCTTTAGCTACCTTTTCAACCTCACAGTTTCCAGGTACTTTCTTTAGCGCGGAAGAACTGATTCGAATCAGTGAGTTAGCACCGCTTGCTGACCAAGGTGGTTGCCATTGTGGCAGCTCAGTTAAGTTAATCATTTAACTCCATCGGCAAAAACTCTGCGCCACCATTTTCATTAGCAACTGGAGCTGATTTTCGTTGCAAACCAGTTTGACTAAGCATATTTTGAGAGGCAGATGAACCTGGAATTGGTGCTGTTTTTTGTTGTGTTGGGCAAACTGGCTTAAAGGGACAGTAGTTGCATAGTCGTGACGGTTGAGCCAGCCATTTACTACTTTGGTTAGCGTTATCAATATCTGAGCGAGTTTGCATCAACACGTCAGTGACGCGCGATATAGCAGCTGGATAAACAGGGCGGCGAACAGCTTGCTTATCAGGCAAGAAAAGTAGTTCAACTTCCTCAACACCTGGATCATTACCATTGTTTATTGCTGCGGCGTAAAACATCACTTGTTGGACATAATCATCAAGCGGTGCACCACTAGGTTTTTTACCAGTTTTGTAGTCAGTAACCCGATCAATTGGTTTTCGAGTGCGGCGATCTAACCGACCGTGAAAGAAAACCCCAGATAAGGTGGCATCCACATCTGTTTCTAAGTCAGCGTGCGAGATTTCTATTTCATTTGGCTTTTCTAAATTAAAATATCCAGTAAGTGCGGCATCTGCGCGCTTTCGCACATCATCACGATTTGCTCCTCGCCCAAGATGCTCATACTCTGGCTTGAGCAATAATTCCTTGCCAATAGTTCCCATAATGGTCCAAGCATTAGCAAAGTCTCGATCAGTAGCAGGCAATCCAAAAAGCGCTTCTAATGTGTCATGCACGATAGTGCCAGCAGCAAGAGCTGGCGTTGGCGGTTCTCGCCAACCAAGTAGATATGAAAACCAATATCTAAGGCCGCATTTCCGAAAGGCCGATATCTGGGTCGGAGAGAGCCTTTGACTGGGCGATGATGCTTGTGTCATATCAACTTCTACCGAAATGGGTTGATATCCATTCTGATTATTCACTATTGCTCACTTAAATTTTGGGTGAGCCTAAGGTACGCAAAGAATCAGACAAATACTAGATAAAATACAAAATATTTCTGGATTATTTGGATTTTCCGCTTAAAGTAACTTGAAGTTGCTGCCAGCGATTAATTTCACAGCCATCTGTTCGGGTAAATTTACGATTAACTTTTTTGCCAGCCCACACTCCAGTAACCACAGCCTGCTGAGGTCCACCATATATCTTGGTACAAATTTCATCACTAGCTGGTTTTTTAAATGGATTTACTGCACGCCTAATTTCCCGGCAGGCCAAATTTGGGTGTGGGTGATTTCCACCCGCTGGATTACAGGTTAACTGCCAAGTGACTGCTTTTGCTTCGGGACTATCTTGATAAACAATTTTCAGCCGATAATTGACGTTAGCATCGGCTGGAAAAGTAATAAAGAGTAAAAAACCAGTAACTATTGATGCTAATAGTTTTTTCATCACACCCGTTCCGGTTGAGAATTGCCCGCCTCCGCAATTGCTTGACGTACATTTACTTGTGTCAATATTAAGCCACCAACTATAAAGAACACTATCAGCGCAAGTATGGAAGTGCGATAACTGCCAGTTATGGTGAGGCTAAGACCGAAAAGGAAAGTGCCAATCCATGAAGTGCCGCGCTCGGCAATCTCATAAACTGCAAAATATTGCGCTTCTTGTGCACGAGGGATCATCTGGCTGAAAAGCGACCTAGATAGCGCTTGAGATCCACCCAAGACTAACCCAATAAGTGCAGCCAGAACGTAGTAGGTAGTAGCGTCATTGCTTGGGATGACGTAAGCAACTCCAACGGTCAGGGTCCATATCATTAAAGATCCAAGAAGCACTTTTTTACTGCCGAATAAGTAGGCGAGTTTACCCAGGCCAAGCGCACCAATTAGCGCAACGAACTGAACAATTAGAATTGAAATTATCAAATCTGTTTCAGGTAATTTAAGTTCAATCACCGCATAAGTTCCAGCAAGTGCAATTACAGTTTGGACGCCATCGTTGTATAGTAAATAAGCAATAAGAAATTTTAATGTCTGCGGATATTTTTTAGCAGATTTTGCAGTTTGAAGTAACTCAGATAGCGTTATCTTTACGGCTGCGACGCCAATTTTTCCAGAATTTCTATTTAGTCCAGTTAGCCCCTTTAGTGAAACCAATGTGAAGATAAACCACCATGCTCCTGCACTAACTAGTGAAATGCGAACAGCCATATTTGGCTCAATTCCTATTGCATCAGTGCTTAGAAAAAGAGCAATATTGGCAATCAAGAGTGTGCCGCCACCCAAATAGCCCAAACCCCAGCCCTTAGATGAAACTGCGTCTCTTTGATCAGGGCTTGCTATATCTGGTAGGTATGAATTGTAAACCACAATAGATGAACCAAATGAAACATTAGCAATAACTAATAATAAAGAACCTAATTGATAGTTTGACTCAGTGATGAAATAAAGCAGCATTGTTGAAAGTGAACCAACAAGAGCGAAGATACCCAAAAGATTTGTACGGCTCTTTACATGGTCTGCCAGTGCACCAACTATTGGCAAAGTAAATACTTGTAGCAGCACCGAAATAGAAATGGTGTAGGGGAATAAACTTTCAGCAGCCATTGGAATTCCGAGAACTTCAATAAAGCCATTTGGATTAGCTTGATTTTCTGCTAATCCGGTTAAGTAGGGGCCTAAAAAAACAGTAACTACAGTTGTTGAGAAGGCAGAATTAGCGAAATCGTAAAAGTACCAAGAGCGCTGAGTTCGACTTGATCGCACAGCGCTAGTTTGGCGCTAAACGCCAAATAAATCGCCCTAAACGCCGAAACTAATGGCTTTTAGTTGGGCTGGGCAGGTCCTTTGCAATCTCAATGCCGCGCTCTTGCGCATCCTCTAGTTCATGCAGGGTGTGCGCTTTCGCGGCGGTTAGCTCAGCAGCAGTGGGCATTGGCACCTGATCGACATACCACCAGCGATTAAGGCGATGCTGCAACTTCTTAACCCAAAGATTCGGAGTTTTTACCCCATTGGCATCTACTTCCGCAGGTGGCGTAAGCATTGGTAACTCTGTTCGTGCAAGCAATATAGCTTTTACTTCATCGGATAGCGGTTCATGAACTTCAATGAACTCGCCATTTGGTAATCGCAGTAATCTTCCCGTTGGATCACCATGCAGTAAACGTTCGCGATCTTTATGTTGCAGGGATAAGCAAATACGTTTTGTGATTATAAAAGCAATTGGTGGTGTAATGAAAATCAATACTCTAATTACCCGAGTCATATCATTGATAGATAAATTTAACATCTGTGCAATTATGTCGTTACCACCAGAAATCCAGAGAAATCCATAGAACACAAGTGACATAACACCAAGCGCGGTTCGGTTTGGATTATTGCGTGGACGCTCCAAAATGTGATGAATTCGTTTATCTCCAGTTATCCACTGCTCAATCCATGGATAAAGCGCTAGCAAAGTAAACATAATGCCGGGCACAACTACCGCTGGAATCAAAATGTTTGGGCTAAGTGTAAACATTCCAGGAACTGTTATCTCCCAATTGGGCATTATTCGAGTTCCACCATCTAGCCAGCCGATATACCAATCTGGCTGAGAACCTGCAGTTACTTGATCAGGCATATATGGACCGTATTTCCAAATTGGATTTATAGTTACTAAACCAGAAACTAAAACTAAAAATCCAAATACAATAAAGAAGAAGCCGCCAGCTTTTGCCATATAAACGGGCATTAATGGGTAGCCAACAACATTCTCATTAGTGCGCCCTGGCCCTGGATACTGGGTGTGCTTCTGATACCAAACCATCATCAGGTGAGCGGTTATTAGCGCCAACATAATTCCAGGAACCAACAAAACGTGAATCGTGTAAAGCCTAGGTATGAAATCAAGACCAGGGAACTCTCCTCCAAAAACCAAAAACGATACATAAGTACCAACAACTGGTATTGCGAGCGCAATACCAGATGCAATACGAAGTCCAGTGCCGCTCAACAAATCATCTGGTAGCGAATAACCAGCAAAGCCTTCTAAAATTGCAAGAACTAAAAGACCAACGCCGATTACCCAATTTAGTTCTCGTGGCTTGCGAAACGCTCCAGTAAAGAAAACCCTCAACAAATGCACAGTTATTGCAGCAACAAACAACAGCGCACCCCAATGGTGCACTTGGCGCATTAACAACCCACCACGAACATCAAATGAAATCTCTAACGTTGAGGCATAAGCCTCGCTCATCTTGATTCCCTTAAGCGGTAAATATGAGCCGTCATAAACAATTTCAACTAAGGAAGGCTTATAGAAAAACGTTAGGTAAACACCAGACAGTAGCAAAATGATAAACGAATAAAGTGCAATTTCACCGAGCATGAATGACCAGTGATCTGGGAATACCTTCTTAATGTTTCGCTTGATGAAGCCAGAAGTGCTTAGCCGATCATCTAAGTATTTAACAGTGCCATCTATCGATTTATCAACAGCACCTCGAGTTACTTGCTGGCTCATCCACGCTCCCAGAAACTAGGTCCAACTGGTTCTTGAAAATCTGATAACGCCACTAGGTATCCCTCTTCATCAACACCAAGCGGTAGCTGCGGCAATCTTCTAGCTGCTGGACCGAAGACCACATTTCCTGAATCAGCCAGATCAAACGTCGACTGATGACAAGGACATAGCAAATGATGGGTCCTATGCTCATAAAGCGCAATTGGACAACCTACGTGTGTGCAAATCTTTGAATAAGCAATTATTCCTTGATAGTCCCAACCCTCTCCTTGAGAGGTGCGAAGTTGTTCAGGCGTCATTCTTACGACCAAGATTGAAGTTTTTGCTCGAGCATTTAGATTGTGATTTTCTTCTTCCCATTCTTTCAAGTTCTCTGGATGCGCTGAGACTAGCGATCCCACTGAGAAATCTTCTGGACGCAAATAACGTCCAGTTGGGTCAGTTACTAATCGAACACCTTTTTTCCAAAGTGTTTCTCTAAGTTCATTCTGAGGAAGCGGACCAAAATCAAGTGCCAGGATTACTGCTGGTAGTGGCAACACTGCAATTGCAGTTAAAAGTGAACGACGAACAATCTTTCTTGAGGTAAATCCAGATTCCTCACCACCAATTCGAATTTCTTGCATTACTGATTCGCGAATCTCTCGACTTGAGGAATATCCATGGCGCGACTGCACTACTTCATCATCTGGCATAAGTTTTCTTGCCCAGTGAATGGCACCCGTACCAATCAAGAAGATTGCCAGGCCAAGAGTTATACCTAATGCAAAGTTTGAAGCAGATGTTACGCCAGGTCCAGGTACGCGAATATATAAATCAACTGGAATAGCAAAAAAAGAAACTACCGCAAGCACAGTAAAGACCGCTGAGAGCAAAAACATAATTGCAACTTGTCGTTCAGCACGTGCAGCTGCAATTGGATCTACATCAGCCCTGCGCAGGACATGAACAGGTAATTCAGACTTAGGTAAGTTGACCTGAGTTTCCGATTGGGTTGCTGGTACTACTTCATTTTGAATATCGTCGTGATTGCTATTGCTCACTTGGCTTTAACTCCAATCCAAATTGCTACCATTAAAAGCGCACCCATGCCAATTGTCCAAAGAAAAAGTCCTTCAGTTACTGGACCATAACGGCCTAATTCAAATCCTCCTGGATTAGGAGAATCTTTCAAGTATTCAATGTAAGCAATAATCCCATGCTTCTCTTCAAGGTTTAGCGTTTGATCATTGAATATCGGCATCGCTTGCGGTCCAGTAATCATTGCTTCATAAATTTGTTGGGGTGTGGCAATCATCAAACTTGGCGCATATTTACCCTCGGTCAATGCGCCGCCCCGACCAGAAAATGAATGGCATTGGGCGCAGTTTGCTCTAAACAACTCAGCGCCTTCGGCCAAGTCAGCTCCAGCCCAATTCAATTGCGCAGCAGTTGGAATCTCAGGCCCGGGGCTTAAGGATGCAACATATGCAGCTAACTGCAGAGTTTGCTCTTCAGTGTATTGCGGCTTTTTGCGCATAACCTGTGCGCCAGGTGAAGCCATAGGCATCCTGCCACTTGAAACTTGGAAATGAACAGACGCAGCACCAACGCCAATTAATGTTGGGCCGTCTGAATTACCTTGTGCATTTAGTCCATGGCAGGTAGCACAACCAGTTGCAAAGAGTCGCTTTCCAGCATCAATGCTTGCTGGATCGTTCATTATTGCGGCAGCATCAACGGAGCTGCGGGCATATTCATTTGCCGCATTCGCTCCGAGTGTATAAACACCACTGGTCACAATTAAGCCCAAAAACAAGATTACTGATAAAGCAGCTGGGTGTTTTCGGTACTTACTAAATCCAACTGTGCCTGAACGCTTTGCCACAAGTTCCTCTCTGTTACTTCAATAAATAAATAGCAGCGAAAAGTGCAATCCAAACCACATCAACAAAGTGCCAGTAATAAGAAGCAACTACTGCTGACGTAACTTGGCCGTGCGTGAACCTTCTTGTTTGGTAACTGCGTAGCAGAACATATAAGAAAGCAATAAGTCCTCCAGTTACATGTAGCGCGTGAAATCCAGTTGTCACATAAAAAACTGATCCGTATGGGTCGGTAGAAATAAGCAAACCTTCGTGAACTAACTCTGCGTATTCGTAAACCTGACCGGCAACGAAATACGAACCCATTAAAAAAGTAGTTACCGTCCAGCGTCTGAACAGCTGCACATCTCCGCGCTCAGCTGCGAAAACACCCAACTGTGCTGTTACCGAGGACAGCACCAAAATTGTTGTGTTAAATGCTGCAAATGGGACATTTAACATTTCAACGCGTTCCGCCCACAACTCAGGACTTACTGATCTTGCAGTAAAAAACATTGCGAAAAGCCCCGCAAAAAACATCAATTCACTAGCTAACCAAACAACTGTTCCAACCGCGGTTTTTGAAGGCCGGTTTGGGTGAGTAGTGGGAGCTGTGGTGGAAGTTGCCATTGGGCTATCTTGCCATTAGATATTGAGTCGGAGCGGGATAGTTGGCTAAGTCTGGCGCGGATTGTTAGAAAACTAACATTAGCCAGTAGGCTGATGACACGCAAAAAACGTTACTTTTAGCCATATTTTCCTAAGAAAGGCTCTTAATGCAGGATTCGGAGCGAAAGTTAGCAATTCTTGTCTACAGCCACGATGCCCAATTCCGTCGAGATGTAAGTAGCGCTCTTGGCAAACGACCTGCTGCGGATTTGCCAGAAGTTGTTAACACGGAAGTTGCTACCGCTCCAATGCTTTGGCAAAGGTTAGAAAAAGAACATTTTGATTTAATCATCGTGGACGCTGATGCAACGCCAGCAGGAGGTTTGGGAATAGCTAGACAGGCAAAAGATGAGTTGTTCAATTGTCCACCGTTTTTAGCAATCATTGCTCGCGCACAAGATGCTTGGCTTGCTACTTGGTCGAAGGCAGAAGCTGTAGTTCCTAAACCAATTGATCCATTTGTGCTCGCAGAAACAGTTTCAACTTTGCTCCGCCCTCGCGCTGCCATTCCAAAGTAAGCGGATGCTGTTAAGCCAACTTATTGCTCAAGTTGAGGCAAACGAAGATTTAAGTCAAGAAGCCGCTCATTGGTTAATGGGTCAGATGATGCAAGGAAATTTGCCTACTGAAGATGTTAAAAAAATCATTTTGGGTTTAAAAAACAAAGGTGAATCCTTATCTGAAGTAACTGGCTTTGTCGATGCAATGTTGGAGAGGGCATCTGCAGTTAACTATCCGGGTGAAGCGCTTGACATAGTTGGCACCGGCGGGGATCAACTTGGCACTGCAAATATCTCATCGACTGCTGCAATCATCGCTGCGGCTGCAGGTGCTACGGTAATAAAACATGGTAATCGTGCCGCTAGCAGTAAATCTGGTTCAGCCGATGTACTAGAAGCTCTTGGAATCAAGCTAGCTCTTTCCGCTAAAGAAATTGAATTGTGTGTGCAAGAAGTTGGAATCGGCTTTTGTTTTGCACCACATTTTCATCCAGCTATGAAAAACGTGGCCCAAATAAGAAAAGAATTAGGTGTTCCAACTATCTTTAACATTCTCGGTCCGCTGGCAAATCCGGCTCGACCTAGTGCGATGGCATTGGGAGTTGCAGATCCAAATCGTGCTTTATTGATGGCTGGCGTTTTGCAGAAACAAGGATGTGTTGGCTTTGTAGCCCACGGTTCCGACGGATTAGATGAGATAACAACAACGGGTACGAGCACAATCTGGGAATTTGCCAAACAAAACAACCAGTTTGAACTCTATCCAGCAGATTTTGGAATACCCTTATATGCAGCTAATTTATTAACAGGAGGCGATGCAAAAGAAAATGCTCAACTGTTGCTACAAGTTATAGATCCTGATCAGAATGCAATTAAAGTTGAAGCATTAAGAGCTGCAGCAGTTCTAAACTCAGCAGCAGGATTGATTGCATTTTGGATTAAATCGAATCAAATCCATTCTGTACCTACGAAAAAAGAGTGGCAAAAAGCAATTGATGCTTCATATTTAGCAATTAAGTCTGGTGCTGCGAAAGAAAGATTAACTAGATGGCAGGAGTTCTGCGCTACTATCTAAAACGGCTTGAATGTCCTGCAATTGCATCAGCAATTCGGCCTCACCTATAGCTGCAGGGGCGTCGTCATATCCCGCAACTGATCGGGCGGGCAATAAGCCTCTTGGCTCTACCTGCTCAGCACTGAGCTTAAGGGCAGATACCACATCAAAAACCTGTTCTTCTTGTTTGATTTTGCCAGCCGCCACCAATCTTCCATATCTAATTAAATGAATTTCAAAATCGCTCTCCGTCTTTGTTATTGAAGTAAATTCTGAAATTCTGGAAATTTTTCGAAGGTTTGATATGCGATTAGAAGCTCGCACAAACGCTTGAATTAGCTCCTTTAGTTTTTGTGCCTCTTCAAACCTTTCCAGTGCTGAGAGTTGGCGCATTCGATCTGTTGCTATTTCAATAACACAGTTAGATTCGCCTAACATTGCCAACTGGACCGCGTTTACGTCAGCTAGGTATTTGACCAATGTTTCTTGCTGGCAGGGCATACTGCAATGATTCATTTCGCCGCGAATGCAACCCGGATGGTTTGGTCGATTGCTTAGGGATTCTAAACAATCGCGCAATCTGAACTGATTATTGATGAAGTCTCTTAGTTCTTCCGCTACGAATTTCTTGGTAAATGGACCTAATGTCGGCTGATTTATCTCTGGAACTTTCTTTGAGATAATTAATCGAGGTACTTTCTCTAGGCTAAAATACATCCACCAGATCTTTTCTGGATTGCGTGCAACTCGATTAGCAGCCGGACGATGTTTTGCAATTAGCCTTAACTCTCGAACTCTTGCTTCCATGGCAGTGCTGCACACAACTGTACTTACTGAGGCTGTGATGGCAATTGCATCGCGAACATATTTTCTAGTTTCACCCTTTGTGAAATATGACTTTACTCTAGTTTTTAAATCTTGACTAACGCCAACATATAAAACAGTTTCTTGAGCATCCTTAAAAAGATAACAACCTGGCTTATTTGGTAGTGCATCTGCCAACTTCGCTTTTGCTCGAACCTGCTCTGGTAATTTTGGAGCAATTTGTTGAAGATCTGTTAATGCGTGTACACCTAGTCGACCCAATCGCTCAAGCAAAGCGTGGAAAACCTCAACCGTTGCCTGGGCATCAGCAAGCGCACGATGATTTGGTTGAATCTTGGTACCAAAGCGCTGGGCTAAAGTTGCGAGTTTTCGATTTCTTACCTCCTCTCTACCGAGAGCAACTTTTGCTAAATGAACAGTGTCTAATGCTCTTGGAAATGACCATTCATATCCGTGCTTGATTGCGGCAGACTTTAAAAAACCAATATCAAATCTTGCATTATGAGCCACTAAAATCGAACCATTCAAGAATTCAAGAAAACTAGGCAAAACTTCTTGAATTTTTGGAGCTGTTACTACCATGCTGGTAGTAATTCCAGTTAAAACTTCTATTTGTATTGGTATTCTCGTCTCTGGATTTACTAAAGTCTGAAACTCACCAATTACTTCTCCGCCACGGACTTTGACAGCGCCTATTTCGGTTATTGCATTCGCGTGCGCACTTCCACCTGTGGTCTCAATATCGAGCACAACAAAGGTAACTTGATGCAATGGTGTTGATTCCTCATCAAAAGTTATTTGTTGCTGCACGCACCGAATGTAATACCAGAATCGGACAATTTGTTCGCTACCCTCCGACAATGGAAACACCGAAATTGCCTGATGCAAAATCTCGCTGGCGTTGCAGCAAATGTGGAAACTTAACTAGGTTTGACGTAGTTAGAACTCAGCGCGCAAGCGAATTTTGGCATTTTGACCTAGCTGGAGAACCTAATATTGAAGAGCGAATCTTGCATAGCGATGATCTACTAGAAGTTAGTTGCCGCTGGTGTGGGGTTGGTGCAACTGTTGAACTTATTGCAAGATTTGATGAATAATTCTAAAATTTAAACTAACAACAATCTACGACTTTAAATCCGATATTAAATCTTGAAGCAGCTTGTTATTTGATATCTCATCTGATCTTCGTAAAAGCGATATTGGTGTTCTTCGCCTTAATAAGTCTGATGAGTATTGAATGTGTTCATTCTTGATGATGTAATCTAGTTCACCATAAGTAAAGCTCAGACCGGGGAAAATTAACTCTGCGTTCTTAGGTTCAATTTGCCAATCGTCAGCAATTTTAAGTGCTGCACTTCCGTGTCTTCGCCAAAGTTGCTCAGCGATTTCACCCGCTTTCGCCTGGTGAAATTTTTCTACCTTATTTGTTAATTCATCGGGAACCTGCGCAGACTCTTCACCGATCCAAAAGGATTCTCGCTTGGTTTTAACACCAAGTTTCTTAACGATGTCAACTACTTCATAACCGACATTGATGCAGTCTGTTAACTTCCCGCCATAAATTGCAAT
>Ga0194129_10002455_pt1 | contig 27884 bp, 24 predicted proteins | sample TA2KigCa35mmetaG_FD_150862 | JGI IMG/M metagenome (GOLD analysis project Ga0194129, IMG submission 150862) | Freshwater microbial communities from Lake Tanganyika, Tanzania - TA2015038 Kigoma Deep Cast 35m | ecosystem: Environmental > Aquatic > Freshwater > Lake | place: Tanzania: Lake...
CCCTAATTTGACCTTACACCAAGGCACACCGGCTCCTCATGCCCCTGGAAGCCCGATCAAGGAGGAAAAAGTGGGTCAGGATTCTTACCGAATCTACCGAAATGACCTCTATCTTCGCACCCCAAGCATTTTTCAAATCCCTTCCCTATGAACCACAAAATCCTAATCGCTGTCCTGCTTTCCACTTCCTTGTGGTCTGCTTCCTGCAACGCCCAAAACAAAATGAAAAAAGAAGACCTCAAAACCGAACTGGACACCGTCTCCTACAGTCTGGGTGTCAACATTGGCAGCAACATCAAACAACAAGGTGTCAAAAAACTCAATCTCAATGCCCTTATGAAGGGGATGGAACAAGCCTTGTCCGGGGACAGCACCTGGCTGAATGACCAAGAGGCCATGAGCGCCATCCAGGGATACTTTACCAAAATATCCGAGGCCAAAGGTGCCGAAAGCAAAAAAGCGGGTGAAGCCTTCCTCGCCGAAAATGGCAAGAAAAAAGATATCACCACCACCGCTTCCGGTCTCCAATACGAAGTCATCAAAATGGGCGATGGCGACAAACCCTTGGCTACCGACGAAGTCACCGTGCATTACCACGGTACCACCACCGATGGTCAGGTTTTTGATTCCTCCAAGGACCGCGGTGAACCTGCAACCTTTCCCCTAAACGGCGTGATTGCAGGCTGGACAGAAGCCCTTCAATTGATGCCCAAAGGATCCATCTTCAAACTCTACCTCCCCAGCAACTTAGCCTATGGCGAACGCGGTGCGGGTGAGAAAATTCCACCTCATGCCGTCTTGATTTTTGAGGTTGAATTACTGGATATCAAGAAGAAATAATTAATTCCTCTCGAGAAACCATCGGCCTTGCATTTGCAGGGCCGTTTTGGTTTTGAGTCCAACCCATTTCACCCCAATGCAAATTGAATTGCTGCTTATGGGCAAAATCAAGGAGGATCATATCATCCAAGGTACCCGTTATTACAGCGATAAACTTCAACACCTTTGCAAGCTCACGATCAGCGAAATCGGGGTTAAGGATTCAAGTTCCAACCCAAGTCAAATGATCGCCGCAGAATCCGAGGTTCTCCATTCCCGCCTCAAAGATGGCCATGCCCATATCCTTCTGGATCAACGGGGACAAAAGGTGGACAGCCTAGGTTTGGCTCGCAAACTGCAGCATTGGGAATTGCACGGTCCCCCTCGTTTGCAATTTTTGGTGGGAGGTGCCTACGGGGTCAGCGATGAAATTCGCCTCCAAGCGGATTGGGTGTGGTCCATCTCCGATTTGACCTTTCCACATCCCTTGGTTCGCTTAATTTTGTTGGAACAATTATACCGTGCCTTAACCATTCGCCACCATATCCCCTACCATCATGGATAAACCAGGTTCCCTGCACCGCCCCCAACGCCGTGTTCTTCTGCTTGGATACAGTGGAATGGTCGGCTCGGCCTTGCTTGAGCAATGCATACGCAGCGATCAAGTTTATGAAATCTTGTGTTTGGGACGCAAAGAACCGGCCTTCACCCATTTCAAAATGCGTTGGATCGCCTCCGATCTCTTGCAACCCGGCCATGATGCCCCCCATTTTGTGGCCATCGATCGGGTATTCTGCGCCCTGGGGACCACGCTACGGCAAGCCGGTTCAGTGGAAGCTTTCAAGCAGGTGGATTACCAAATGGTGGTGAATGCCGCGGCCTTGGCGAGTCAATGCCAAGTCCCTTATTTCGGCTTGGTTTCCTCTGCCGGAGCCAACCCACTAAGCCTGCTCCCCTATGCCAGAACCAAAGGGGAAAGCGAAGACGCTTTGCGACGCATGCAATTCCAACGCTTGAGCATTTTCAGACCCGGTTTGTTGTTGGGTCAGCGGTCGGGCTCACGGCCAGCGGAAGCTTTGGCAAGGTGGACCTATCCACTGTGGGATTGGGCATTACCTCGTTCGGCTGCGTCGGTGCATGCCCAAACGGTTGCCTGCGCCATGCTACTGGATAGCCTCAAGGAAGATCAAGGCGAAGACATCTTCGACAGCCAACAAATCAAAATCTTGGCCAAACTCCTGCCTCGCTAGCGATTACTCGGCTGGTTTGCCTCCCATTTTGCCTCCCAATCTACCCTGCTAGGCAACCCCTCCACGGGCTCCCATCCACGTTCGTTGCCCATCCTAATTTTCACTTGCAACCCGTTGGTGATCACCAAAAAACGAGCAGGCCGCTGATGCTGATAACACAAGGCTTGCCACCAGACTTCCTCGTCCAGTTTCTCGGTGGGTGCCTTGCATTCCACCAATATCAAAGGAGCCATATCCCGACCCAGCACCATCAAATCATAGCGCCGGCTTGAACGGCCTTGGTCGATTCGATGTTCCAGCATCAAACGAGTGGCAGGATAGCCCAAATCATTGCTTATATAATGGGCTACATGCTGCCGAACCCATTCCTCAGGTCCTGACTTGACCCATTTCTTGCGAAAGGCATCCCAAACCTGGATTTGATTCCCATGCTGTCGCATGGGCAGATTCACTGCTGGGAAGATCAAATGTGGTGCTTGGTCCATAGGGAATAGGCCTGTTCGTCAAAGCTAAGGCCATGGTTACCTTTGGAAACGTTAGCGTATGAAAACCAAAGCCGAAATTGTCAACGATTGGCTGCCACGGTACACGGGCAGGCCCTTGGAAGAGTTCACCCCCTATATTCTTTTGACCAATTTTAGTCATTATCTGGACCTTTTCGCAGCTCAGCACAATGTACCGGTTAAGGGACTGGACAAACCCATTGCTTCGGTAGTAGCTGGTGGTATAACCATGCTCAACTTTGGTATGGGTAGCCCCATGGCGGCAACCGTAATGGATCTTTTGACGGCGGTGTCGCCCAAAGCAGTCCTGTTCCTAGGCAAATGCGGTGGCCTCAAAAAGAAAAATTCCTTGGGCGATTTTGTATTGCCCATCGCGGCGATCCGAGGCGAAGGAACCTCCTCCGACTATTTCCCACCGGAGGTGCCGGCCCTACCTTCCTTTGCCCTGCAGAAAGCCATATCCACCACCATCCGCGATCAAGGCCTGGACTATTGGACCGGTACCGTTTATACCACCAACCGTCGGGTCTGGGAGCATGACAAAGAATTCAAAGCCTACCTCCGTCGAATCAGGGCCATGGCCATTGACATGGAAACGGCGACTTTGTTCAGCGTTGGCTTTTACAACGGTATCCCCAGCGGCGCATTGTTGCTGGTATCGGATCAACCCATGATACCCGAGGGCGTCAAAACCAATGAAAGCGATACCCACGTGACTAAATCTTTTGTGTTAAAACATTTGTCCATCGGCATTGATGCCTTGAATTTATTAATCAATAACGGACTTACTGTCAAGCATCTACGATTTTAATGGCCGCTATCAACGCCAGGGAACTGGCCTCCCAAACCGATGCCATCAACCAATGGACCTCTTGTGTTCTCTTGCAAGGCGAAGAACCCTACTTCCTCGACAAAATAAGCGACTTTCTGGAAGAACATTGGTTAGACCCAGCCTCCAAGGACTTTAACCAAACCGTGCTTTACGGCAAAGAAACCCAGGCGGAACAAATTCTCAGTGCTGCCAAGTTATTTCCCTTCATGTCCGCGCGGCGTTTGGTTCTGGTCAAAGAGGCCCAGCAAATGCCTGACAAGGAATGGGACAAGCTACTGCCTTATTTTCAGAATCCTCTGGACTCCACCCTCTTGGTCATGGTATGTCGAGGCAAGAATTTGGATCGTCGCAAAAAATCTTTCAAAGCCCTAGAACAGAAAGGCCGCATTGTCCAAAGCGATCCCATCAAAGACCATCAATTGTCAGGTTGGGTGGATCAAATGATTCAAGCCAAAGGCTTTAGGATTAGTCCGCCCAGCAAAGCCTTGCTCCTTGATTATATCGGGAACCAGCTGAGTTTGATGGATACCGAAATTGAGAAGCTCGCCCTGAACCTGAAACCAGGCGAACAAATAGAATTGGAACATATCGAGAAATTCGTCGGAATATCGAGGGAATACAACGTTTTTGAGCTACAAGACGCGATTGGTCAGGAAGATGCGGCCAAAGCTTACCGATTGGCCTTGCATTTGGGCCAAAACCCCAAGGCCTCGCAATTCTCTTTGCCCATGTGCGTTGGCACCCTCTATTCATTTTTTCAGAAAATCAGCCTGGTTCATGAATCAGGGCATCTTCAATCCCAGGCCTTGGCCAATCTGCTGGGAGTGCATCCTTATTTTGTTCAATCCTATCAGCGCTACGCCAAACGCTATTCACCTCAGAGAATTCGGCGATGTATTCGTGTTTTGTTGGATTATGATCTTAAGGCCAAAGGCTTCGGGCAAGGGGGTAATTTAGGCGAAGCTGAATTAACCCAGGAGTTAGTCATGGCCCTGCTCTATACCGGATCGGTGCAGGCTATTGACCGTCGAAGTACAACCTAACCCTGGATTCGTCCAATCGGATTTGGGCCTGCAATTCCTCCAGCGAATCAAATTTACGATCATCCCTCAAACGGCTTAGGAATCGTAGGCTCATGCTTTGACCGTACAAATCCTCTTTGAAATCCAGAATATTGATTTCGATAACGGAAATGCCATCAGGGTTCAAAGTTGGGCGGGGTCCGATATATGCCATACTCTTGAGCCAACGATCCCCAACCTTTGCGTGGGCGGCATAAATTCCGGATTTGGGTATGAGTTTGTGCGGATCTTCAACACGCAGGTTGGCCGTGGGGTACCCCAATCGCCTGCCCACTTGGTCACCATGAACCACGTTGCCGCTGAGGGTATAGGAATATCCCAAAAACATCTGTGCCAAGGCCACATCGCCTGAATCCAAGGAAATTCGAATTTTGGACGAGGAAACCGCCATCTGATCCAAGGCATGCCTCCCGATTTCTTGGACAGTAAAAGGCAGGGATTTGGTTTGTTCGGTCAAGAAGGTGTAATCACCTTCCCTGTCTTTGCCGAAGCGATGGTTATAGCCAATCACCAAATGCGAAACTCCCAATTGATTCACCAACAAGTGCAGAAATTCCAAGGCTGATTGATTGGAAAAGGCTCTGTCAAAGGGCAACACAAAGAGCAGGTCCAGGCCCAAGGAGGCCATTTTGGACGCTTTTTCTTTGGCCGTACTGAGCAGCTTGAGCTTGTCCGGGTCTTTGTTAAGCACCATCCGAGGATGCGGGTCGAAGGTCATTAATGCGGCCAAACATTGGCGCTCCTTGGCTTCGCGCACCAACGATTTGATCACCTCGGCATGGGCCAAATGCACCCCGTCAAAGGAACCCATGGTCAACGCCAAAGGCGCCGATCGGGTATATTCTGACAAACTATGGAAGGTCTGCATCAAGACTGTTGGAATGGATTTGCAAAAATGCGTCAAAATCGTGGAGATGAAACGCCTGCGATGCATGAATTGTGCCAATGGCCGTGCGCTTCAGGTCCTTGAGGTAAGCACCGCATCCCCATAACTCTCCCAAATCCCTGGCCAAGGAGCGGATATACGTTCCTTTGGAGCAATGAATTCGAAGGGCAAGGTCATTCCCTTCTCGATAAAGATGTACAATTTCCTTGATTTCCACTTCGCGGGGCTTGAGTTCCAGGCTCACTCCCTTTCTGGCCTTGGTATAGGCTCTGACCCCGCCAACCTTGATGGCGGAATGGGCGGGCGGGATTTGCATGATCGTACCGCTCATCGCCTTCAAGCCTTTCCCCACCATGGGTTCGTTCACCAAGGTAGGATCTCCGTAAGGGCGAAGTTCCGTTTCAAGATCGTAGGAATCACTGATTTCACCCAATCCCAATATGGCCTCGTATTCCTTGGGGTGGCCCATCCATCGATCAATTTCTTTGGTTTTGGCCCCGATGCAAAGGATAAGCAAGCCCTCGGCCAAGGGGTCCAAGGTCCCTGCATGGCCGACTTTGGCACCTCTCAAACGGTTACGCACCTTGCGCACCACGTCAAAGGAGGTCCATTTTTTGGGCTTGTACACCGGAATCACCGCCCCAGCTTGGAGCTCTTCCAAGGTTGGCCTTGGGCTTGAATCTTCTTTTACCGTAAAATTTTCTTGAACTGAAGCTTTTAACCAAAGTCCCTGCCCCCCATTCAGCCAATATTCCGTACCAGCTTTCATTGCCTGGCTTAATCCAATCTCAAGCTACCCTGCGCATACAAGGCAAGGAACAAAAGCCCAATCAAAATTCGATAATACCCAAACTGCTTAAAGCCGTAATGTTGAATCCATTGAACAAAGACCTTGACCGCCAGGAGTGCGACCACAAAGGCGATGGCAGCCCCGCTCAAGAGCATGGGCCATGCATTCGATGGAATATGAGCATATTGCTTCAGTAAATCATACCCCGTTGCCGCAAACATGGTGGGCAAAGCCAAAAGAAAACTCAATTCAGCCGCCAAAACCCGGTTCAAACCCACCGCAACCCCGCCCAAGATGGTGGCCGCAGCTCGTGATACCCCGGGGACCATGCTGATGCACTGCATCAACCCTACTGCCAATAGCGAGGTGTAAGGCATCTCATCCACCGAAGCAAATTTGGAACGTTCGCGATCGGACCATCGGTCCACAAAGACCAAAATGACCCCGCCAATGAGCAGGGATAGACTTACCGTAAGGGGATTAAACCAATATGCTTTGATAGTGTCATAGGCCAGAAACCCAATGATCCCGGTAGGCAGAAATGCCACCATCAATTTCAAATAAATACGAGAATCCACCAAGAACCTGCGGTAATACAAACTCAGGACGGCAAGGATGGCTCCTAATTGAATAAAAACTTCAAATAACTCCAGAAAAGGTGTTTGTTTCCAACCCATTAGGGAGGAAGTCAAAATCATATGCCCCGTGGATGATACGGGTAAAAACTCGGTGAGCCCTTCAACAATGGCGAGTATCCAAACGGCAATCCAGGACATGCCGTCCTGTACGTGATGCATCAGGATCTTGGGCGGTACAGAATCGCCACCAACTCCACCAAATAGCCCGCCGCAATGATGATAGGAGCCAATGTTATTTTGGTAAAGGAATAAATATCTTCCTTACCAATCATCAGGGCATTTCCGGCAACCAACAACACCAAACCAAGCAGCATCAGACGATAATTGATAGGCTGGAACAGGGGTTGACCTTTGTGCCGGAAGATATCTTTGAATCCAAAGGAACTACCCGATTTGGTTACTTTGGGGGATACAGTGGACTTCGTCGCCATGGGAAAAGGTTTAATGAAATTGATCGGAATCGAGGCGAAGATACTTGTTCAAGGCCGCATAATGGCTCAGCCAACCGACCAATAAGGCAAAAAGCCCCAGGCCTAAGGCCATCCAAGGCAAGGCCGCATGGGATTCACGATGGTGAAAATCGGGGGCCCATTGGGCTATCCAAACAGCGCTCATGGTTATGGCCAACAAAGCCACCGCAAAGCTCATCCCTGAACCCATCAAAGCCGACCGCAAATAAGGACGACGGATAAATGCATCCTCCGCGCCCACCAATTGCATGGAACGAATAAGATGCCGGTCCGCAAAAATGGCAAGGCGAACCGACTGGTCAATGAGCAACCAGGTCACCAAAAGAAGGATTCCGCTCAAGGCCAACATGACCAAGGCCATTCTCTGAAAATTCTCCTGCAATGAGGTCAATAAACGTTGGGGATAGACCACTTCACTCACCAAAGGGTAGGCACGCAAGCGACCCACCAGGGCTCGGAAAGGGAGCTCTTCCCCGTAAGCGTACCGGACCTTGACTTTGACCGAAGGCATCAAAGGATTCTCACCGAGAAAACTCACAAAATCTTCTCCCAGTTCACGGCTCAGTTCCTTGGCGGCGCTGGAAGCGCTTACATAACTGGCTTCTTTCACTTCGGGTAATCGTCGGATCTCCATCATCATGGCGCGAACGTCGCTGTCCTTGGCCTCTTGGTCCAAAAACACCTGGATTTCAATATTCTCATGGAGATGCTCCACCCATAGTTTAGCTTGCCAAAACCCGTAAGCCATCAAGCCCAGCAGGTAGAGGACCAGGAACTGCGAGAAGAAAGCCGAAAAACGGGACCGAGAAACGGAAGACTTGAGCAAGGAAGAACCTGAGAAACGCATCTTGCCTCAAAAATAACCTGTACACCCCTCGTGCTTAGCGCTTACCTTGGAACTAAATTCGCCTGCGATCGTTGATAAGATTTTCTAAACCCATACCTCCCCTTGAATTCCCCCAACACACTCGAGGAAATTGACCGTAAATGGCAACAGCATTGGCTCGACCACGGCACCTACCGGACACCGGAACCCAAGGACGGCCGTCCCAAATACTATGTGCTGGATATGTTCCCTTATCCTTCTGGTGCCGGGCTTCATGTGGGTCATCCTCTGGGGTATATCGCCTCCGATGCCATTGCCCGACAGAAGCGAATGCAGGGGTTTGCGGTCCTTCATCCCATGGGTTTTGATGCTTTTGGATTGCCCGCGGAACAATATGCGATCCAAACCGGCCAACACCCCCAGGTCACGACCACCGTCAATGCCCAACGCTACCGCGATCAATTGCAACGCATCGGCTTCAGCTTTGATTGGGACCGTCAAATAAGCACCTGCGATCCTACCTATTATCGCTGGACCCAGTGGATGTTTTTGCAGATGTTTGATTCCTGGTTTGACTTGCATCAAAACCATGCCCGACCTATCCAAGAACTCACCAAGCTCTTCACCCAAGGTGGCTCAGGCGCAGTACACGCCAAGACCAGCGATCATGCGGAACCCTTTAGCGCCGAAGAATGGAACAAGGCAGATAGCGCCGCCCAAGGTCGATGGCTGATGGCCTACCGTTTGGCCTACCGGGCCATGGCCAGAGTCAATTGGTGCCCAGCTTTGGGCACAGTGCTCGCCAACGATGAAGTCAAAGACGGATTTTCGGAGCGTGGGGGTCACCCGGTCGAGCAACGCATGATGCCGCAATGGATGTTACGAATTTCGGCCTATGCGGATCGCCTTTTGGACGAATTGCCTGCCTTGCAATGGTCTGAATCAATCAAAGACCATCAGCGCAACTGGATCGGAAAGTCCGAAGGTGCTCAAGTTTATTTCCAAATTCAAGCGGATCAAGGCTACCGGTCCTCAGCAGCCCTTGAGGTCTTTACCACAAGACCGGATACTTTGTTCGGTGTTAGCTTTCTGGTGATTGCACCCGAACATCCCCAGCTTAAGGAGCTGACGAGCGCAGAGCAGAATTTGGCGATTGAGGGTTACCTTGCTGAAATTCAAGGCCGTAGCGAGCGCGAACGTCAAGCGGAAACCAAGAAAATTAGCGGCTGCTTCACGGGATCATACGCAATACATCCCCTTACCGGGCAGCCAATTCCTATTTGGACTGCTGATTATGTGCTAGCCGGATACGGAACGGGGGGCATCATGGCCGTACCTGCAGGAGATGAACGTGACTGGAATTTTGCTAGGCATTTTGGCCTTCCTATACCGGGTATTTTCGTAGGCCACGACCCCAATGAAGGTGCTTGTGTGGACAAATCCGCCATCCTTCAGGAATCTTCGTTTTTGGACGGTTTGACCGGATCCCAGGGTATAGCCGCGATGATCCTTCATCTCCAGGAACATGGCCTTGGTCGTGGAATTACCCGTTACCGTTTACGAGACGCGGTGTTCTCAAGGCAACGCTACTGGGGAGAACCCGTGCCTGTCGCCATCGAACACGATGAAGTATGGGCCTTACCCGACACCGCTCTCCCCCTAATCCTTCCTGAAATTGAATTGTATTTGCCCACCGCCGAAGGTGAGCCCCCCTTGGCCAGGGCCACCGACTGGACCTACCAAGGCAAACCTTTGGAAACGACCACCATGCCCGGCTGGGCAGGTTCATCCTGGTATTTTCTGCGCTACATGGATCCCACCAACGAGGCTCAATTCGCAGATCCTCAAGCCATGGACTACTGGGGGCCGGTGGACTTGTATATCGGAGGTTCGGAACATGCCACCGGACACCTCCTGTACGCACGATTTTGGAATCATTTTCTGTATGACCGTGGTTGGGTTCCTTTTCGCGAGCCCTTTACAAGGCTGATCAATCAAGGGATGATCCAAGGCATCTCCGAATATGTTTTCCGATCCCAATCGGAGCATGGCCTCGACTTTTGGATGTCCCGAATTCATAACATTTTGCAGACCAACCCAAACAACTCCAACCCCCTGGAGGGCGATCCCCGTACCCAAACTTTTCGGGATGTAGGGTCCAAACTCCAGGAAGGGATTGCGGAATTTTCTCAAATTTTCTTGAGTGAAGATTTGATCTTGGCCCTTAAGCGCATGGATAGCTCCGTCGAAAAGTTCGGATACCGAAGCTCGGTGGATATACGCTTCGTGGATCGTAACCGTTTGAACATTCCTCGCTTGCTAAGCGACCCGGCAGAGGGCTTGGCTTTTCAGCATGCTTTGTGGTTGGGCCTCGAGGGCTGTTCCCTTCAGGGGCACTTTTATGCGTGGAACCATGCTCCCCAGGACTTGAGTGAAACCGATTTTTTTCATACCAAGCCGGAAGTCGAGAAAATGTCCAAATCCAAGAGAAACGTAGTCAATCCGGATTCGGTAATCGATCAATACGGAGCCGACACTCTTCGCTTGTACGAACTTTTTTTGGGACCGCTTGAAGATGCCAAACCATGGGACACCCAAGGCATCGAAGGGGTTTACCGCTTCTTGCAAAAAGCCTGGCGCTATTACCGTCAAACTCCAATTTCCGATACTCCCCCAAGCGAGGCCGCCCTCAAAATTCTGCACCGTTGCATCAAAAAAATTAGCGATGGAATGGATCGAATGGCGCTGAACACTTGCGTTTCCGGTTTGATGATTGGCCTCAACGAAATTCAATCCGCTTCCATTCAGCACCGAGATATTCTCCGTGATTATGCCTTGCTTTTGGCCCCTTTTGCCCCCCATCTTGGAGAGGAACTGTGGAGCATTTTGGGTTTTGAACCATCCATTCACCATGCCCAATTTCCCGTATGGAACGCTCAATACCTGGAAGAGGATACCTTTGCTTACCCCGTCCAACAAAACGGGAAATTGCGTTTTCAAATCGATTTACCCTCCAAGGCCACCTCAGCAGAACTTACCCAAATGGCCCTAGAACATCCACGGGTTATAGAATGGTTGGCCGGGAGACAAGCCACCAAGATCATCGCCGTCCCGGGACGCATTTTGAATTTCGTTCTTCCAAACTGAAACGTTCATTTAAAATTATCGTTGTTATGATTACAAAGAATACCTCAAAGGCTGTTTTGGGCATCCTCCCCCTGCTGATATGGAGCCTAATGCTCTCTTCCGTTCAAGGTCAACTTACCCTTAACGAAGAAATGTTATGGGATCTCAAAACCCCCTCTGCCCCCAAAGCCGACATCAACGGCAACAAAATCCTCTACGGGGTTCGTTCCACGATCCTGGACCAAAACAAATCGCAGACCGATTTGATGCTTTTGGACCTCAACACCGGGAAAACCACTTCTTTGACTCAAACCCCATCTTCCGAGGTCGATTACCAGTGGTCGAATGACGGGGCATGGATCGCTTTTCTCTACCCAGTCAACGGGGCCATGCAATTGCACCGCATGCGACCTGATGGAACAGGCCGCGAAGCCCTGACCCAATTCGAGGGGGGTATTGACGGCTTCGGTTTATCCCCATCCGGTAAACATTGGTTCTATGTCCGCAAAGTGCGTTTGGAGCCCACCATGCACGATCGCTATCCCAGCCTGAGCAAATCCACCGGTCAAGTCTTCGATCAATTGATGCACCGCCATTGGGACAGCTGGCATGACGGCACCTACAGCCATGTTTTTGTACAAGCCATGTTGGATGCGCGCCCGGTTGGTGAGGCCAAGGATATCATGCCGGATGAGCCTTGGCACAGTCCTCTACCCCCCATGGGATCATCTTCAGAAATCGTCTGGTCCCCCTCCGGTCAAACCCTGGTCTATCCCGCCAAGAAAATGAAAGGCAACGAAGCCGCCGTGTCCACCAATTCCGACCTCTATGCCTACGATGTCTCTTCCGGTCTCACGATCAACCTCACCTCCTCGAATCCCGGCTACGACACCGATCCGCAATTTTCACCGGACGGACAATACCTCAGTTGGTTAAGCATGGCCCGCGATGGATACGAAGCGGACTTGAACAGGGTGGCTTTGATGAACTGGAATACCCGACAAACCACCTACCTCAATACCGAACTGGATCGTTCTGCCTACGAAATGTCCTGGTCCCCGGATGCCAAAACCTTGTATTACACAGTTTACCACGGTGGTTTTACCCAAATAATTGCCCATTCGTTGCAAAGCCCGGTACAGGTTCAACGCAGCAAACCTACGATGAACAGCACCACCGTCCTGCCTTGGACCGTGATCACCAGCGACACCGCCCAGTATTCCGGCCTATTGACGATGGCCTTGCCCCCTTCCAAATCATCCAAAAAATCCTCGCCCCAAGCGGACCACTGGATTTTCTACCTCAAATCCACCATGCTCAGGCCTTCCGAACTATGTGGCCGTTTGCGATCCAATCTTGCCGAAAAAACCTTCAGCTCCTGCAACGACAGCCTTTACCAAAACCTGCGTCAGGCTAGGTTTGAAAGCCGTAACATTCTATCCTCGGACAGCCAAACGGTCCAAACCTATATCGTGTATCCGCCTGATTTTGATCCGCTTAAATCCTATCCTACGCTCTTGTATTGCCAGGGAGGTCCACAAAGTATGATTGGTCAGTCCTTTAGTACACGTTGGAATTTTCATTTGATGGCGGCCAAAGGGTATATCGTTGTGGCCCCCAATCGCCGTGGTCTGCCCGGCTTTGGTCAGGCATGGAACGAACAAATTTCTGGAGACTGGGGCGGTCAGGCCATGAAGGATATGTTATGGGTCACCGATTCCGTCAAAAAATTACCTTTCGTGGATGCTGGGCGCATGGCCGCGGTGGGTGCATCCTTCGGGGGCTACACGGTTTATTGGTTGGCGGGTAACCACGATGGGCGGTTCAAATCCTTCATTGCCCATTGCGGCGTTTACAACTTGGAATCCATGTTTGGTCAGACCGAAGAGATTTTCTTTTCGCAATGGGACATGAAAGGTCGTCCTTGGGATAGGCCCAAACCCAACTCCTACAATTGGTATTCACCGCATCGCTACGTCCATCAGTGGAATGCCCCTATCCTTATTATCCACAACGAGAAAGATTATAGAGTACCTCTCGCCCAAGGTCTCGAAGCCTATACGGCCGCCCAACTACGGGGTATCAAAACCAAAATGCTCTATTTCCCGGACGAGAACCACTGGGTGATTAAACCCCAGAATTCGGTCCTGTGGCAAAAAGTGTTTTTTGGATGGTTGGACGAAACCCTGCGATAGGTTGAACGCATTTCGTCCTCTGGAGGTTACCGGTTAAGGACGGGGCTCGCCTTCAAGAACTTGGGCATTCACCCCGTCGCGGTACTGGTCAAAATTCTTAATAAAAGCAGCCGCCAGTTGAGAGGCTTTGGCATCGTAGGCAGCGGGATCAGACCATGTAAGACGAGGATTCAAGATCTCCGAAGGAACCTGAGGGCAGGACTTGGGTATCGAAACCCCAAAAACCGGATGAGTTTCAAATTCCACCTGGTTCAATTGACCTTCCAAAGCTGCGGTGATCATCGCCCGGGTATAGGATAATTTCATACGACTCCCCACCCCGTAAGGTCCCCCGCTCCATCCCGTATTCACCAGCCAGACCTGAACGCGATGTTCCTGCATTTTTTGACCCAACAAAGTCGCATACTGACCAGGGTGCAAGGGCAAAAATGCCCGCCCAAAACAGGCCGAGAAGGTCGTTTGAGGCTCGGTTACCCCGACTTCGGTGCCCGCAACTTTGGCCGTGTACCCCGATATGAAATGATACATGGCCTGGGCCTCGTTGAGGCGGCTAATCGGCGGCAATACCCCAAAGGCATCCGCGGTCAAAAAGAACAAATGCTTGGGATGAGAACCCACGGAGGGAACCATGACGTTATCGATGTAATGAATGGGATAAGCGCAGCGGGTGTTTTCGGTTTTGGAACCGTTATCGAAATCCACAACCCGAGTTCCCTCTTTGAAAACAATGTTCTCCACAATGGAACCAAAGCGAATAGCTTTCCAAATTTCGGGCTCCTTTTCGGGGGTAAGGTTGATGCACTTGGCGTAGCACCCCCCCTCAAAATTAAAAACCGAAGTATCGCTCCAACCGTGTTCGTCATCCCCGATCAAGCTACGGTTGGGATCGGCCGATAAAGTGGTTTTGCCCGTACCCGATAAACCAAAAAACAAAGCCGTATCTCCTTGGGCCCCGCTGTTGGCGGAACAATGCATGGACAAGACTTTTTTGTGATGAGGCAGGACGAAATTCAGAACCCCAAAGATTCCTTTTTTCATTTCCCCGGTATAACCGGTACCCCCGATGAGAATGATCTTGCGGGTAAAATTCAATATCGCAAAATTGTGTTGGCGGGTATGGTCTCGTTCGGGCACGGCACGGAAACCCGGTGCGCACACCATGGTCCACTCCGGCTCACCGGCTTGGGTTAATTCTTCGGCCGTTGGGCGCAGAAAAAGATTGTGGCAAAAGAGATTGGAATAGGCCAGTTCGGTAATGATCCGAATATTCAATCGATGGGCAGGATCAGCACAAGCGTAGGCATCCCTTGCGTATACCGAATTGCCTGCCAAATACTCGGCAACACGCTCGTACAATGCATCAAAATGATCAGGGCCAAAAGGGATATTGATATCTCCCCACCAAACCGCATTTTCGGTGATTGCATCCTTGACCACAAAGCGGTCCTTGGGTGAACGGCCGGTAAATTCCCCTGTATCCGAAGCCAATGCCCCGTTATCGCAGAGTTGACCCTCGCCCGTGACCAGGGCAGACTCAACGAGCTCCGCTGGACTCAAATTCCAAAAGATTTGCTGAACACCGTTCAGGCCGCTACGTTCCCAATGCAAATTCAACGGTGGGTGTCCCAGGTGTTTCATGGCTTATGAAGTGTTTGGGTTCGTCAAATGGGGTAAGAAATGGCAAAATTAAGCCCCAAAACCCCAAAGGCCTACAAGCCCACCACGGGCTTGTTGCGGAGGTGTTTGACCCTAAAACCCCATTCCAAAGCGCGCTGGGCCTGGGGTTCCAGGTTCAATTCCCAACGAACCAAGCCGGGAATAGCGATTTCGGGAGCCGTAGGGAATCGAGCTCCTTCGGCGGTTAAATCCAAAACTTCCAAGTCCTTTTGGAGGCTCACGGGATACTGGTCTTCCAACCGAATGCGCACCGCCTGGGGCCGACTATTCCTCAAATCCACCCGATAACCGTAGTGGCGAACGACCCACTGATCCCAACGAGAACGCTGATTTTTGAAAATGGCCGCGGGGCGGTATTGAACCTGAATCAACTCATCCGTGCCCAACGACAGGGCCACCGAATCCGCTGCATGGGCCCAGCGAATTTGTTGTTCTCCGACCCGGTTCCCGTCCACCGATATAAGGCAAGGTCCATCAACCCAATCCATCAAGGAGGAATCCCTTAGGATGCCCATGAGGTAAACCCGGGGTTGTTGACGGGGTGCGGCATAGCGCAAGAGTTCCACCTCCACCGTGCGGGCATCCAGGGGTTGCCAAGACTCCCCCCCCGAAACCAGGCGAAAGGTTGAGGTGGGCTTGTACACGAAGGCCGAGCCTTGGGTTTTTCGTTCAACAGTGGGCACACCCGATGCCTCCAACTCGCTCCACGTCATGGACATGGTAGGTTCGGCCGCATCGGACACTGCGCGGGATGGTTGGGATCGGTTTCTGCTTTCTGAAGAAATGGTTTCGACCCGATCAAAGGTCTTGACCATTGGCTGATAGTAGTCCAAATACCACGGGCTTAAAACCGGCAATTCCAAACCCACCGAAGGGGTATGGGTCAAAAATTCCACCGGTATCCCCTCCCAATCCTGGCCGCTTTGCTGGTAGGATTGAGCACCCAAACGCAGGGCCACCTTGGACTGGTTAACATCAACGTCCATTTCATACGAAGGGTTCCATCCGGCTTGTGAACAAAAAACCTCCAAAGCCACCTGCCCCGTCTTCCCGTCCAACGCAGATATCGCCTCCAGCTGCAAAACCAGGCCTTGCTCCGAAGCCTGAATTTTATCTCGCCAAAAAATAACTTTGGACTCCAAATCCCCTGAACGACGAGTCAACGAATCCAAACCCCGTTGGCACTGAAGTTTGGCTCGCCCAACCTGGGCCATGCGTTGCCGGAATTGTTCCGAACCCTTGAGCCATTCCTGGGTTGATCCGGTTTCGGCGAAGGTGGGCGATACCGTGCCCGCTGGACCTTTGCCTTGGACGGCCGTTCTTCCCAACAAAACCATCATGTACTGCTCCTCTGCCTGCAGTGCCGACATATCCACCTGCTTTTCTTCCAAGACCCGCCGGTTTTCGGCCATGGCACGCTCGGCGGTATTCAACGAATCCATCCAAGCCTCGGTTGCCGGTAATTTTTCCCATCGGTAATCGGTCATCTTTAGACCGCTTGACGATTTGACACGCAGGGTTGCGGCATCAAAGACCTTGGCCCAACCCCCCAGCACCCAACGTTGCGAGCCGTTAACCACTGTGCCACTGGCAGCATAGCGAAGAACGGCTCCCGAACGAAAAAGCTGCACCTGCTCCAAACGGAGGGTTTTGGTTTCGGCAGCACGCAACGGTTGAGCCCCAAGAGGAATCATCGGACTCCATGATCCAAGCATAGCGGCCAGGGTCCCTAATCGTAGAAGAGTATGGGTCATGGATAGCGTATTTAGAGGAAGGCGGATAACAAATCATGCTGGGTCAAAATATGCCAGGAATGATCGGGCATACGGACCATGATAGCCTCGGAATCGGGTCGTATGAGCGGTAGCAGGCGCTGAACCTTGGTGGAGGATTCGACCTCAGCAAATGCTGCTTCCATGTGATTTTCAACCTGTTCCGCAGAAAGCTGAGGATGAGACAGGAGTTTTTGCAACAATTTACGTTCCGAAAGCGCTCCCACCCAGTTTCCTTCGGCGTCCTGTACCGGTACTTGCGATATTTGGTGTTTGCGCATTTTGGCAACCGCCTCCCCGACCGTTTCCCAATACCCTACTTTGACCAAGGGTACCTGTCCCCTTCTCAAAACCAAACCTGCCGCATCCTCGGCCGTATCGCTCAGGTAGCCCCTCTCCCGCATCCATTCATCGTTGAACATTTTGTTCAGATAACGCGTCCCGTGATCGTGAAAAATCACCACCACCACATCCGTAGGCTTCAATTCATGCCCCAATTGCAACAACCCGGCCATCGCCGAACCCGCAGAATTACCCGCAAAAATTCCTTCCTCGCGAGCGATTCGACGCGTCATGAGGGCCGCATCCCGATCCGTAACTTTTTCGAAGAGATCAATCAAATCAAAGTCCACGTTGGCCGGCAAAAAGTCCTCTCCGATACCTTCGGTAACGTAGGGGTAAATTTCTTGTTTGTCAAAAATCCCGGTCTCCTTGTATTTTTTGAAAACCGAACCGTAGGTATCAATTCCCCAGACCTTGATTTGGGGATTCTTGGATTTTAGAAAACGAGCTGTACCTGATATGGTTCCGCCGGTACCCACCCCCACCACCAGATGGGTCACCCGTCCCTCGGTTTGTTCCCAAATCTCCGGTCCGGTTTGCTCAAAATGAGCCTGGCGGTTGGACAGATTATCGTACTGATTGGCCTTCCAAGCGTTGGGCGTTTCGAGGGCTAACCGGGACGAAACACTGTAGTAGGACCGGGGGTCTTCGGGATCCACATTGGTGGGGCAAACAATGACTTCCGCCCCCAATGCACGCAGTGCATCCACTTTTTCGCGGGATTGCTTGTCGGTGGTGGTAAAAATGCAGCGGTAGCCTTTGACCACGCCGGCTATCGCCAACCCCATACCGGTATTCCCGGAGGTTCCCTCAATAATCGTGTATCCGGGCTTCAGCAGTCCGGCGGCCTCGGCGTCTTCAATCATTTTGAGCGCCATTCGGTCCTTGGTGGAATGCCCCGGGTTAAAGGTTTCCACTTTGGCCAGAACCGTTGCCGGCAAATGAGAACAAAGGCGGTTAATCTGCACCAGCGGCGTATGCCCGATGGTTTGTAAAATATTTTCGACCCACATGCCTCAAATTTAGAGAGCATGAGGATGGAAGGCCTACACATTGCAGCAAAATCTCTAAATTGCAGGAGGATTCTATCCCCCAAATCACCGTTTTACTCTAGCTTTATTTATGCCTATCCGCTATTCCTCTATCCTTTTCACCCTAACAAGCGTTCTGCAAAGGAGCGTTTTGCTTGGGCTCTTCTTGGTCTTCCCTTGGGGTTTGCCGTTGGCGGAGGCCACTGCGGAAACCCTCTATACTCCACAAGGGTCTTTGTGGCTGGACTCCAATAAGTTATGCCGAATATACCGTTTTGAACTTCAAGACCAAGTGGCTCCTCCCTTTTGGCGCAAGGTCCAATTAGCCTTTGCGGAAGCCCAAAAGCAGGAAGCTGACCTTGTGCTGATACGCTTAAACACCTACGGTGGGCAAGTAGACCTGGCGGACAGCGTGCGCACCCGTCTTCTTCGAAGCAAAATACCGGTCGTGGTTTGGGTCGATAACAATGCCGCCTCTGCTGGTGCCCTAATTGCTTTGGCGGCCAATCGAATCTACATGGTTCCCAGTGCCAGCATCGGTGCCGCGACGGTGGTTAACCAAGAAGGCACCCCCGTACCGGACAAATACCAATCGTATATGCGGGCCACCATGCGGGCCACCGCTGAAGCCCGTAACCGTGACCCCCGCCTTGCGGAATGCATGGTGGACCCCGGCCTTGGGTACCCCGGAGTTTTGGATTCCGGCAAGGTCTTAACCTTAACCAGCTCCGAAGCCGTCCGCTTGGGGATCAGCGACGGCACCGCTGCATCCGAGGAAGAGGTCCTCCAAATGCTAGGGGTCCGTCGTAAAGAGATCGTACAACAGAAACTCAGTGCTTTGGACTACTTCCTCCAATTTCTTTTGAATCCGGCAGTCAGTGGCATTTTGATTTTGCTGATGCTGGGGGGCATTTATTTCGAATTGCAAAGCCCAGGGATTGGTTTTCCCCTGGTGGCCGCCTTGGTTGCTGCTGCTTTGTATTTCGCTCCACTTTACCTGGAAGGACTGGCTACGAATTGGGAAATACTCCTTTTCATCGCAGGTTTGCTGTTGATAGGTCTCGAAATTTGGGTAATTCCCGGTTTCGGATGGGTAGGCGCTTTAGGCCTTGCGGTGATCTTTCTGGCTTTGGTCGGATCCATGCTCGATAACGATGGTTGGTCCTTGCCCCAAAGCGAGGACGCCGTTGGCGGATCCCGGTTAATGAGCGCCGTGCTCGCGGTTCTTATACCCATCCTCGGCCTTGGGGTTGTCTTCCTGCTTTGGGGGGAGCGCATGTTTACCCAAGGACCTTTACGAAAATTGGTGCTCCAAAGCCCAGTACCGGAAGCTTCCGACGCCGAGCAGTGGATAGGTTTGGAGGGAATCTCCAAAACCAGGCTTAATCCGGTAGGCAAAATTCTTATCCAAGGGCAAAGCATGGAAGCTCAATCCGAAGACGGTTGGATCGAGGCCGAAACCGCCGTCACCGTGCTGCGCAAAGAACAAAATCGGCTCTACGTACGTAAATCATGATGAATTAAGGGTTTAGCCTGCCGCTTAGGGTATAAATTTCTTGGATACGACAAAGCGCCCAAAGGCTTACCTTTGAATCCCGTAGAAACATTCCTGTTGTGGCCAAATATGTATTCGTTACGGGTGGAGTAACCTCCTCATTGGGCAAAGGCATTCTTGCCGCCTCCCTTGCCAAATTGCTTCAAGCCAGGGGCCTTAAGGTAACTATCCAGAAGTTGGATCCCTATATCAACGTGGATCCCGGCACCTTGAACCCCTATGAACACGGTGAATGTTATGTTACAGATGACGGTGCCGAAACCGATCTTGACCTTGGTCACTACGAACGCTTCCTGGACATTAAAACTAGCCAAGCCAACAACGTCACCACCGGCCGCATCTATCAAAGCGTCATTGACAAGGAACGTCGCGGCGATTATCTCGGCAAAACCGTTCAAGTCATTCCGCATATCACTGACGAAATCAAAAATCGAATTTTGCTCTTGGGCAAAGGCAAGAACTTTGAGGTGATCATCACCGAAATCGGAGGCACGGTGGGCGATATAGAATCCCTGCCTTACGTGGAAGCCATTCGACAACTTCGACTCGAATTGGGCGAAAGTCGCTGCATGGTTTTGCACCTGACCTTGCTTCCCTATTTGAAAGCCGCTGGCGAGCTCAAAACAAAGCCTACCCAGCACTCTGTCAAGATGTTACTAGAAACAGGTGTGCAACCCGATGTGCTCATTTGCCGTACAGAACAGCCAATTACCCAAGAAATTCGACGGAAAGTAGCCTTATTCTGTAACGTAACCCCGGACTCGGTCATCGAAGCGTTGGACGCATCGAGCATCTACGAAGTCCCCCTCAAAATGGCGAAGGAAAAATTGGATCAACTGGTCCTTCGCAAACTCAAAATCAAAAAGAGCAAGGCCCCTGAACTTAGCGGATGGAAAAATTTTGTGCAAAGTTTGCGATCGCCCAAACATCAAATTGACATTGGTTTGGTCGGTAAATACGTCGAACTCAAAGACTCCTACCTTTCCATCTCCGAAGCATTGATTCATGCGGGTGCAACATTGGGCGCCAAGGTAAATGTGCGTTGGATTCATTCCGAAAAATTAGAGGCCACGACCGTTCACGAAGCTTTGGCGAATCTTGATGGTATTTTGGTGGCTCCAGGTTTTGGTGCAAGAGGTTGGGAAGGCAAAATTGCTGCAATCCACCATGCCAGGACTCAAAGGATTCCCTTCTTTGGAATTTGCCTGGGTATGCAATGCGCCACGGTTGAATTTGCCCGCAATGTAGCCGGCATGAAGGATGCCGATTCCACCGAAATGAATCCCCAAACCAAGCATCCGGTGATTGACCTCATGGATAGCCAGGTAGGTATCCTCAACAAAGGGGGGACCATGCGCCTTGGGTCCTACGATTGCCGAATTGAGGCAGGTTCTCTGGCCTCCAAGGTTTATAGGCGCTCCAAAACCGTGCACGAGCGGCATCGCCACCGCTACGAGATGAATAACCAATACCGAGCGCGCCTGCAGAAAGCAGGCCTTCGCATGTCGGGGATTAATCCAGACCATGATTTGGTGGAAATCATTGAAGTCCCCGAACATCCTTGGTTTGTGGCCACCCAATTTCATCCGGAATATTCCAGCACCGTCGCTAACCCCCACCCCCTGTTTGTATCTTTTCTGAACGCATCCCTCCTTAACCGATCGCAACGTGTCCAATAATTCTACGCTTGACCGTAATACCCTTACCGGTTTGTTTTTGATGGGGCTCATCTTGGTCCTGTACTCCCTATGGTTCCCTTCCAACAATCCTGATCCCAAGGGTAGCACTCAAGGACAATCCCAGGACACCCTGTTGGTTACCAAGGATACCGCGGAAAATACCTTGCTCCAAAACCGAAATTCAAAGGCTAGCCCTACCGAGGCCGGTACCACGACTGCTGCCTTGGATTCAAGCACCTTACTCAGCCCTTTTGGTCAGCATCTGCAAGGAAAAAACGAAATCCATACGCTTCGCAACCGAAACCTGGAGCTTACCTTCAACGCCAAAGGAGGCGCCCTGCAAGAAGCCAAAGTCCTAGGATACAAAACTTACGCGGGAGATTCCCTGGAACTTTTTGACGGCAACAGCCTGAGGATGTCGTACGCCATGATTACCGGCGACAAGGTATGGAACAGTTCGCAACTCTATTTCCAACCTGTCCAGGATGGGGATCCTCGATCACTCACCCTGCAGATCGATTTTGGCCTTAATAAGTCTGGTGAGAAGCAGCAAATCATCCATCGTTATCGTTTGGACTCTGCCGGCTACCGCCTGAATTTTAGTGTACAGTTCGTGAACATGGAGGGCCTCATCCGCAACGATTACACCACCATGGAATGGGCCTGCATCGCTCCCGCCCAAGAAAGGGATATCAGCGAAGAGCGCCGACTTATGGAAGTTTATTATCGTTTTCCCGGTGAAGATCCTGACTACATGAGCATGAGCTCACCGAACGAAGAAAACTTGAACAACAATTTGGAATGGATTTCTTTCCGACAGAAATTTTTCTGTGCTGTTCTCGGTGCGGAGGATCATTTTGATCGTGCCCAAATCAAGGGAGAAGCCTCCAAAGAGGATGGACAAACAGGGATGTACAATGCGGAACTCACCTTGGATTACAGAGCCAACGCCACCAAGCCTTTTGCAATGTGGATGTACCTGGGTCCCAATCATTTCCAAACACTCAAAGCCCTGGACTGTGGGCTCGAAAAACAAATTCCCTTGGGTTGGGGAATTTTTGGATGGGTCAATCGATTCATTGTTATACCCGTTTTTAACTGGCTGGATTCCTTCCAATGGAATTACGGATTCATTATCCTTATTCTTACCCTGATCATCAAAATAATTTTGTTTCCACTGACTTACAAATCCCTGATTAGCGGAGCCAAAATGAAAGTCCTAAAACCGGAAATCGATCAACTTAAAGAAAAATTCGAGAAAGACCCCACCCGTATGCAGAGTGAGCAAATGAAATTGTTCCAGAAGGCAGGGGTGAATCCTTTGGGAGGCTGTTTGCCGATGTTGATGCAATTACCCATCCTTATCGCTTTGTTTAATTTCTTTCCTGCATCCATCGAACTTCGTCAGCAAGCTTTCCTTTGGGCGGATGATCTTTCGTCTTACGATTCCATTGCAGACTTACCTTTCTCCATACCCTTCTACGGGGCCCATGTAAGCTTGTTCACCCTCTTGATGACAGCCTCGACTTTGCTCTACACCCGCATGTCCAATCAAATGAGTGGGGTCACCGGACAAATGAAAGTCATGGGCTACGTGATGCCCTTGATGTTCATCCCCGTGCTCAATTCCTATTCGGCAGCCCTATCCTACTATTATTTCTTGGCCAACATGGTATCCTTTGGGCAACAATGGATTGTTCGGCGCTTTTTCATCAACGAAGATTCGTTGCTCAAGCAAATCGAAGAAAACAAAAAGAAGCCCGTCAAGAAATCCGGCTTTCAACAAAAAATGGAAGATTTGGCTCGCAAAGCGCGGGAAAGCCGGAACGCCGCACCAACTCGTAAATCGAAATCGTAAACCTTGTTTCGTTTAGGATTTGATGCCAAACGAGCTTTTCATAACCGAACCGGTTTGGGCAATTATGCCCGCACCTTTCTTCAAAATTTAGCTCATTTCTATCCGGAGAACGAATATCATTTATTCAGCCCCGCATTGAAATCTCATGCAAACCGGCAGCATTCAGACAACCCCCTTTTCACTACGCCTTTCCATTTCCATCCAATCCAGAGCCCATTGGCCTCATGGAAGCGGAGCTTTCAAATGCGAGGGCCCCTTTTGTCCAACCGTATCCAAGTCTATCACGGCCTGAGCAACGAAATTCCTTTGGATCTCAAACGTTTGCAAGGCCGCGTTCGGTCGGTTCTTACGGTTCATGATCTGATTTTCTTGGATTTACCGTCCACGTACTCCTGGATCGATTGCAGGGTTTATCGCTACAAGACCAAGCGATCCTTGGCCTTAGCCGACCGCGTTGTGGCCATCAGCGAGGCAACCCGTCGTCAACTGCTGCAGCATTTTCCTGAAGATGAACACAAAATTCAGGTCATTTTGCAGCCATGTTCCCCAGAATATTATGCAAATTCACCGAAGTCCTCCCCGCATCCCTTGGCAGATCAAGCGTATTGGCTCTGGGTGGGAACGGTCGAGCAACGAAAAAACCTGGAAACCGTCCTGCATGCCTTGCGTCTCACCCCTGCAGACGAGCGATTACCCTTGGTGGTCATCGGAAATACGAGCCATCCCTATGCCCAACAATGCGTCCAACTCGCAGCAAGCCTGGGCGTGAAGGTTCATTGGAATCCACATCGCCACCCAGACCTTGGTAAGCCCGCAGACGAAAAAGCCAATCTCATCGCTTGGTATCGCCACGCTCAGGGTTTGGTGTACCCATCGCACCTGGAAGGATTCGGTTTGCCGGTGGCGGAAGCCCTGCTCAGCCGTTGCCCAGTGATCACGACCCGTAACAGCTCCATGGCCGAAATTTGCGGTCCCCACGGCCTTTTGGTGGATTCTACCCAGCCCGAGGAACTGCAAGCCGCCATGGCTTCCCTACGCAATGACTCGGCCATGGGCGAAGCATTGCGTAATGAGGGGCAAAGCAGGGCCCTATCCTTGCTCGACCCCCGTAGGATCACCGGACAATGGATGAACCTCTACCGGGAACTCATTGGCGGATGAAATCCAAATTTCCCTGGGCCATTAACCTCATTACCCTTAAAATTCTTAATTTTGAAACTATGGAAAGAAATCTCTTTCTTGGAATATGGGTATTGGTCCTTGTACTGGCCTCCTGCAATCACGAGTCTCTTGCCCCGCCCGATCTACGACCTGACTATGTCAGTTCCCCCTGCTCTACGGATTCTTCTTATTTTGTGCGGGATGTTTTGCCAATTTTACAGAGTAATTGTGCAATGAGCGGCTGTCACGATGCTCAGACCAAAGCGGATGGGGTTCGTTTGGATCATTACCGGGCCGTCATGGAAACGGGGGATGTGAAGCCCGGCAGACCTTATGATAGCGAAATATTCGAACTTTGCCTTGAAACGAACAGCTACAAACGCATGCCTCCTCCTCCTCGTTCTCCTTTGGACTCCGCTCAACGAAATCATCTGCGGCGTTGGATCCTTCAAGGCGCTCGTAACAACGATTGTTCCAATCCATAAAGCATCCCCTAATCCCCAATTCTCCCAACATGGCCCCCAAAAAAAGCTATTGGATCGTAATCCCCCTGCTCATCGCAGGCCTAGGTTGGTACGGAGTTCAGCAATGGAGCAAAGCCCCTGAATCGTTGGCCAATACCCCTGCTAGCCATGTCTTGGAAGCCCAACAATTGTTGAACGAATTTCAAAACAAGATCGATCAGTCCAATCAATTGTATTTGAACCAAGTTATCCAAATTTCAGGCACTTGCCTACGATCCGAATCCCAAGGTGACTCTGTTCATTTCGTGTACCTGGGGGAAAACGGTGATATCCTTTGTCAAATTGAATCCAAGCAGGGTCCACTTCCCCAAAAGGGGGATGCCATCCAGTGCAAAGGGATTTGTACAGGCTACGATGATCTCACCGGTGGAGTGTCGATGAACCGTTGCATCTTGACCCCGAAGAACTAGTTTATTCTTCAATCTCATACACTTTTACCCCTTTATTCGTTATCTAAAGGGTAATACAATACCATCCTCAGAAAAATCCCCATGATATCCCGATTCAATCTTCGCCATTCTTTGACTCCATCCTCAGGTCCTGGTACCGCCTTTTTCTGGGGGCTTATGTTGATGACCGCTTCAGCTTCCACCTCGCTAGGTCAAACATCCGGCAAGTACATGACCCGCACAGGATCTGCCCATTTCGTTGCCGATGGGATTATCAAAGACGATGTAGCAGCCAAAACCAATACCGTGACTGCAGTTCTCGACCCCAACACTGGACAGGTTCAAGTACGCATTCCCATCAATTCTTTTGTGTTTCGGAAGGCCTTGATGCAAGAACACTTTAATGAAAATTACCTACAATCCCATCAATTTCCCTTTGCAAATTTCAAAGGCCAGGTTGCCGATTGGGATGCATCCATGATGCAAAAGTCAGGCAACCAAAAGGTAAAATTCATAGGCAAACTCGAGATTCACGGCATAAGCAAGGACGTCGTCGAACCGGGTACCATGGAACTCAGTGGTGGGCAAATTCGAATGTCTACCGACCTTATGGTCACCGTGGCCGACTATGGTATTAAAATACCCACCTTGGTCCGTGACAAAATTGCCAAAGAGGCGGCCGTCCATGTGGAAGTGCACCTCAAGCCCTCAGGTCAATAAATCGTAACCAAGGGACCTTGGACGTCGCATCCACGTCCATTGGGTTCAACGCATCCTTGTAGGTTTGGAGCACAGCAGGTCCCCCGTAGGCCAAAGTTGACCACATGCCTTCCACTCGCTCCATGGGAATTCCTGATGGGGTCAGGTTACGAATCACCTTTTGGGCCGCCTCGTGTTCTCCTTTGAATTTGCGACGAAGTGCCTTCCGGTATAGCTGTTCCAAACGCTCCAATTCTTGAATCATCTTGTGTCTGGATGCCCCCACTGCTCCGAGCAATCCTGAATCCACATCGAGCAACAACGATCGCAAGGGATGAATCAAAGATTCCACTTGATTATCCGCCCAGTTGCCGAAGTCACCTTCGTTCCAGAACGGAGATGCCAAAGGGTGTTTTTGAACAATGAGCGACCAAAATTTAGACTCCAATTCTTCTGCAGATTTCCCTAAATCATCCCATACCCAACCCGATGCTGTCCATTGTTGCGAAATTTCCGGTGTCAACCAGGTCAAGGAAGGCCTCAACAAAGTGATTGGAAATGGAACTTCGTAATGAGCAAACAAGGGTTTGAGCGCGGCCCAATACAATTGCTCGGAACCTCCACCCACAAAAGCCACATTAGGAATTGAAAATTCCTGATAAAGCGGCCTTAATGCCACACCTGGGCTGAACACGTCGGGAGGCATTCCCCACAAATCATCAGCATTCCATCTTCCTTCCGGCTTGATTCTTGCCTTTCCATCCAACACAAAGAATGGCCAATCGCGAACATGCAAGTCCACTGCAATCCCATGATTCGCCAACATTTGCTCCTTACGTTGTTCAATAAGGGAGGCCGCTAAGCCTGGTGATTGAATTTGATCCCTCCATACCGGCGCAAAGGCTTCTTTGAGGATGGCATCGTCCCCATCCAAGACCAGTAAACTGTTGCCTACAGCACCAACACCTTGCTCCAGCCACCCTCCATCCCCCAACAAGGCATGGGCCAACCTCCTAGTCGATTGCGCGACCGTAAAACCACGGGCGTACGCGTTTTGCAATAAACTTAGAACCTCCTCGCGATAAGGCGCGTTTTCGAAAGCATCGAACCAACCGATCGATACGGGATCCGGCACCATTAATCGCCCAAAAGCAAAAGTACCCTTGTCCCCTTCCCAATCCAGGCGGTTACCATTCACAACACAATGTCCCAACTCAGCCAAATCATGGTCTTCCGAGCCCATCCAATACAAAGGAACCCACTGAAATTCAGGAAGAATTTTGGTGAGATGATCGGCCAAAGCCTTGGTCGATAACAATTTATGCAACCAATACGCCGGGCCGCCCAACCAATTCGGTTGATGAGCCGTGGTGACCACCATAGTTCGAGGGGATTCGAGCAAGACGGATGTCGCATGGGGCATTTCCAAGCCTGACAGCTTGTACTGCCTGCGCAGTGCATCAATCAAGCGCATTCGCTGTTCCATGCTAAAGGCAGCGGACCTTGCGTGGGCCGTGGTCATTAGCTGTTCCGACACAGACTCCGAAGCATTGGCCAAGGGATTAAACTCGCCCGAGGACCACCACCGACGTAGGGATTCGGATGCCCAAGTTCCATGGGCCAACGACAAGCTGTGCACCAAAGAGGCCATCGACTATACAATCTCTAAGGTTACAGATTCTATTAGGAACAAAGTCATGAAAGCCGAATTTAAGCAGGCTTGGCGACCAAATCAAATTCTTCTGCACGGACAATTTCTACCTGGACCATGGAACCCACC
>Ga0194129_10002456_pt1 | contig 27876 bp, 61 predicted proteins | sample TA2KigCa35mmetaG_FD_150862 | JGI IMG/M metagenome (GOLD analysis project Ga0194129, IMG submission 150862) | Freshwater microbial communities from Lake Tanganyika, Tanzania - TA2015038 Kigoma Deep Cast 35m | ecosystem: Environmental > Aquatic > Freshwater > Lake | place: Tanzania: Lake...
TACACAACTTATAAAAAAAATCAACACGCCCCGACGAGAAACACTTTTTTTCTTAAAACAAACAGACTGTGCGAAACGCTAAGCCTCTTTTTAATACTTTTCTTTTTAATACTTTTCTATTTAATACTTTTCTATTTAATATAAATACTTTTCTATTTAATAATTTTCTATTTAATATAAATACTTTTCTATTTAATACTTTTCTATTTAATACTTTTCTATTTAGTAGAATTGAATTTATTATTTAGTATTGTTGAAAAAAGAGAGAGTATGTGTGTGTGTTATATAGTTTGTTTGTGTGTGGGTGTTGTATATTATAAGTGTATAAGAGTGTGAAGTGGTATATAATTGTGTATATAAGGTATTAAAAATAATAATAAAAAGAAAGTGAAGATGAATAAAATGAGTGATAAAAATGTTATTGGAAAGTTTATTGAGTGGATGGTGATAAGGTATGGTTTTGTGGGTATATTTGTGTTGTATATGATTGTTGTATTTATGATATGGTGTATGTTTAGTGTAATAATATATTTGTGTTAGGTTTTGGAATAGTTTAATATAAAAGAATATTGGTATATGCAAGTTTGTAGAAGATTAAACTGGAGTTAAATGAGATATGTAGAATGATAAAAAAAATATACATGTATGTATATAGTTTTAAATCCATTAGTAAATTTAGGAGTATATGATGATGTGTTGAATAAGTGTAAAATGTGAGGTTGTGGTGGTAGAGTGATGATAATGGTTGTGGTGGTGAATAATAATAAAAACAACAACAACAATAACAATAAAAAAGAAGAAGAAGGATATTAAGATGAAGAAAGTTTATATTGGTGATCCTTGTTATGTTATTAGTGCTGATAATTGGCAGAGTTTTTGTGATATGATTGATGATGGTGGAAATATGGGTGTAATATTTGATTTTATGGGGAACAGTGTATATGTTATGCAGACGAAGTGGGGTGATGGAGTATATGAGTTATTTGATAGTAGGTATAGTTTAGTTGGGGAGTTATGTGTTGATTCTGGTTTGTTGTGTGTGATGTGTGTGGAGGGTGTGCAGAATGTTAGTGGTATTGAGGATGGTTGTGTAGTTGAGGTAGATGAGTTTAGTGTTGATAGTGTATATAATGATGATGATAAGACGTTTTATGTTGGTGAATATTTTGTTAAGACTGATTATTTTGATGAGGAGGATGAAGAGGATGATGAGTCGTATGATTATGATGATGATGATAATTAATTAAATTGCAGCAAGCGATTAAGGTTTAAAAAGCAACCACAAAAAAGTAGGAGATAGAGATGGCATTTCAAGAGGTTAAGAGTGCGATTAAGATGTGTGGTGATTGGGGTGTTTCGTGTGAGGTTGATGGGATGAAGATGTGTTGTTGGGTTGATGTTGATGGGAAGGAGGTGGTGCATTATACGTATGAGATTGAGGGGGAGATGATTGATACTGATCCTGTGAGTTTTGTGAGAGATTTGCAGAGTATGAGTAAGGAGAAGAGGAGGGTTGAGGTGATGTATGATATTGGAATGCCTGAGAATTATTCTGTTGGTGGTGATGGTGATGTGTGTGTGAGTGTGTATGTTGTGACGAGGCATTGGGGAGGTGCTGAGGAGGGAGGGTGGTGGTGGAATAGGGTTGAGTTGGTGAGGAGTGTGCCTACGGAGTGTGATGAGGAGTGTTTGAGGAAGGTTGCTTTGAGGTTGAGGGATTGGGCGATTATGAAGGAGTTGAAGTGGGGGGACATATATAGTGTGAATGGTGGGCAGGATTGTTATGTAGTTATTGAGAGTGAGATGGGAGAGGGTGAGGAGTTGAAGAAGCCGAGGTATGAGTGAGGGTGTGGTATAGATTATATAAGTGTATATAGGTGTGGGTGGGTATATAATTGTTGTATAGGAAGCAGCAACACACGCCAATGGCGCAATGGTTAGCGCAGGACTCTTATAAGGTCAAGGTTCCCGGTTCAAGTCCGGGTTGGCGTATTTATTTGCCAGTATGGTGGAAGTGGTAGACACAGAAGACTTAAAATCTTCCGGCAGTAATGTTATACCGGTTCGAGTCCGGTTACTGGTATTTTTGAGATTTATTTAAAACATTTAAAAAATCAAAGAAAGATAAGATAAATTGAATAACATTGTTGGTAGTATTAATTTTTCTTGTGATGATAATGATCATTCGCTTGATGTTTATTATTATGATATTTTTGATATTAATGATGAGTTGTATCAGACAGTTAATATTGCCATGAGTGTTGATCATCCGAGATTTATTGATATTGATGTGCCTGAAGACATTGATATTTCTAATATGAAGAAGATGCCTTTGTATATTTATGATCATTCAGGATATAGTTTGCAGCTTTCACGTTCATGTAGTTGGGATTCATATCAGATTGGATATGTTTATATGAGTGAGAATGTTACGGATGATGAAATTTCAAAGTTTATTGAGCATAACAATAATATTTTTAATGGTAATGTATATTCAGTTCAATCTCATGATTATGGGTATCATGAGGTATTTAATGATGGGTCACAAAGTATTGATAGTTTTGTAAAGCATATATTTGGTGGTATTTATAATAATGCTAAGAATGTTAAATTTGTATATGCATGATTAGTTTGTTTTGCTGATTATTTATCAGCACATGATAAATGCTAGCTAGATTAAAATTTAATATGACATTTATGTCAACAGATTATCATAATGTTTATATTAGTAAAAATGAAATATTGTTGATAATAAATCAACAGCAAAAAGAATTTTTAAAAGAATTATTTATTTTTGAGTATTTGCATGATAATTGTGGAATAAAGCATGATGTTTTATTTTATTTTAATTATAAATTATTTGTTGCATCTAATGTTTCATTAGATAATATGTTTGAAATTATTAACAATTAAAGTTTGTATATTTAATAAAACAACAAAAAAAAAGAAGGATTTTAAAATGAAGAAAGTTTATATTGGTGATCCTTGTTATTTGATTAATAAAGATGTTGTTAGTGATGATTGGTTTGATTTTTGTGATGTAGTTGATAATATTGATAGTGGTAAAATTATTGATTATAAGAGTTGTAAGATGTTTGTAATGAAGGCGAAGAATGGTGATGGAGTATATGAGTTTAAAGATAAGTCTGGTAGAGTTATTCGTGATTTATTTGTAGATTCAGGGTTATTGTGTGTTTTTGATGTTGGTTCATTTAAAAATGGTGATTTAGATTTGAGTTATGGTATTGTTTTGTATATTGATGAGTTTGATGATAAGAATGTTTATTTAGGTGATGATTCTGCAATTTTTCATATAGGTGATTATATATGTGATACTAGTTATTATGGGTCGTATATTGGATCATATGAAGAAGAGCATGATATTATTAATGATTAACTGATAGAAACAATAAATAAGAAGGTTTAAAAACATGAAGAATATTATTGTTGATATTGTTGCACGTAATCCTGTTATTTCTTCTTGTGTTTATAATCTTGACAGTGTAGGATATGAGAATATTGCAGTTATTTTGCATGTTAAAGAAGCAATGATTAAGTGTATGTGGAATAGAAAAGATGTTGATAAAATTGTTAAGATGATGGTATTATCTAATTATGAAAATCTTATGAAGATTGCTGCACAGGTTATTTATGGATCTGAATATGTTGAATATGATGAATGATGATGAGGTTTTATATAAGTGTATATAAAATAAAATAAATATATAATCATCATATAAGGCAGCGGCACTTCTTAATAATATGCACCAATGGCGCAATGGTTAGCGCAGGACTCTTATAAGGTCAAGGTTCTCGGTTCAAGTCCGAGTTGGTGCACTTTAAGCCAATATGGTGGAATAGGTAGACACAGAAGACTTAAAATCTTCCGGTTGTAAAATCGTACCGGTTCGAGTCCGGTTATTGGTATTTAACATTTAACGTTTTAAAATAAGGAAACAAAAATTGAGTAATATTGCTGATATTGTTGCGCGTAATCCTGTTATTTCTGGTTATGATCTTGTTGGCATTGATGGCAATGCTTTTTCAGTTATTGGTTATGTGCGAGATGCAATGAAGCGTTCAAAGTGGAATCATTCTGATATTGGACTTGTTGTTGATCAAATGATGTCTTCAGATTATTCTAATTTGCTGAATGTTGCATCACAAATTATTTATTCATCTAATGATCATGATGATGATGATCATGATGATGATGATTATGATGATGATGATTATGATGATAATTATGATGACGATGATGATGAGATTAATTTTTGATTTTAATTTAAGATAAAACAATTATTAAATATTTGGAGTTTTAGAATGAGTAAGTTTGAGTTTGCATGTAGTTTTTTTGGTTATGATCGTGTTATTAAAAATCTTGTTTCAAAGGAGCAAATTGATATTGCTTTTGAAAATTGGAAGTTTTCTCTTATGAGTTTTAATGATTGGAAACAAAAGCAATAAAAAAACAAGTATAGATATTAAATGTTGTTTATATAAGTGCATATAAAATAAAATAAATATATAATCAATCATATAATGCAATAGGATTTCCAATTAAGGATAATTAAAATGGATTTAGAATTTTCCTCTATTGATAATAATATTATGAAATATACAACTACATTTATTGAGAATAGAATGAAATTACGAGATGTAATTGTATTAGGGCACAATCATCTTATAAATAAGTTTCCAAGTATTTCTGATGATTTAAGGAAACTTTCTAATGAATATATTTCTGCATTTGATGCCGAGACAGATGTAGGCATTAGATTTAGTTATATGATTGATGAACACATTTATAAACAAATGCAATTAAAATAAACAGATTATAAAAAATGTAATGTTTTTGTTCTTGTTAAAAGAACAAACTACAAATATTTAAATGTGTTGAATTTGTGTGCTTTAAGCCAGTATGGTGGAAGTGGTAGACACAGAAGACTTAAAATCTTCCGGCAATGATGCTGTACCTGTTCAAATCCGATTACTGGTATTTTAATCATAAATCAAAATGGAGTTTATAATGTTAATTAATGTAAGTCAAAATGTATATGTTAAAAATATGCAAGATATTGATATTGATGATAGATTTAATATTATTGTAGAAGATTTGATAAAAGAGTGTTCTAATCGTTTTGATTATCAAAGTTCATATGCTTATGATAAGCATGTAAAAACTGTTATGTCAAAGATTAATTATGATGATTTTGATTTTCAGAATAATATTATGAATAGTAATAAGAGGTATTTTATTTATAAGATTGTTCGTAATTTGTTGGTTGATAAAATGGATAAGAGTGATTGGTATAATGGTGCATATGCTGCACTTCGTTCGATTGAATGTTCAATTGCATATTCTACACCTGGATTTCTTGAGGCCAAGAATAATTCAATAAATTGTAATAATTAATTTATTTAAATGAAAGAAATCAAATGATTGATAATCAATTTTATATTTTGCTTTCATATTTTATTGATTTTAATATTGTTTCAAATGATTTTAAGTTTAATAATAATAATTTTGATATTTGTTTAAATTACTTAAATGAAAGTAAAGATGATATATCTGATGATTTGATTTATTTGTTTGATATGTTTGATGATTGTATTTATTATGCTGATTTTTCTGAAAAAGATAATTTAGTGTTTGTTAAGTTTAATTAGAAAGTATGATTAATAATGATGAGGTTTTATATAAGTGTATATAAAATAAAATAAATATATAATCATCATATAGGGCAGCGGCACTTTTGCATATTATGCACCAATGGCGCAATGGTTAGCGCAGGACTCTTATAAGGTTAAGGTTGACAGTTCAAGTCTGTGTTGGTGCACTTTAAGCCAGTATGGTGGAATAGGTAGACACAGAAGACTTAAAATCTTCCGGTTGTAAAATCGTACCGGTTCGAGTCCGGTTACTGGTATTTTAACTTTAATATTTTAACAGGATTTTAATTATGAAAAATTGTAAAAACAAAAATATAAATTTAGTTGATTATTGGTTTCGTAATATTTCTGTAAATAATGTAATTTCTAATTATAAAAAATCATTGAAGATTATTAATAATAATATTTATTCGTATAATACTTTGATTGGTAAAAAATCATTATATAATAATATTATTATTTATGATATAACAGCAAAAAACAATAATTTTATTAGTATTACAACTTCAAAGCATGTAAATATGTTAAAGAATATTTCAAAAAATTATAAGCATTTTTATAATATAATTGTTGTATGAATATATAAAGTTTAAATTTTTATTATAATAGTTGTATAATTTATACACCAATGGCGCAATGGTTAGCGCAGGACTCTTATAAGGTCAAGGTTCCCGGTTCAAGTCCGGGTTGGTGTACTTTAAGCCAGTATGGTGGAATAGGTAGACACAGAAGACTTAAAATCTTCCGGCAGTGATGCTGTACCGGTTCGAGTCCGGTTACTGGTATTTAACATTTGGTATTGAATAGGATATAAAATTGTCTGATGCACTTGTTTTTTATATGATTTCAATTTTTGGTTTGCCAATTGTCGTTTCAATTGTATTTGAATTAATGAATGATTATCAGCAAATGAATAATGAGATAAATTCAGGTAAATCATATATTGGTAGTATTTATGCAAATTGTATTACTACATTGTTGTTTTATGGCATTTGTCTTTGTTTTTTTGCATTTAATTAATAATTAAACATATTATATAAAGGATAATAAAAAATGTCTAAGCAACAATTTTCATATGATATTTTTGGTTATGATAATATTACTTTAAACAAGATTCCTCAAGAAATTATTGAATCATATTATGATGATTGGAAAAACTCAAAAATGAGTTTTAAGCTTTGGAAAGCATTGTTATTTACAAGAGCTTAAATGATAGTAAAAAGAACAGATGATATAATTAATGAAATATATAAATGCTTACCTTTAGATATTAAATTAGTTAAATGTAATAATATAAATAAAGATTCACCACCATATTTTTATATTATTAATTCATATATGATTATTAATAAAAGAAAATATTTTACTAGTTTTTTTCAAGGTGAAAATTATGAAATAAAATATTGTATTCCGTTATATATTGAAATTTGTTCTTTTTCAGATATAAATAATATACATTTTAATAATTGTAATTATACTATTTTTTTAATTTCTTTATATGAAAATAAACTAATAACAAGTTTATTAAATAAAAATAATTTCTTTATACTGTAAACATTTCATTTCATCGTTTATTACAAATTAATATTCATGCAATTAAAAATAATTGCATGAATATTTTTTATTTATAAGAAAATAATATGAATTTACAATTAGAAAAAAAAATTCCAACTATTGGAAGTTTAATTAAAGTTAAAATATATTATGATTATTATTATTGTTTAGTTGTATATTCATATTATATTGAAATTGAATGTGATACAAATAAATATTATTTACAGATGTTGTGTGAAAGAAGTATAAATGGTTTTAAATTATTTACTATTTCTTTAGATGACATTGAATACGAGGTTATATAATGAATAAAATCTGTGAATTAACTATTAAATCAATTAAAAACTATTTATTTGGAAATGAAGGAATAGTAAAAGATGTAGAATTAATGTCTCCTTTAGTTTTTCTTTTTAGATATGAACAAAATGAAGATAAAGATATTTTTTATGAGTTATATAAACCTCATGAAGTTCATTATAATATTGAAAAGTGGGGTGAATATACAAAAGATTTTCATTTATTTCCTAAAAATGAAGGATGTGCAATTATTTCAATTATTGAGGATGACGTTGAACATAATACATTTGGTATAATTTGTATATATGAGAATATAGGTGAAGGAGTAGTTAATTCATTTAAGTTTGGTTTAAATGATTTAATTCAAGAAGATGTTGTAGGATATGAATGGTTTGATATAAATGAATATTGTAATGATTTTGGTGTAAAGTACAATTAAGTGCAATAAAAATTAATTATTTATATAATCATTTATAATAAATAAAGGATTTTACTTTAATGATAAAAAAGCCTTATGATTTAAAGAATGTTTTATTTTTTTATATTATAAATGGTAAATCTTATAAATCTGATCCTTTTGAAATAAAAGAACTGCTTAAGTCTCATAATAAAGAACAAGTGCTTTTTGGACCTGAATGGTGTAAAGGTGTTTATTTTTATTTAAGCAAGAAAGATTAATATAAAATGAAAAACTTTAATTTTAAAATATTTCCTAAAAAGAAAAAATATACTTTTAAAAGTATTTTTATAAAATAAAATTCTATAAAAGGAAATAATATATGTTAAGTAGAGATTTAACAAAGCAAATAATTTATTATTTATTGAATGATGAGAATGTTTTAGATAAAACTTTATCTGGAATTGAAAAATACACTTTAGAATCATCACAAAAGAAAAATCTATTAGATAGATGGAATAAATCTAATTTTTCAGATTATAGTGTTTATAATGATAAAGACTATCAATGGGATTTAGTTAATTGTTATTTAGCAGTATCAAGAGAATCTATACTTAGATCAGTAAAATATCTTAAAGATAATGTTAATAATTATAGTGAGTTATCTGTATTTGATGATTATAATGGAAATGGTTTAACTACATTATTATTATCTAGTCTTGGATTTAATGATATTTCATATTATAATAGTGTTGATTTTCAAATAGAAGCATTAAATAATATATGTGAAAAGTATAGTTTAAATAAACCAAAACTCGATATTAATAGAAGTAATCAGTATGATGTATTTATTGGTTTAGAATGTATTGAACATTTTAAAAAACCTTCAGATTATTTAGATAGTATAATGCATATGGTTAAAGATGGTGGATATTTATTTTTAACGTTTAATGGATTTCAATGGACACCTGAATTTTCTATTGGGCATTTTTATGAATATGAAACAGTTGAAGGTGATTTAGTTAATGGTACTAAAATAAGAAAACTGTTAATGAAACAATTAAATGATAATGGTTTTAAACTTGTTAAAAAAGCCTGTTGGAATGCAAATCCACAATTATTCATTAAATCTATTAAATAATAGATTGTGTTTAGATAATCTTAAAAATAAAATTATTTATTTTAAATATAATATAAGCTATTTTGATGAATTAAATAAACAAACGTTTTTTATTAATAAAAATGATATTATTCTTATTATAGATGTTGAAGATTATTTGCATAATTTGTTAAATGCAAAATTTCTAAAAATAGAAATTTTTTTCTTAAATAAAATAAGAATAGTACATGATGATTATTATAATTTTATATTTAAAAGTATTATAGTTGAATAAGGATATTTGCTATTATTAATATAGAAAAATTTAATAATACAATTTGTAGTATAAATAATACTCAATCTTTTTTTGATCATTTAAATTCTATTTTTTTTTGATATTAAAGAAAATGAATATTTTTTTATATTAGATGTGCAATATAAAACTATTTGTGGTTTTGACTATGTTAATTTAGAAATTATTATTAATGGAGTTTTAAGAACAATAAAAATAGATTTACATTTATTAGATAAGTTTTTTAATAAAATAAGAATTATGTAAGTGCATATAAATTATATAATATAATATAATAATTTACAATTTAAAAAGAAATATAATGGAAACAAATAAAATTAAATTTATTGCAAGTAATTTAAAAAACTTTATATTAAAAAATAATGATTTAAATTATTCATTTTGTTATGATTATAATAATAATAGTTGTGAATTTTATTTTTATAAATATGAAAATATAGAAAAAACTATTATTGTAAAAGATATATTTAAATTTTCATTGAAAGAGTTTTACTGAAAATGTATGATTTTGCAATAACATTTTATATTAACAAAAAAATAAAAGAAAATCATGTAACCAATAATATTGATTTTATTATAAATAAAATTGATGATTATATAGATTTTCAATTTTATGAAACATATGTTTCAACTAATTTTATAAAATTTTATTTAAATAGTTCTTTTTTTAAAAAGGAAAATATTGATTTTAATAATGATTTAATTGAATTAATTATTTTTTGTAATGATGAATGTAAATTACTTCATTTACAAAATGAAATAAATAAAAAAATAAATGATTTATCATTTGTAGTAAAACAAATCTGTTCTTAATTTAAAAAGGATTTTAAAAACATGAAAAATTATGCAGAAAATATAATTGATTTTATTGTTAATGATTTATATAATGATGAAGATTATGATAAATTTAATTATTTTGTTAAAACAACATTCGATGATTTTATTAAAAACAATAGTTTAATTGATTCAAAAGAATTACTTGATTATGTTTCTAATATTTTATATGATATTGATTTAAATAAACATAGTAATATAGCAAAAAATAAAATTATAAATCTTTCTTATATTCATTTGTATTATAACGATATCATTTTAAATGATTCATTTGAATTCTTTAAAGAATTCTTTAAAGGTAGTAAATAATAATTGCTTAATAATAAAAAATTTATTATAGATGTTGATCAAAAACATGCTTTGTTGTTTGAAACAAATGATTATTATGATTATTTTTCAAACAATATATCAAAAAAAATAATTAAAAAATTAAAAATCAATTATAATAAACTGACATATTATTGTCAGTATACATTTATTATTGTATCAGTTAAGATTTTAAATGATGATTGTGATATTGAAAAGTATGCAATTATTGAAGTAACTAGTGATAAACTTTCTCCTAATGGAATTAAGTATTGTGAATCTGAAAATTATCTTGGTGAATGTGCTGTTAGTACTAATCATTCTACGTTAAATGAGTTGTTTTTTAATATTGTTACTAAATGTGATGAAAATCTTATAAATATTATTAGTTCTATTAAAGATAAAGAAAAAGATAATATTAAGGTTTCTTTTTTCTAAATGAAAAAACTATTTAAAGATTTTTATTTAAAATATAAAAATCTTGATAATTTTCTAAAATTTCAAACTATTGATGGATTTATTTCTAATATATCTTGGTGTTTAATTATACCATTAATTCATAAGTTACAAGGATTATATTGGACAACAACATATATATCATTATATTTAATTCTAATGAGGTTTTCAGGTTTAATAATTCCTTTTTTTGAATATTTAAAATATAAAGATACATTTATTTATTTATTTATATCTACAATAATATATTCAGTTTCACTATTACTATATTTTATAGATATAAATCTATTTTTAATAGTAGAAGTTTTTATAAGTATATTATTTGCTATTATAGTTCCTATTCATATTATAAATTTTGAACTTTTAATTGTAGAGAAATACAATACAGATTTATTTAAAGATTATAAATATATTCAGAGTTTTAGAGATTCTTTATCTGGTATATTAGGTTATTTATTTACTATAGTATTTTCTTTATTCTTTTATAAAGAGAGTTATATAATAATTTGTTTCTTTATTTTTATATTATTTGCTATATCAGTTAAGTTATATAATTATAATTCTTATATTAAGAGATTAACTAATTGATTTGTTCTTTTAATATTATATTTACAAAAATTCTAATTTACAAAGGAGAATTAAAAAATGTTTTCAGGCACTAAAAAAGATCAAATTGATGATTTTACAGATGTTAAAATGTGGGCAATTGAATTAATGTTACAAACTCTTCTAAATACTAAAACTTCACAACCAGATTCTGAGTTTTCTTTTGAAAGAAAAGATATTGTAAAAGTTATTGAATTTTCAAAAATGCTTCAAGGATATGTGGCATTTGATGTATTGCCAGAAGAGATTGATGACCTTGATTAAAGCATCACCAAACATATTTAAAACTTTAAAATTTTAACTTTTATAGCTTATATATAAAAACATATTAAATTAAAATTTAAATTAAAATTTAAGTTAAAATATAAAAACATGGAATTAAAAATTAAAAAATCAAGAAATAGAAATTATCTACCAATTGAAAGAATTTTCGTTGCAATTTGTGCAAACAGTGGAATGACATATAAAGAATTTTGCGATTTCTTTGAAAAAAATCAATTAATTGAAAATAAAATTACAATACCTGAAGCTTCATTTAATTATTTAAAATATCAATATAAAGATTTTTATTTTCCTGAATTAAATAAAGAAATTTGTAATGGAATTTTAGAATATGCAAAAAAACCTAAATCTTTAAATGCAATGTCTATAAAAAATAAATAAATTATATTGTAATTTAAATGTGTAAAATTAAATATTATATAATATAATCTATTAACAAATAAATAAAGGATTAAATATGTCAAAAAAGTTTGGTACAAGATATTATACAAATGAAATTCTTTCTCTTATTGAAGACGGTGTTTTAGATTCACATACAGTTTTAGTTGCTACACTTAATTATTTATCTGATGATGATGTAAAAGATATGGCAGAATTAAATGAATTTTTAGCTGATTATGATAATGAAGATAATGATTATGATTATTCTAATGAAAAATTTTCTAATGATGATGATTATGACAAAGATGATGATGATTATTAATTAAATTTTTTTACAATATTAAATTTGTTGTTATAATAACAAATATAATAAATAACTTCCCATCGTCTAGTGGCCTAGGACTCAGGACTTTCAATCCTGCTACACGGGTTCAAATCCCGTTGGGAGGAGTTTATATGCACTAATAGCTCAGCTGGATAGAGCAACGGCCTTCTAAGCCGTAGGTCGCAGGTTCGAATCCTGCTTGGTGTAATCAATATTCTCTACGGTAGTGAAGAAGCAACTTAAATCGTACAACCTGGTGGCAGTCGTATAGAAGCGGCACAGTCAGATGGAATATTGAACTAAGGGCGTGTAGCTCAGTGGTTAGAGCGGCCGGCTCATAACCGGTTGGTCGTGGGTTCAATCCCCTCCGCGCCCATTATTAATGGATAAGTCATTATCCAATGACCGAGTGGTGAATGTAGAATGTTACTTTGTTGGAAGATAACGTAACCTTTTAAACTACATTAGTTAACAATGAATGAACTTGAAAGGCACGATAAATGGAATTACAAGTTTTACTCAGTTATGGATTTGAATGTATTAGACCAATAAGTAAACTCTACAAGATAGAGGTAGATCAAGATCATGATCTTTTTATTTATGCAGGTGAAGGATCGTACTCACAAAAAGACGACCAAAATAGATATTTATCAGTTGAGTTATTTTTTCTTGATAAACAGATGCAATACATTTGTCCTTCATATTTACCAAACTGTTTTCCAAAATGGAACGGGGAGATATATCCTTATCTTCCTATAGACAGTCTTCTGAGTCTCTTATCCATCATCTGCAAAAAACTTTGAATAGTCTAAACTATAATAATTAAAACATAATATAAGAAAGATAATGAAAAATTACTAAAGATCAGGCACATTTAAATAACAATATTAATATCATTAACTCAGATAATGATACTGCTATTTTATGTAATACAATAAAAAAGCAAATGACTTCTATATCAGTAGAAGAATTAAATCAGTTATTATTTTTGTCTTTTAGATATGCTTTAGGACGAAGAACTTATGTGGTTTCTGATGTAGTTAGATATATTTTGAAAAATAAAGAGCTATTAACTGATAATACTATTAAGCGTATTTGTTCAGAAATAGATGAGACAGATAAAAAAAATCTAGGTGATCATTGTGATGTAAGTATGTGGTTGCAATGTAGTGCAGATCTAAAGCAATATATTTCAAAGAAGACTAATTGCTTTAGTTGTGAATCATAAAGGAATTATATTGATAAGTCTGTTATATGAATTAATACATGATGGTTTTTTAATTCAAGTGCAAGAATTAAATAATAATAATATAGAGGATAAGATTGAATTAAAAGGTGCTAATATTTATCCTTTATCAAATAGAAAAGATACTTTTATTGTAATGCCTATTTTTCCTCCTGTGTTTTATGAAGGAAAATTACAATGTTTAAATACAAATCGTAAATTGTCATGGTTTATTGATACAAACAGAATAATTTATATAAATGATTTTTTTGATAATGGTATCATATTAAAAGATGGTAAATTGATAAAGAACAACTCTAAATTTTTTGTTTCTTTAATTAATTCATGTATAAATTTTTTTAAATGGTTGGAATTAGAAATTAAGTATATTCAAAAATATAATGATTTAATACAGGTGTTAATTATTATTAATGATGAAAATATAATTGATTTTCCAAAATGGTTATTAGATATTCCATGTTTTAAAGAAAAATGGAATGAATACAAAATTAACTATAAAAATTTAACTATGTATAGAGTATAAAATAGTTTTATGATAAAATGTGATCTTTGTAAAAATGATATATATGATATATATTTGTCTGGAATTGTGCCTGATGTTTGGTTATGTTCAACTTGTTCACGTTTAAGTGCAGCAGAGGTTGTATATTCTTTTATATCAAAGAATTGGCCAAATTGTGAAAAATGTAAAAAACATTGCAGATCAGGTAAATGTGATTGTGAAAAAATGAAATTTGATAAAAATAATCAATAATAATCAAAATGATGTATAAATATAAATTAACAAAATTTTGATTATTATTATAATAATAATATACACAACGGGCTCTTAACTCAATTGGTTAGAGTAGCGGCCTTTTAAGCCGTAAGTTCTGGGTTCGAGTCCCAGAGGGCCCATTTAGTTCTTTTTAATGGGGAATAGTTCAATGGTAGAACGGAGGACTTTGGATCCTCATATGTAGGTTCAATTCCTGCTTCCCTAGTTATGCCAATATGGTGGAATAGGTAGACACAGAAGACTTAAAATCTTCCGACTGCAAAGTTGTACCGGTTCAAGTCCGGTTATTGGTATTAAACAAATGTTAAATAATATTTAACTTTTATATTAAATTATTATATGATTTAATATATAAGCCCCCTTAGCTCAGTTGGTAGAGCAATCGCCTTGTAAGCGATAGGTCACAGGTTCAAGTCCTGTAGGTGGCATATGCTCTTTTAGCTCAGTTGGTTAGAGCAATTGACTGTTAATCAATGGGTCCAAGGTTCAAGTCCTTGAAAGAGCGTTTTTGCGGGAATAACTCAATGGTAGAGTGTCAGCCTTCCAAGCTGAATGTTGCGGGTTCAAGTCCCGTTTCCCGCTTAGGTAATTAAAATAATTATGATTTACAATTCAGTATATATTATAACTTCATTATATAATTTAGACATACCTTTAATTATCTCAAAAATTAAAGCCAAAAACAAAATGGCTGTTGAGAAATTAGAAAGTATAGTATATGTTAAAAGCCCTTTGGCATTTCTTTATTTTGAAGAACCTTATGATGTTATTCTTTTAGCAGAAGATCCAATTTTAAATGATTTAAAAACTCGTTTTATTTCACAAAATGTATTTTTTATAGTTGTTTAATAATAATTTTTATTGATAAAAGATTATTATAAAAAAAAAAAAGGATTATTAATGTACTTAAATTTACCATTTACAAAAGTATTTATTAAACAAAGTTTTTTACAAGGACCAAGTAATTTTAAATATGGAAAAGACCATGATATGGTTGAGTCATATCTTATAGGTATGAGAGCAACAACATATGAACCACCTTTGTATGAAGTTTATATTCCTAAATATAATGCTTGTTATGATAAGGTAATGCAAAATGCAATATTTAATTCTGAAACAAGTCCAGAACAAGAAATTCATTTAAAAGATATTGCATGGTGGGATTCTATTTCTGATAATATTGTTTTATATAGAAAAAACATGATGACGAATTGTAGAGTTACAATGCAAAATAGAGCAAACATATTACTTGAAGGAATATATCAATTTACTGTTGATTTTAATAAACCTTATAATCAAGATGCAACTCATTTAAATGAAAGTAAATTTTGGCAAGAACACAAATCAACAAATTATTTTTTTGATAATAAATCAGGTGTTTTATGCTGTGGTCCAAATAATAAAATGAGGTGGTTTCACAGTTCATTAGCAAGTGATAATACTGAAAGACCACCATTTTTTGTATTTAATCCTCCTACTGATTTTAGCCATGAGGATAAATATACAAAAGGTTATAGTAATTCTTTTGATTATGAAAAATAAATAAAATTTATTTTCTTCTTATGGGTTTTCTTTGAATTTTTTTATTAGTTGTTTTAATTAGTTTATTTGATCTTTTTCTTGATTCCATTGTTCTTCCAGTTGCAGGAAGTGTAACTTGATCATTATACATCATGTCATCATCTAAACCTTCATCATCATACATCATGTCATCATCTAAACCTTCATCATCATACATCATGTAATCTTCTGGCATATCATCTTCTGGCATATCATCTTCTGGCATGTGATCATACATCATATCATCTTCTGGCATGTCATCATACATATCACTTTCATATGAATCAAAATCTTGCATGTCATATTGATCTTCAAAATTTTCTTTTAATCTTTTCTTTTTTATAGAAGCTTTTTTTTGTTCAATTAAAATACTACGAATTATGGTTCTTAATCTCTTTTCAGTTATTAACATAAAAAATTCCTTTTTTTATTTTTTAGTTTATTTTATATATGATATTAAAAGTGTATTTAATATAAAAATATATTATAATTATTAATATAAGGATTCTTAGCTCAATTGGTTAGAGCAACTGCCTCTTAAGCAGTAGGTTTTGGGTTCAAGTCCCAAAGGATTCATTTATTTAACATTTTTAAAAAGAAAAGATAATGAACGATAAAAATTTAATTTCTATAATTAATAATCTTACTTCTATGTTAGAAAAAACAAAAAAAGATTTAGAAAATGCAAATAACATAATTGCATTTCAACAAGAAATAATGAAAAGTGCTGCAGAAGAAATACATGAACATTGGATACATCATTGTGATGAAAATGGATTTGGTCCTATTTCATTAGTTTCTTATCTTACAGGAAAAAGAAAATATGCTAATTCTAATAACACTTTTACTGAAAAATAATAGATGTATTTAAATTATTATTTGTTTTCATTATATATGATAATGTATAGTTATTATATTGATTCAACAGTTTGTAAAAAAGTATTAGGCAACAATTGGAATTTTAATAAAATAAAATGGCTTATAGATCAATTAAAAACAATAATTATTAATTTAATTATTTTTTATTTTTATAACTATTATATGTTTATATATTTTATTTTTAATATATTAATATATTTTGTTATTAAAAATAATAATATAAAATCTTTAATGATACATTTGAATCATTTAACTAAAAAAGATTTAATTAAAATAAAGATCAAATAAAGAAAATAATATGGTATATTATAAAATTACTACTATTGATGATTGGTTTATTATTATACAAAATGATTTATATCGTTGTATAAAAATGTTAGAAGATAAATTTGTATCATTTGAAATTTATAATGAATGGAAATCTCAAAATGATACAAAAAATAAGTTTGTTGAATTTACACCTGAAAAATTTAATAAATGGTTGAATAATAAAAATGTTTAAAATGTTTCTTGTAAAACTTACATTTCTAAATTGTTCAGATATTAAAAATATAATTGATGATTATTATTTTGATTATTTGAATAACTGTATTATAAATGAAAATTATACAAATAAAAAGTGTAAAGTATTATCAAATAAATTAGACTATTACATAGATTATGCAGAAAAATTTTGTGATTATAAAGATAATGAAACGTGTTAAGTAAAAATGAAATAAAACTTAAATTAGAAAATTTAAGATTAATATCTTTATGTAAAACTGCGTTAAGAGAAATTGAGTCTCTTGAAGACATTATTATTGATAATGTTGATTCACAATATAAAAGAAGTTATGAATTACAAAATGCTTTAAATTTAAAAAATAGTTTAAGTTATATTCATGAATATCCTATATTGTATGAAGAATTTAATGAATTAATTAATTTATATCAAAAGAAAGATTAAGATGTCTTTAAAACAAAAAAATAAAAAAATTTTAAAAAATGAAATTTGTATTATTAATGAAACTAATACTAAAAATGAATTAGTTGATCATCCTAAACATTATCATCCAGGAGTATATGAAGCAATTAAAGTTATTGATGCATGGAATCTTGATTTTTATTTAGGTAATGCAATTAAATATATATCTCGTGCTGGATTAAAAGATCAAGATAAAAAAATAGAAGATTTGCAAAAAGCAATTTGGTATATTTCAAAATATATTGAAAAAGAAAGTTAATTAAAGGTATTTATTAAAATGTTTTGTTTAATTTATAAAACAAAAAAAGGTGTTTCTGCAATTGAAAATAATATTTCAACATTAGAAAGAGCACAAATAAGAATGAAACATTTTTATAAAAATAAAAAACTTGAATATATTTTTATTATTAAAAGCAAAGATATTAATAAAATAAATTTATTAAAAACAAATGAATATTTGGAAAATATTGAATTAAATAATATTATATTTTGGTGGAAAAATGAAAATTGTCAATTGAACATTGATTTTGAAAAAATTAAATTAAATTTTTATGATATTGAAAATTTAAATTAAATATCTTTTATAAATTCATTTAATGCTTTATTTGTTGCACCAAAAGATATATCAGCATTTTTTGAAGCTAAATTTATATTTCCACAAATATTTCCTTTTTTATTAAAAACAAGTGAACCTGATGCACCTTGTTGAATATTTAATGAATAAGAATTAATTGTATTATCATTTAATTCATTTTTTACTTTTCCTAAAAAATAACCTGTTCTTATTGGAACAGCATTTTCAAAATAATATCCTGCTGAAACTGATACATTAAATATTTCATCTCCCCATTCACATTCATGATTTGTAATATTTAATGATTTACCCCATTTATAAGAAGTTCTTATTTCACATAAGTCATTGTTTATATCTTTTTTGTTTTTTGAAATTATTTGATATGATTTACCATAAAAATCTTTTATTTCATGTATTATTTCAAATTCAAATAAATTAAGTGTACTTTGTGTAATTAAATTACTAATAATTAAATTTTCTTTTATAACTTGTAATTGACTACTAAATTCAGATTTATTAAATAAATCATCACAAACATGATTAGAAGTTATTAATATTGTTGTATCATCTTTATGTTTAATAATATGTGATGAAGCTTTTATTAAAATAAATTTTTTTAATAAATCGTTTATTAAAACAATGTTTTGTCCATAATAACCTGAGTTATCTAATATTGATAATATAGGTTTTATTTGAAAATATAAATTTATATATCCAAAAGAATCTTTAACATTATACAAAATATTACTTTTAAAACCACAATTAAATAAAAAAATAAACAAAATTAAAAATATTTTTTTCATTTTATAAAACTTTCAATAATCTATATTTTTATATAATAATGAAAAAAATATTTTTAATCAAAAAGGAATTAATTTAAATGCCTCTAAACAAACAGATTTTAACAAAAGGGATTGAGGATTTTCAAAAAGATGGCGATCCAAAAAAACTTGCAGATGCAATTGAAAATTATATTAAATCAGGTCAATTAATTATTAATACGCCTGCATTTGCAGTTACTGGAACTGCAGGTCCTGTTCCAGTTGTAGGAACAACAATTCCTGTGCCAATTGTATCAAATCTTTCAGGTTCTTTAATTTAGATTTTTAAAGTGCATATTTTATTTTATTAAATTATAATAAATAATAAAAGAAAAAGGAATTTTAAGTTTGAGACAAAAAACAGTTAAATCAGAAATTCGTAATAAATTTGTTGGAAAAGGAAATGCATGGATTAAAATTCCTGTTACACATATTTCTTATAAAAGAGTTTTGATTAAACTAAATGAAAAAGAAATTGAAACACAAAATATTAGACAATGCTTTGAAAAAGCAGGTTATGCATGGTTAAGGTTTAATAAACCAGGTGATTCTAATATAATACCTTCAATTATTTTTGAATTAAGATATAAAGGATCTAAAATAAATCATCAAGATTTTTTACTTGAAATTCCATATCAAGAAATTTATGATGTACAACATTTAGGTTCTACACCTTTTAAACTTAAACTTGAAGATTTAATTGAAAATAATAATGATTATCATGATAATGAAGAAATTTTAACAATTAAAAATGTTAATTCTAATATTAATAAATCAATATTAAAAGATGAAAATATTGATATTGATTTATCAAATATTTCAGGTTTAAAAGAAACAACAGATTATTTTGATGAAAATAAATCTAATAAAAATAAATTGGATTATAAAGATTATGTTAATCAACAATTAAAAAATGTCAAAGAAGTTGAATTTACAAATTGTACACAAAAAGAATTTAATGATTGGATTGAATTTCTTAAATTAGAAGGTATAATTAAAGAGGAAAATATTTAAATTGGCAAAATTTAAAGAAGCAAAAATCAGTGATTTTGTATATTTTAATGGCAAATCAGGAACAGCATCTATTGTTAAAACAGATAATAATATAAATTATTTTGTTCCTTCAAAATTTGAAATGCAACAAATTCAAGGAATTAAAAAACCAATTGTTAAATTTGAAAGATTTATTATTTCAAACTTTACAATTTTAAGAGCTGAAAAAGAAAGAGTAATAAGAATTGAGATGATAAGACAATCAGATGCTTCAGTTGTTAGAATTAGTGAAAATGAATTTAATAAATATTTTTTTGGATTTTAAATAAAAAGGATATTTAAATTGCATGAAATTCAACAGAAAAAAATCTGTAGTATTTGTTCACAACAAATCATTAATGATGAACCACATCTTTCAGGCTTAACAAGAGGTTATTGTTTAGGTAACACTAAATACGTACATTCAGAAATTAAATATAAAGATATACATTCTGATTTATGTCCTAATAAATGTAAATTTTCTTTTATTGATGAAAATGATAAAAATGAATATTTTAAATTTTTACATGAAGCTCTTGAAGAATGGTTGCAAAATTCTGATGGAGATGGATATTTTTATATAGGAAACATAAAAAATCTTGAGTGATGAAATTCAAAAAATTAAAATAGGTGATTTGCTTTGGGTTAAATTAAAAAATGCAAATTATGATTATGGATATGGTGAAGTTATAAAAACATGGTATGATGAAAAATTAAATGACAATGTTTTTGAATTTCATTGCATGTTAAATGGTGGATTAAGAATGGGATTTAGTAAAAACATTATTGATAAACCAACCGCTAGAATGATTTCAAAAATGCATGATGAACAAACTGGTATTAAATCTATTCTAAAAGCTAAAAGTTAAATCCTGAATGATTCTGCATATGTTTAAGTGCATATTAAATCAATAATTAATATAATAATTAAAATAAATAAAATAGGATTATAAATTGAAGCTTCCTAATGGTGTATTAGAACTTGCTATGTCACAGGCAATTAAATCACCAATGACACACAAGCATGGTGCAGTAATATTTAAAGGAAATACAATTTTAGGTGCAGGTTATAATTTTTATATGGGACCTCCAAGTCCTAATCATCGTCAAGTTTCAATTCATTCAGAAAAAGATTGCCTTAAAGGTTTGAGAGGTGATCAAATTTATGGTGCAAATGTTTTGGCAATTAGAGTGCATCATAATGGCAGTTTATTGCATGGTGCACCTTGTACTGGTTGCAAAAAGTTAATGACAAGAAAAGGTGTAAAAAAGGCATTTTGGTTTGATGATCAATGTAATTTAACTTGTACTATTTTAAATTAGGATATTTTATATGAATAATAATTATGACGATATTTATTTTGAATTAGAATCTGCAATTAATTTAGCATTACAAAATCTTGAAAATAAACATATTAAACCAAAAAAAGTTTTACTTAAAACAATTTTAAATGATGTATTAAATAATTCTGATATAAATTTATCAAATATACTTTCATTTTTTCAGGGAAGAGGAAATTGCTGGATAAAAGTTATTGTTAATGATAATTGTGAAATTTGGAATAAAATTAAAAATAATTTAAATGTTGATAAAGATCATGAATATTTTTATGAATTTTCAAGTTATTTAGATTTATTTGAAGAAAAAGGTTTTGCTTGGTTAAAATTTTCACATATAACAAAAAGGTATATTCAATTTCATCTTAGATTTATGGGTTCAAGAAATAGTGAACACTTAAAACTAAATGTTAAAATAGATAAATTTAATTCTCTTGTTAATCTTGAAGGTATTCCTCACAAATTAGAACTTGAAAATGGTTTTGGTTTTAATAAAAAAGATTTGAAAATATCAACAAATAATAATAAAATTGATTTAGGCAATTCACCTTTTATTAATATAATGGAATTATAATATGATTAAAAAAATAATTTTAAATAATGATAATTTAGATCAATTAACATTAGATTTTTTAAATGCAATAATTAAACCATTAAATAATAATTTTATTATTGCAGGTGGTTTTGCAAGACAAATTGCAAAAATAAGTACATCAAATAAAAAATTAAATTATTCAGATTTAATAAATTATATTAAAAATTGTGGTGATATTGATTTTTTTAATACATCATCTAATAAAATTAATTTAAATGATTTAAACATTATATGTAATAAAACATATGAAAATTTAAAAACATTTAAAAATAAATACTTTAAACAAAAAACAATAAATGATGATACTCCATTAAATTTATTTATTATAAATGACATTTCAATACGTAAATCTCTTTTTGCGTTAAATGTTAATTTTAGAATATTAGATTGTTTAATAAAATTTCAATATATTGATTTTATTAAATTTGATAATATTGAAAATTTATTTAATACTTTTGATATTGAAAATTCAAAATATATCATAACTTATGATAACAATAAACTAATTTTAATATATACAAAAAATGCAACAATATCAGATAACAATAAACAAATATCACTTTGTGATATTCAAACAAATGAATTATATGCTAAAAGAATTTATAAATATATAAAATCAAAAGGATGCATAAATGGAATATCAGAATCATCATTATCAATTTTTAATGAATTTATATATAAACCTTTAACTGATGCATGGAATGAAAATTTAATTATTGATTATTATAATCAATATGGTCCATTAATAAATGGAAAACAACAACAAGATTATGTAAAATCTAGAAAGAAAAATATTTCATTTGCAACAATGCAATATTTAATTAAGAGTGATTTATTTGATATTAGAAATATTAATTTATTAACATTATTTATTAATAAATGGGAAGTAAATAGAATAAATGAATATTCATCTTATAATATTTCTATTATAAAAAAAGATTGGGCGTCAGAAGAGATAAATAAAATTTTAAATAAAAAGTGTAAATTATAAATTTTATTTTTATAATATTAATATAAAGGATAATTAATTTGCAACAAAAAATTGATGATTTATTTGAAGAGTTTTATATTGTTAAATTTAAGTTTGAAAAGTTTAAAAATAAAAAACATAAAAATAAAGAAGATATTGCAGAAATAATTTCTGCACATGAAAAACTTTTAAAAATTGAAAAAGAAATTTTTTTGTTAAAAAATAATTAAATGTTAAAAAATCAAATTAATAAAAAATTTGAAAACATATCACATAAATGGTTTTCAATAGATATTGATTCTGAAGATTTTAAAGATATAAAACAAAAAATAATTAATTTTGTTAATGAACATTATGAATTAAAACAAGAAATAAAAGTATTAATTAATCAATTTAAATTACATGAATTTGTATGGATTAAATATCTAAAAACTCAAGGAAAAGAAAACAATGAAATTTGTAAATGTTTAATTATAACTCATAATGAAAATAAAATTGAGATTGATTTAAATCCAAAAATAGTTTTAAATTCAAAAATATTAAATGGTACACCTAAATCATTAAGTTTATTTAATGAAACTATTAATAAAAAACAAGATAAATGGAAAAAACCTAATGATGGTTTTAATGATGAATTTGAAACAAAAATAGATGATGAATTAACAGAAGCTGGATATATTTGTTATAAAGATTTTATTGATGAGTTAAAAATAAATAACTTATCATTAGAACAATGGCATAAAAAACGTGGTGGACCTAATTGGGAAAAATTCCCAAATCATTTAAAAGATCTTATTAATTAATAAAAAGGATATAATTTAATAAAAAATGTCAATCAGTGATAAATCAAAAGATAATCTTAAATCATTTTTCATGAAACTAGATCAAATTTCAAAAGAACATAAAGTTAAACTTGAGTTTATTGAAACAATTATAAATGATGATAAAGGTTATCTTGGATATGTTGAAGATAATGTTGATTGTTATTCAATTGTAATTGACAATGAAGAAATCTTCACAACAAACAAAAAAAGTTAAAATGGATTTTACAACAACAAAAATATTGTTTTCAAATAATAATTTAACATTAACTTCAGTTTATGATCATTTTACTTATAAAAAAAGCTATATTATTCAAACTGAAATATTTGGACAGTTTAAAAATGATTTATTAAATAAATTAAAATTAATTAATAATGATATTGATGCAATTAAATTAACTATTGATTTTATAAATGAAAGATCAAAAACTAAATGTGGAAAACAGGAACAGATACTTTAACAAATTTTGATAATATAAAAAATATTATTTCATCACACATTGAAAAAAATGGAAAAATCATAATTGGTTCAGATTCAATGTTGACAAATGAAAAAATAATTTTTGTTAATGCTATTTGTTTAATAGGAATTAATTCACCACATCACTGTAAATATTTCTATAAAAGATATATTGAACATGATCAATCAAATAAAAATCTAATTGTTAGACTTTTAAATGAAACTGTAACTTCTATTAAAATTGCAAATGAAATTAAAGAAGATTTTAAAAATGCTCAAATTGAAATTCATTTAGATGTGAATAATAATTCAAAATTTTTATCAAATAAATATGCATCATCTGTAATCGGATATATTACAGGTTCAGGTTATGATTATAAAATAAAACCTGATGCATTTGCTGCTAGTTGGTTAGCTGATAAATATTCAAGACCTTCAAAATCTTATATTTTGCGCAATATGTAACATTCATAAATAAATTTTTCATTAAATCCTAATTAATTTTAATGGAGGCAAAAATGAAAAATTTCGTTGTAATAACTTCACAAGATTTCATTGAAGAACTATCAGGACAAAAAATATTAATATTTTCTAATGTTAAATCATATGAAGAAGAAATTTTCTCAAAATTAGAAAATGGAATAAAATTTCAAGAAATGGAAAACTATATTAAAAGTATAGGAGGAAATTTCGAACTAATTTTATTAGAACATTTAATAAAATTTTATCAAAAAAATAAAGAAAAATAGTTTACATATTAATTTTTGTGTCTAATTTATAAAAACAAAAAAAGGAATAGAAAAAATGTATAATCATTTCAGTTTAACAGACAATAATAAAATAGATAAAATTATTAGCAAAATTGTTGAAACACATAATAATAAAATTTTATGTAAAATACTTGAAAATGAAATTATTATAAAAATTCAAGCACCAGGATTTGATAAATCATTAATTGATATTGAATTTATATCTCATAATGTTTTATGCGTTAAATCAAAACAAGAAAATGAATTTAATCAAAAATTAAATACAAATATTTTTTTAACTGATTATATTACAAAACCCTGTAATTTAATTGTTAAAAACACAGAAGCAAAATGTGAAAATGGAATAATAATTATAACAATTCCATTTACAGAAAATAAATCAACATTTAAAATAAATTTGAAATAATATGCTAATAAAAAATTCTGATAGTGTTTTATTACCTGATTATATAATAGATTTTGCTAAAAAAATAGGTATTAATAGACAATCTAAAAGTCGTTATCTTGGTATAAGAGATTTAAGATTTTCAAAATTTGATCCATTATTTATAGATCAAAATGGTGCTGCAGGTGAAATAGCATTTCTTATAATGTTATTAAATAAAGAAATCATTGATTTTAATGAATTTAAAGAAAATCTTGATAAAATAAAAGATACATCACCTAAAAGTTCAAAATTAGGTACAGACTTAGGTGATATAAAATTAAAAAATGGTTATACAATTGATGTAAAAACAACAAATTATATGAAAGGTAATTTAATTATACCTGAATATAAATTAAATAATAGTGCTGTTAGTCATTATGTTTTAATTAAAGGTGATATTAAAAAATACATTTATTATTTTGGTGGTATTATAAATACTAATGATATTAAACATGTAGAATGTGAAATTAAAACTAATAATGGTAAAAAATCATATTGGCTAACAGATGATTTATTAAATAATATTAATCAAGGAAATAATAATTTAACAATGAGCACTCTTATTCAAGATAGAAATTTATGGTTGTAAATTAATAAATATTTAATTTTAATTTATTTTCTTTAAGTGGGGAAGTTTTGATAATCCTTTAATTGTTTTGTATTTGTAAATTTTTTTTTAAATATAATTTGTCACATACACTTTAGCAAGTCTTTTACCTTCCCAAATATCTTGCGTAGTATGTACACCTGCTACAAGTCTAGTAATAGTTAGTTGTCTTGCGAAACTCAAAAGTGCATTTTGGTCTTCGAAAGATAAGCTTGGAAGAAGGAAATATACAACAAACCAAATAGAAGCTGCATGTGCTGAAGGATAGCTTGTACCTGATGCATGTTTAGCTTTAAATAAAGGAGAAAAAGTAATACCAAATTTTTTTGCGAGAATTTGTGGACGTGGAAGCTTATATTGCAACTTAGCATCATTTATTATAAATTCCATAAATCTATTATAATGTTGTTCAGGTATTTTCCAAAAACGTTTTAATTTTTTAGGAATAATAAAATCTTCGTAAATAACAGCAAGTTCATCTTTGTCTACACGTTGAGCAAGATCGATTTGTTCAGGTGTTGCTGTTTTAGAAATAGATATTGTTTTAGATAAAAGATTTTTTAGTTCTATATTTGAAGTCTTTGGAGGCTTAATAGAAATTTGCATGTTTTACTCCTAAAAGCTTTTTTTTTAATTGTTTTGTATTAATAAATATTATAAAATTTTTTAAATAAATATTTTTGTAAATACAAAACAGTTTTTATAATATTTTATAACGCAATGCAAGATTAAATCTTGCATTGCGTTTTTTTTTTTTTTTTTTTTATTTTTATTTTATTTTTTTTTTTTTTTTTTTTATAATATAATTAAATATTAAATTTTTTATTTTTTTTTTTTTTTTTTTTTTTACATTATTATAATATTTAAATTAAAATAGATATATTCTTAAATTATAGTAATTTACTAGATATTAAAAGTATGCAATTCATCAATAAACTAAACTAAAGGATAAAAATATAAAAATGAAAATGAAACTTATATTAGAAAATTGGAATAAATTCTTATTAAGAGAAAATTCTAAATTTAATAGAAATGGTGTTGAAACAATAGAAGCAACAACACAAGAATTAGATTCAAGAATAGCAAGAAATTTTAAAAGATTGGAAGATTTTGTTGAAAAACAAAGAACTAATAAAAATAATCCTAATCTTAAAGTAGAAATTATTTTTAATGAATTAATTAAAAATACACATAATGTTTGCTTTATTGCATTTAAAACAGAAATAAAAGAAATATCAGGAAGAATTGAATTTATTGAATTACATGAAGATTCAAAAGAAGGTTTTGGTGAAGGTTCATATAAAATAATAAAAACATTTGATGTTAGACCAACTGAATTAGGTATTGGAACTTTATTATATGAATTAGTTCTTGAAAAAGTTGGTGAAAAAGATGCATATATTGTTTGTGATAGATATGCAGTTTCAACTGAAGCACAAAGAGTTTGGAATATCTATAATCAAAGATCTGATATAGAAAAAATGCAACTAGACGTTTCAGATAGAAATGTA
>Ga0194129_10002465_pt1 | contig 27830 bp, 49 predicted proteins | sample TA2KigCa35mmetaG_FD_150862 | JGI IMG/M metagenome (GOLD analysis project Ga0194129, IMG submission 150862) | Freshwater microbial communities from Lake Tanganyika, Tanzania - TA2015038 Kigoma Deep Cast 35m | ecosystem: Environmental > Aquatic > Freshwater > Lake | place: Tanzania: Lake...
TAGTTTATCACCCACATTAAATGGTGGATTTTGTTTATTATTACCACCATATAACAAAAGTGCTTCTGTTTCTAATTCCTTTTTTGTTTTTATATTTTTCATAACCATATTTGTTTTAAGTTAGTTACTATAAGTTAAATAATACACCATAGTTATAAGATTACGTTCACTACCTCAGACAGGTTTCCTCTTATAACTAGTGGTGTATTTACCCCTCTGCACTCAGTTGTACCTGTAAGTTTGTTACCTCATGGGTATTACATGGTTGTTCCCTACAACTGCCTGACCTTGGTCAGATTAGTACAAAGGTTGGTACTCTCACAAGGTTGCAACCCTTGACCGTCAATCCACGCTTGTGGATGTTTTAACCTGAGGTTGCTTAATCCTCCAGTTGAGTGGTAAGTTCAACCTTATGGACTCCCTCACGAACGGCATTAAGATACCATCCTTAATTCCTGCAATTGGATGAGAGTATATATAATTGACCGGAAATATAAATCCGGAAGAAAGTACTGTAACCCAATTACTCCTATATATAGTAGTAAGAGTAGGTAGTATGGATTACTAGCTATATAAAAGTAAATGTATGTAACGGTCTGTAGAAAATAGTAGGTTTGTAAGACCAATAAAGGTTTGAGGAGGTTTTCACCCACTAAAACACTCACTCTCATTTATACAAAATCTGTTTACAAACTTGTGTACATTGGTATTTTTTTCTCCCGGGTCAGTATGCAACAAGTGTGCACTACCTGTGCATTTATCCTTGTTTGGTGTAAACTCTGCTGTTGATCAGTGTATGACCGGTGCTTGACCGCTACAATTAATATATTTTATTTTCTTTTAAAGTTGTTAGAAGCTATTCCGTAGGAATTAAACATTATGGGTTAGTTACTAAAAAAAATAGAACAGGATTTCTCCTGTTCTATATTATACCCTATTACAGGGCAAGTTCTTCTTCAAGAACAATTGCATCAAAATCTGCATCAGAGATTTCTTTACCTGCAACAGCTGAATACAATGCAACCCAAGGTTTTCTTGCGGTTCCGTCAGCATTAAAACTACGGGAAATTCTTCCCAAGTAAGTTTGGCCTAATTCCATACCTTTACCCAATGAAGTGGCATAAACAACTACACTGTCAAGTGTGTGTTTTACTCCGTCTAAATCATTGAAAGATACAGTTGCCAACTTGTAGTTTACAGTGTCACCTGCTCCATTTACATAGCTGAAATCCTGTTCAGACAAACGGCTTAATGTGCCTTTGTAATTAGCAACAAATTGCTTGTTACCGTTCTTTGTCTCTTCTGCTTTGAACTTTAATTTAATCATAACTTTTAAATTTTTGGTTAATAAATTATTTTTTATTACTTATAAAGTTGTTTAAAAGGCTGATGCGTAGCATCTTAACATTCCTGCTTTAACATTTCACTTTAAATAAAAAGCGGGTTATATCCCGCTTTTATTCTTTACTATCTTTCTGCTTAAATATACCTTTTCTGCAAGGCTTTCTATTTTAGATAATAGTTCAGGTTGAGAGTTTGCTATCTCTACTGTATTAGCTGTATACCTTACACAATTAGTTATCAGCTGATACTCTTCCCAAGTTAGTTCTAATGTTACTGTATCCATAGTATATTACTTATATTAATTTATAAAGCTGTTAATTAAAAAAGGGGATCACTCCCCTTTTTTGTCTTTTACCCAATTAATTTCAGTAGTCACTTCAGCACCAAATGTTTTGAGAATGTCTATTGCTTCATAATATTGAGCAAGAGCTTTTGCCATTACAGCTTCAGCTTTCTTATCTTCAATAAGTTGCTCTAACTCTTCAATAGACATTTTACTTACAGGTTTTTCTGTAGTGATGAATATTCTATCATTAGGGTTTAAATGATTGGTTTTATTGCACCAACTTGATGGTATGTCAAGTGCTCTTAATATACCAATTCTTGTGTTAATTGTTTCCATAATAAATAGTTTTAAATTATTTATAATTATAAAGTTGTTTTTTAAAAGGGGTTATTACACCCCTTATAAGTTCTTAAACATGTTAACTAAATCAGCATGATCATCATTCCATTCATCTGGAATTTTAGGTAAGTCAGGCATATTCAAGTCTTTACCTGAATAGACATGATAGTCTATTGAGCCCCACCCACGGTGCTTACCAAATGTCTCTTGGACATATTCCTCAAGCATTTTCCACATTGCATCATAGTTACACATTTCTTTACCATACTCTTTACTGGTTAAACCATTAAATCTTGGTACATAGCCCATAGTAAACCATGATGAGTCACCTGTACATATTCTTACTTTCTCTGGTACAAAGGTGATAACAGGTACATCAATAGTTGTTTCAACTTCAACTTTTTTCATGTAAGTAAATGTTTTCATAATATATAGTTTTAAATGTTACTAAATAAAAGGGGAACAAGTCCCCCTTATAATTACTTAAAGTTAAATCCTTCAAATAGAATTAAACCATCTTCACACAGTCTTAATCTTCCGTCCACAAAGCCTTGTGAATTTATCAGATTAAAATACTTTTTGTGGATTACAGCAGTCACCCAATTAGTAGTACCAATAGATAATTCTATATCAGTTACCTGAATGATGATGTTGTTTCTTTGTGAGATAGCTTGTGCCACACAGTTCTCACGTGTTAATCTAATTGCTTTTTCCATAATGTATTGATTAAAATTTTATTTAATTATAAAGTTGTTTTTTTTAAAAATAAAAAGGGGCCTAAACCCCTTCTTATTAATCAACTACAAGAATATCTTTACCTGTTGTAACTTTAAAATCTAAAGCTAAACTATCTCTATAATCTTTTAAGTCTTTTTCTTCCATAGACTTTAGAGCTTTAGTAGTTTCAGGTGTAATCTTGTACCCTAATAAAATAGAAATCCCTTCTATTTCATCAATCAGAAATTGTGCTATCATAGTTAATTTAGTTTACTTATAAAGTTGTTTTAAAAAATAAAGGGGATTAATATCCCCCTTCATTCATTTAGTCTTCTGCTTTAGATAATTCTAATTCAATACACTTTTGCAAGTATGATTTTACTAGTTCAAATCCAAGTTTTGTTCCTGAAACAAAATCTACTTGGTCACTCTCAAGTGCATTACCATTTATAAAAGAATTATAATTAGCAATTCTTTCATCAAGATTATCAATAATCTTTAATACAGTTTCTTTGTCCATTTTATTTAGTTTTAATTTTTAACTATTATAAAGTTGTTTTAAAAAAACAAGAGAGGATTTACTCCTCTCTTTCTGTCTTTAACTCTAAATACTTTGCTTGAAGTCTCATACCCATAAGTGTCATATACAATCTATTTATTTCTTCTTGTATAGATTCATCATAATTATGGTTTGGATTCAGTATAATAAATATCATTAATTCTACGTCAGCCTGTGTTAATTTAATTTCTTTCATATGTTTTAATTTTTATATTATAATAAAGTTGTTTTAATTAAAAAGGGAGATTACTCTCCCTTAATACTAATAAACAATAACAAACCTGATAAACTTGCTGCGGTAGCAGCAGCTGTTGCTTGGTTAACATCAGTAGATACTATCATTCCAAATAGCCCTGTACCTGTCATAACAATGAGGGTAACTCTTAATAAATTTTTCATGATTGTAGTTTTAGTACTATTATAAAGTTGTTAAAAAAAATTAGGGGAAATTAATCCCCTAACATTGGTGTAAGCATACCTGCCCAAAATAAACTCATGAATCCAATACATGGTATTATATGTGAACCCATAGACATTAGTATGCCTGAGAAAGAGCCAAGTAGTAACACGGCAAATAAGTACGGTAAAAACTTTTTCATAATGTTATTTTACAGTACTTATAAAGCTGTTATAAATAAAAAACTACCTTACCAAGGTAGTTCTTCATCTTCCTGATTAGCATAATACTCTGCTTCAAGTCTAAGTATCTGTTTGATGAGGTCTTCTTTTTCCATCATCCACAGCTCTTCTTCTCTTTCAAGGAATTCTCTGTAATCATTGTCAATTGCTTCTTGCATATCAAATAATTTAAAGTTTATAACTATTATAAAGCTGTAAAAAAATATTACTACACAGTAGGTCCACCTAAGCTTTTATTTCAAAGCCGCATCTGGTAAGAGTTTTCCCTGCTACCCTAGTCTATAATAGACGTAGTAATATTTCTTGTTATTTTATACAATTATAAAGTTGTAAAAAAAAGAGGGATTATTAATCCCTCTTTCTACAAACATTAAATATAATATACTCACCTGCAGTGTGTATTTCATATTTCACCAATGTCTTAGCTGTAATCCATTGGTTCAACCTTGTTTGCATTTTGATTAGTTCCTCAGCATCTGATGCCAAGAAACTAAAAATATCTACTCTGTGCATATCTATAGTTTTCAGATTATTATAAAGCTGTAAAAAAAATAAAAACCTATGCTTTTACACATAGGTTATTATTCAGGATTTAAATATTACCTGAGCTTCATCTTTCAGCATTGTTATGGTAGAGCTATTCATAACTGCCTAAAGGAAAACATATTCCTTAGATTTTATATTATTATAAAGTTGCCTATATATATGAGATAACTAAGCATCCTACTTTAGATATAATACTACTTCCAAAAAATCATAGTCATCTAACATACTATATATAATATACTATACTACATACTACATTACTTACTCTGTTAGCTAGTCCTACTAACTCAACAAACTTCTTCTCTAGAAAATTATTTTAACTTTTTACTCTGCATTGCCTTGCTTCCTGTAGCTTAAGCCGGGGGTACCACCTGAGCTGCGGAGGGGCGGGGCTGTTTGGTATAAGACCCACCACTTTCTCTTATATAGTATGTTTTTATATAGTATGTTTTTTATATGGTATGTTTTTATATCTTTGTTATATGGCATATATAGAACATAATTTTTTTCCTCTTAAGGTGTTTGTTAGGAATGAGTATATGTATCAACATACTAAGGGTTTTGGAGAATTTACCCCGGGGGTAGTTATTTCAGTTAGATGTATGCCGGGACAAGCTGCACTGTTCCAGGTACTGTTAGAGAATGGTGTACTTAGAGATAAACTTCCATCTCATGCATTACTAACAGAACCAGAGTTACCAGATCCAGATCTGCCGTTTCATTATCTACAGATATGGAATTGTTTTAGTTACAACTTTACCCTAATTCAGTTAGGATATCTATTGGACACTCCAGTAGAAGTTTATATGAAAGATAAAAAGTTCTACCCTGGAAGATATTATGCTACAATTAACTGGGGTAGTAATGATCCTAACACAGATCTATCTCTAGCAGAAGATCCTTTGGAACATAAGTCTCATCATATTATACTCCTGGACAATGGACAGATAGCACTCCAACCTAACAATAGGATTAAATGGTCTGAACCTAGCTTTGTTACTAAACCATTTCCTGAGAGACCCGACTATCTGGTTAACAAAGACTACTACAATTGTGAAGGTTTTGAAAAATGGCACACAGAAGATTCCGATAGAATGTTTTATGATAATGAATAATTTTATTATATTTGTTTTAAGTTCATAATGATGAATTTAAATGGTTAAAAAGTTAGAAACCCCGGATTAATTTCTGGGGTTTTTAGTTTAAATAAAAAAAGTTTTTATATTTGTGCTAATGATAAACTTATTAGATTTATATCACAGATGACTGCAGTGTACAAAAGGTTATGGTTACTTGTTGCTGAAAAAACAGGATCTAACCTGGAAGCCCGCATGGTATATGATGAGTTATTAAAACAATTAAATATGTCAAAAGAAATAGAACTTCTAAAAATTACAGAAACAGACAAAGGATTAGAAGTTAGAATAAGTGAAAAAGCCTATGGTAATTATGCTCTTATAGGTTTAATAGAACAGATTAAGTTTAATTTACTAAACACAGATGATTCTCCTGAATTAGAAGATGAGGTTAAATCAAACAATAGTAAACAAAAGTATGATGCGTAATAATTTAAAACCAACAATATGGAAGACAAGTTAGTGGATGGGACAGCTATCCAAGAAGTAAAAGTAAAAAGTTTTGGAGAAATACTTTTTGGTATTGATTTAGAAACTGAAGAAGACACAGAAGTTTATAGGGTAAAGAAAACATTTGCAGAATTAGCTGAGAAATTAAAGGATGCATATAATGAAGAAAGATCTCCTGTAAGAAGTTTATTGTTTGACCATGCAATTGGTGAACTAGTAAATGCACAAATGTCTGTTGTAAAAGTATTAACCTTTAAAGAAGAAAAATGAAACCATTTAAACAATTAAGAGGCCGGACTATTCTACTTAGTGTACCAGAAAGAAAGAAGTCTAGTATTGAACTATCTGCAAAAGATGAAGAGGCTCTAATGCAAGAAGCTGCTAAACTATGGAGTAAACTTACTGTTTATGCCATAGGAGATAAAGTAGAAGATGTGAAAGAAGGAGATCAAGTATATGTAAGAACAGGGGCCCTTAATATGGAGACTGTAGAAAGAATTGATATAGATGGTAGTATCAAGCTTGTTCTTAATGAAGGTGATGTAATAATAGTTTGGTAGTCATGGCAGATAAATTTTACAATCAGTATAAATCAAATGATAAGTATTCTGTATACAAAAATATGGTAGATGGAATATTTAAAAATGAACTCAGCAATCCTTGCCCTACAGCACAAGAAATAGATTGGAGTAAAAGAGTTGTAAACTTAGATAAAGAACCAAGACCAGATTACTATGGTGGTAAGGATAATACATATGAAGTATTTCAGGTGTTAGAAGCCTGGGGACTTGATAAAGATTTTTATTTAGGTAATGTAATCAAGTATGTAGCCAGAGCCGGAAAGAAAAATAAATTAACTGAAAAGGAAGATTTACAAAAAGCTTTAGTATATTTACAAAAAAGAATAGATTCCCTATGATAGGTAATTTACTGATATTAATATTTGGAGGTTCTCTATTAGCTCTTATGTTTTTAGTACAGAATGCATTCAGCAAACCTGTATATAATAAGATGTCTAATGTATGGGAAGATGATCCAGTTGGAAGAAAATTCCATAATATTATCATAATCAGTATGGTTATAGTTGCCTTTATAATGGGATTAGTTATGTAAACTCTCTGCTCTCTCCATATAAAATCCTCAGAAATTATTCTGGGGATTTTTTTATGTAAAATATTTTTAGTATATTATATTATAACAATAAAAATTTATTATCATGGCAATGGCAGAATACAAAAGTGCTTTGACACGTATGTGGCAGTATTTAAACAGAAGCGTAAAAGAATTCTTTAATGATGCAGGAAGAGACATATCAAAAAAAGAATATGCAAATAATGCAGCTGCACTTGCAGCAGGATTACAACCAGGAGAGTTGTATAGTACTCCAGCAGGTGACGTAAAAGTAGTTAAATAAAAAACATGTTACAAAACTTAACTAACTTTTTTAATCTTATTGCAAATCGTAAGATTAAAACCCAGTTACAAGATACAGATCTTATAGCTGTAGGTACTAAGGATCCAACTTGGAATGGTGGGTATCAACCTACTGCTATTAGTTATGAAGATCTTGCTACACAACTTTCTGTTGTAGGACCTCCGGGACCAGTTGGACCACAAGGTCCTGCAGGTGCTGTTGGACCTCAAGGTATTCAAGGACTGACTGGACCAGCTGGACCTGTTGGAGCAGCTGGATTAAACTTTGTAGGAACATGGTCTGCACTTACAGCATATAGCCCTACAGATGTTGTATTTTATGCAGGTTCAAGTTATGTTTGTTCTAATGCTGTAGGACCTTCAGCAACAACTCCAGATATTGATACAGCTAATTGGGACTTCTTAGCATTACAAGGTTTACAAGGACCTCCGGGAGTATCAGTTCCACACTTCTATTTAAGTGGTTTAGTTAGTATTACAGCATCTACTGATACAGTATTCGGCAGTGTATTTATACCAGCAAACACATATACAGGTAATGAAGCTATTACTATATCTGCTCAATTTGCTAAAATAGTAAATGGTTATACTACACAAACTAAGTTTTGGATAAATACTTCTAATACTTTAGCAGGAGCAACTCAACTAGCCTTAACTGATGGTGTATTATCTGCTAGATATTTATCTATGTTTAGAACATTCTATATAGATGGAGCTTCAACACATATATGTCCGGCAAATATTAATGTAATAAATGATAATACAGCATTTGGTAGTTCTCCACAAACTGTAAGTATAAACTGGTCAGTAGATCAATATTTTATAATTACCGGAAGTGTTAGTGTACCAGGAGAAACACTTACATTTAGAGGAGCTAAACTTTATTAAAATAAATAATTATGTCAATAGGAAATTTAAAAAACTCAGGAAACCAAGGTAATAATTTCCCTTGGCAACTAAAAATGCTTGAAGGTTTACAAGCAATTTATGATGAAGTAAAACTTCCATTAACTTGTGTAGAAGATAGTGTAACTATTTGTAATGCTAATATAGATGCATTTACTTTTACTAATATAGGTGGTAATGATGCTCTTAATGTAAACATAGCAGGTGGAGTAACACTAGAAGTAAATCTTGATGCTACTAATGACCAAGTAGGTATTTATGGTTATGTAAATGGAGCATCTGGGTCTCCGGTACCTTTAAATGTAAATGCTTCTGGACAAGTAGCTATACAAGATGGTGGTAACTCTATTACTGTAGATGGTGGTACAGGATTGCTAAGAACTACAGGTATGATAAGACCTACTGGTTCTGGTAATGTTAATACTGCTGCTGCTACATTTTATTCTGTGTCTGTAGCCAATGTAGGGTCTGCCAATGGAACTGTATTAGCTTCTGTTACTATTAAACCAGGAGAAGTATTAAACTTCTCAGCAGATGCAATTAACAATTATTTTAATTCATTTGCTTATGATGCAACAGGAACTGAGTTTATAATCATATATGTATTTTAATCATGCCTGTAATCTTAGGTGGAAATACTGGTATTTACTTGGCTTCATTAGCTCCTCCAGCTCCTTCATTGCTATTGGACACCTATCCAAATGCTGCGGTAGCTTATTCACTTAGGAAACTAAGAACAGCATATTCAGGTAATTGTATAAGAGTAAGGCGGTCAGTAGATAATGCTGAACAAGACATTGCATTTAGTGGTAATGATTTAGATACAGCTTCATTGCTTACATTCTGTGGTGCTGGTAATGGCTTTGTAACAACGTGGTATGACCAAAGTGGAAACGCTAACAATTCAACACAGGCAACGGCAGCTAATCAGGCTCAAATTGTTTCAAGTGGGAATTTAATTTTAGACCCAATAACAAATAAAATTACTACAACTTGGACAACGGATGCGTACACTTTAACTAACACAATTACAACAGTTCAACTAATGTATCACTATATGGTATTTAATAGAACATCTAATAGTTCATCAGCTGCAGGATTGTCAAAATCAAATAACACTTTTCCAACAATGTTAAGATGGTTGGCTACATTAGGAGATATGACAACTCGACTTAATAGCGTAATAATACATTCAACTAATACAACAACAGGTTCTAACTTAGTGACTACGTTAAGGGATGGTTCTAATGTGGTTAAAATGTTCAGAAACAGTATTGATTTAACAACAGGAACATCATCTAATATAGGTGCAACTTTTGACTCTTGGGGTAATGCAAATGCAAGTAGGAATGGTGGTAATTATGCTGAGTTAGTACATTGGAATAATGACCAAGAAGCCAACAGAACAGGAATAGAAACAAACGTAAATACTTATTGGAATGCTTATTAACGGCTACAAATACACGAATGAACAAGATGCTATTGATGCAAGAAAGCAATGTGCTGATTACTATGGCTTACCTGTTGCACCAGAAGATGTTACACAATATTGGGTTGACTATGAAACAGCTGAACTTGACAATCCTATATTTTGGTACATTGTTTTTGATTCAAGCATTGAAATAATATTAGGAGAGCCAACAGAATTTGAAGTAATAACAGAGGAATGAGTACACAGATAAACATATTAAATGCTAACTCCTTTACTATTATAGGAGGATTATTTGCTCAGACAGCAGACAGCCTTCCTATTACAGGTACTACAACTGAAACTACATTATTAGATGGAGGAGTAGGTAGTTTAACTGTACCTGCTAATTTCTTTAAAGTAGGAGATAGCTTTAGTGTTACTATGAGTGGTCATATTTCTTCTGTAAATAATAATACACTACAAATAAGAGTAAAGTCAGGCAGTGTTGTATTAGGAGATACAGGAGCTATTACAATGCCTAGCACAACTAACAAACATTGGAACTTAGAAATTAGATTTACTATTAGAACTATAGGTGCTGCTGGTGTGGCTTCTATAGCTTCATTTGGACAGTTTAACTTTTCTAAAAATGCATCTAATGCTTTTGAAGGTGCAGATTTCAGCATTATAAATAACACTACCTTTGATACAACAATAAGTAATACCTTAAATATTACAGCTCAATGGAGTAGTAATAATGCAGGTAACAACATATATAGTGAGAGTTTTGTTTTAACTAAGATATATTAATATGAGTACAGGAATTAACATAGCACCTTCTTCTTCTTCAGGTTTAACAGTAGGCACAACAGCAGTAACATCAGGAACAGATGGTAGAGTATTTTTCCAAGCAGGTGGTGTAGTAGAACAAGATGCTAACTTTACTTTTGACAATACATTAAAGAGATTGACGTTAAAGGCAGTTGGTGCATTATCTACTGATATAGCATTTAGAGTTAGGAATAGTGCTGATACTGCTAATTTAGTTTCTGTACAAGGAAATAATGTAACTGTATTTGGTAGTGGTACAGCAGATGCTGATGATATTTTAATCAGAGGTATTCAAAGTACAACTAATTACTTTAAATTAAGTAGTCAAGGCGGTGTTGCAATAGGAAGTGGGAGTTCTATTCCTGCAGCGGGAAGTAATAATAGTGCTATTGCTATTGGATTATCATCTCTTGCACGAGGTTTTTTTATTAACGAGGGAGGTATAGCAATAGGGGCTACTTCTTATGCAGACACAAGAGCTATTGCAATAGGAGGATTAGCAAAAGCTGGAATAACAGCTGGAAGCGGTGGTCAACAATCCATCGCTATTGGGTATAATGCTCAAACTGGTTCTAATGGGGGCGATAGAGGCATAGCTATTGGTTCAAGTGCATCTGGAGGGTTAGGTAATACAGATATAATAGCTATTGGTACAAGTGTCGCAATGGGTGCTTTTACATCTGGAAGAAATACATTCGTTGGTCAATACATAACAGGAGCAAGCGGTCAATCTGATATGATTGTGCTTGGAGGTGGAACAGGAACAGGAGCAAGCGCAGCTCAACCAACAATAACAAGTTCATTTAATGTCTATTTAGGAGCAACCGAAAGAAGTTTCTTTGTAAATAAAAATACTAACATGGTATTAAAAAGTTTAGGTTCTTTAACATCAGGAACAGACTTTGAAGCAGCAGCAACCAATACTATTACTATTCACAATGGTGTAGCACCAACAGTAACACTTGCTAATGGAGGTCAGTTATACGTTGAGGGTGGAGCATTGAAATACAGAGGTACATCAGGAACAATTACAACAATTGCACCTGCATAGAATTTATTATCTTTACAAAAAAATATATTATGGCAATCTTAATTAAAGCAACAGAGGACAAGAAAATTACAATCTCAGGAACAGGTATTGAGTTACCAGAGGTTTATGGTAGAATCAGATTCTTGGGAGATTTCTCAGGAACTACTATTCAAGGTGAGGTAGCTACATTTGCAAACAAAGAAACATTTACAGAAGGTAAAATGCTTTATACTGATGTACCTGTAGGAAGCTATCAGTCTGAGTTAGAAGCAGGTGAAGTACAATCTTTAGACACAGCTCACAAATATGCTAAGTTAGCTTATGAGCAAATGGGTTATGAAGTGATTATTGATATGACAGCTTAAAAAAATAAAATGAAAACACTACTTACTAAATTAGTAATGACTGCAGGATATGATGATTTAGCACATTTTTTAAATAGTGCATTCCATCTTAAACTTACTTTACCTCTTATAACTATAAGTAGTTGTGCTGCAACATTGGGATATTACTTTGACTTAGTATTTGGTATTAAAGCTGTTATAGGTATTTCAATACTTGTGTTATTTATCTTAGAGTTTTACACAGGAATGAAAGCTTCTAGAAAAGAAGGTAAAAAATTTGATTCAGAACTCTTTGGTAAAGGTTGGTTAAAACTTTTAGTATACATGATAATGATAGGTGTATCTAATACTTTAGCTAATAATATACAAGGTCTAAATGTTTTAGGATATAATTTTAATATCTATGAATGGTTTCATGGTATGTTTTATAATTATATTTTATTAAATTTGATCTTGTCTAACTTAGAGAATTTCAAGAGATTAGGTTGGACAGAACATTTGCCTTTATTAAAAGAATTGGCAAAACATGTAAAAGATGAACCTAAAAATAAATTAAATGGAGAAGAGTCTTAAAGAAAGATGGAACGGTAAAACACCTAAGTTTTGGAAAAGAGTACAAAGGTGGGCTATCATTACAGGTGCAGTTGCAGGAGCAGTTCTAGCAGCACCAGTAACTTTACCAGCTGTAGTATTAACAACAGCAGGATACATTGCTACAGTAGCTACTACTGCTGCAACATTATCACAATTAACAGTAGAAAACACCAAAACAAATAAAGATGACAAAGAAAACAAAGAAAATTGAAGACTTTGAAGTAAATGCTAAGACTAAGAAAGTAAGCATCAAAGCAAAAAAAGAAGGTAAAAAAGTAAACGTAGAAGTTGAAACACCTAAAGTTAAAACAACTCTTAAAAAAGATGAAGAGAAAAAAGAGTTTGTTTATGACAGTAAGAAACTAGATATTAATGTTACTAAAGACTCTGAAGGTACTAAAGTAACTGTTGAGTCTGAAAATGGGTTTCTTAAAAAAGTAGGAAACTTTATTTCTAGAGTATTTGTAAGAAAGTTTAATAAAGAATCTAAGTAACATGTTAACTACTGCACAGACTACTAAAAAATACGGAGTACCAAATGAAACTGGTGCTGGTTACTTAGTGACTTTAAATCTTCCATATCCAATGAGATTGGCATGGGATACTGATGAGACAGTCACCAGGATCAGATGTCACAAGCTTGTTGCTGCCAAGTTTGAAGCTGTATTTAAAGAACTTTTAACTACCTATGGTTTACCTAGAATGAAAGAGTTAGGTATTGATTTATTTGGTGGTTGCTTTAATTATAGAAAAATGCGTGGAGGCTCTGCATGGAGTAAGCATTCATGGGGTATAGCTATTGACCTTGATCCTGCTAGAAATACGTTGAAAGAAACAAGTAAGACTGCAAGATTTGCAAGACCTGAGTATAAAGCTATGATAGATGTATTCTACAAACATGGGTTTATATCTTTAGGTAGAGAAAAGAATTATGATTGGATGCATTTTGAGATAGGATCATGAAACTAAGAAATAACTGGGGAAATGCTAATAAGCAGTGGGACAAAATAATGATAAGACTAAGATTATCTAGTATAGATGTATTTACTTTAGAGTTAGATATATCTAGAGAGTTTTATCTTATTACTATATTAAACTTTACACTTAAAAATAGATAACTATGAAAACAACTAAATTAAAACCTATTAAAAAAATGGCTGTTGGAGGTGTTACAGCTGATGAATGTGCTGCTAAACCTAAAAAACCTGGATGTAGAAAAGTATTTAAATCTACAAGTAAATCATCTGAAACAAAAGGTGGTATCTTAGGTACACTATTAGGTGCTGCTGCTGGTCTTGGAGGTTATGCTGCTTATAAAAAACTTAGAGAACAAAAGAAAGGTGGGACTGTAAAATCTAAACTAATTAAAAAAGAAGATGGTGGTTCTACAACCAAATCATTTAAAAATCCTATTACTGGAAGAACAAGAGTAACTGAAGGTTGGAAAGAAAATAAAGATGCACCACGTGAAACATATACTAAAAAAATAGACGTCTATGGTAAAGATGCTAATAAAATAAAAACAATTAACAAATCACAAGAACTAACATCTAAATCTAAATATGCTGATGATGGTAAATTTTTTACCCCGGGTAAAAAAAATTGGAGTTTCAAGAAAAACGTTACTAAATACAATAAAAAAGGTTAAGTAACTCATACAGTATATACTAATCCAGGTATGTAGTATGCCTGGATTTTTTTGTTTAAATATATCTAGTTTAAACTTTTATTGTATATTTGTTTAAACTTTAATTTAAAAACCAATGGAAAACCAACATCCTGAAGAAGATTTAACTGTAGAACAGTTAGCAGAAAGAAAACAACAAATGCTAGAATTTTATTTAGATTCTATTGAATATCTTAAAGCTCAATTAGAACATGAAAAGTTACTTGCTGAAATTAATGAACAAAGATTTAAAAAAGCACAGTATCAAGTTCAGTATGCAATGTTATTGCAAGGTCCTCCACAAGATGAACCTGAACTAGATGAAGAAGAGGAGCAAAAACCTAAAGAAAGAAAATTAAGAAAGCAGTAATTATGGCTTTAGTCAATCAAGTCCAGAAGCGTGTAAAAATGCCTAAATGGGATATTGTAAAATTTCAGATACTTACTCACTGTTATATTAATCATATTTCAGTGAGTGAATCTGATTTAGATTGTTTGACTTTGCTTAGTTTTAATGCTCCAATAGAATTAACAAACTTTTGTTATGATGCTTCTTCAGAAGAAGAGTGGATTTTTAAATCCCCACAAACTGTTAGAAATTGCATAAATAAAGCTGAGAAAAATAATCTGGTAGTAAAAGACTCTACTAATAAAAAGATTATAATGATTAATCCTGATTTAAAAATTCAGACTGAAGGTACTATATTATTAGATTATAAATTTTTAGGTCAAAATGATACCCAAGAAGCACAGTAGTATTTACAAACAAGTTTCTGAAGATTTAAGTCAAGATGAATTATTAGTTGAACAATTAGTAGAATTTTATTATAAACAGATAAGATCCTCATTAAGTGATTTAAAAGAACCTAGAATTAATGTAGAAGGTCTAGGGCATTTTGTAATAAAACAAGCAAAAGTAAAAAAAGCAATACCCCATTACAAAAATTTAATTAGTAATCATTCCACTGAAACATTTAGAGCTTATCATAAAAAAGCTCTCCTAGAAAAAAAATTAGATCAGTTAATTGAAATAGAAAAAAAACTTGTTTTAGAAGAAGAAAGAAAAAATAAATTTAAAGATGAAAAATACACTGAAAATAATTTGGCAGAACCGGAAACAGATTCTGGAGGGAATAACTAATACTGTTATCAGAGATGAAACAGTAGAAGAAATAGCAAGACTTAGATATTCTATTTGTGATGAATGTGAACACAAAGGTAGGAAGTGTGCTGTAAAAGGTACAGCTCCTTGTTGTAATGAATGTGGATGTTCACTAAATTTTAAAACTAGATCTTTATCTTCAGATTGTCCATTAGGTAAATGGGATGCTATTGCTACAGAAGATGAAGAAGATGCATTAGATAACCTTAAAGATTAATGTTATGATTGTATTTAATGCAGATGATCATAGCTACAAAAGTCTTGATGACAGTAGTATTGATTGGATAAGTGTAACAACACTTGTTTCCCATTTTAAAAAACCTTTTGATGCTAAGAAAGTAGCAGAAAAAGTAAGTAAGAGTAAGAAGTCTAAATGGTCAGGAATAGATCCAAAAATTATTCAGGAGATATGGAATAATGAATCTACTAGATCAATAACTCTTGGTACATGGTATCACAACCAAAGAGAAAGTGATTTATGTTCTTTAGCTTCAATAGAAAGAGAAGGAGTAACAGTTCCTGTATTTAAACCTTCTGAAGTTAGAGAAGGTGTAAAACTTGCTCCAAGTCAAAAACTAGAACCAGGCGTGTATCCAGAACATATGGTCTATTTAAGATCAGCAGGAATCTGTGGTCAATCAGACTTAGTTGAAGTAGTCAATGGTAAAGTAAATATCATTGACTACAAGACTAATAAAGAAATAAAGAAAGAATCTTATGTAGACTGGGATGGTAAATCTGAAAAAATGACACCTCCTGTAGATAGTCTTGATGATTGTAATTTTTATCATTATGCATTACAGCTTAGTATTTATATGTATATTATACTTAAGCATAATCCAAAATTAAAGCCGGGAAGAATATTTATACATCATATTGCTTTTGAAGTAGAAAAAGAAGATAACTGGGGATATCCTATAAGTAAGTTAGATGAAAACGGGGAACCAATTGTAAAAGAAGTTATACCAATTTCAGTACCTTATTTAGTAGATGAAGTATTAGCAATTATTCACTACCTTAGTGATAACAGACATAAAATTAAAAAGAAATGATTTTAACTAAACTGTTTGATGTACAGAATGGAGTAGTAATACCTACTGAACATTGCTATACATTAAAAGCTCTTAAAGATGTAATGGATGAATATCCGGATGAATACCTTAAAGTATACATGTATTTATTCTACATGTGCTGTCCAAATCCTGATTTAAATCCTTTTTTCTTTACTCCAGATGTAGATAAAGAATCTTTAGTACTACAACAGATTGGAGCAGAGTTCTCTACTGAAGATGAAACAATCTTTATAGCTCTTAAGTTTTGTGAAAAAATGTATGAAACTCCTACATCCAGAGCATATAAAGGTATTGCATCTATGTTAGATAGATTAGCAAGATATATGGAGGTTACAACAATTACTGCCGGTAGAGATGGAAATATAAATTCATTAATTGCTGCGGCTAAAAACTATGAAGCAATTAGAGCATCTTTTAAAGGTGCATATAAAGATCTTCAGGAAGAACAATCTAGTAGAGTACGCGGAGGAATTGGTACAGCATATGATCAGTAATTATGAGTGAAATTTATCAAGACATACCAACTTATGAAAACGGAGAATGGACAACTACAACCTTTGAATCCAGAGAGCAGTTCAGTAACTTTATTTTTGGAGTATTCAAAGAACCAGGTAAGTATGAGTTTAATGAACTTACAAACCAAGTATTTATATCAGAGTCAACCAAATTTAAAAAAGATGGGGTATACTGTACAGCTCCCTTCAAATCAAGAGACTTTATAAATTATTGGGATGACCAAAAAGCTAAATGTAGAAAAGGTATAATTATAAAGGATAAAGATACTACTTGGTTTCTTGCAAGAGAATACTATATGTGGTTAAATTTCTTACCAATCTTTGATAAAGAACAACAAAAGTTTGACTTTGCTAAAATTAGAGATGCCCAATATCATATGGCTCTTTATGAATTACTAGCAGAATTAAACTATAAACACTCTGCTATTTTAAAGAAACGTCAGATAGCATCTTCATACTACCATATGGGTAAGCTTATAAACCAACAATGGTTTGAGCCCGGAGTTACTTTAAAAATAGGTGCCAGTCTTAAAGATTATATTAATGAAAAAGGATCTTGGAAATTTTTAGATGAATATGCGGCATTCTTAAATGAACATACTGCATGGTACCGCCCAATGAATCCACAAAAAGTAATGATGTGGCAACAGAAGATTGAGGTAAGAAAAGGAGATAGAAAAACAGAAGTTGGTCTCAAAGGCACTATTCAAGGTATGTCATTTGAGAAAGATCCTACAAATGGTGTAGGGGGTCCGGTTAAATACTTCTTTCATGAAGAGGCTGGGATTGCACCTAAGATGGATCAGACATATGAGTATATGAGACCTGCAATGAGATCAGGTTTGATCACTACGGGTATGTTTATAGCAGCTGGATCTGTGGGTGACTTATCTCAATGTAATCCGCTTAGGGATATGATTTTAAACCCTTTATCAAAAGATGTATATGCTGTAGAAACAAATCTTATAGATGAAAAAGGTACTATAGGTATGTCAGGTTTATTTATTCCTGAACAATGGTCTATGCCTCCTTATATAGATTCTTATGGTAATTCACTTGTAGAAGAAGCATTAGAAGCTTTAGAGAAACAATTTGAACAGTGGAAAAAAGAATTAAGTCCTGAAGACTACCAGTTAAGAATATCCCAGCATCCAAGAAATATTAAAGAAGCTTTTGATCATAGATCTGTATCTGTTTTCCCTACACATTTAGTAGCTGCACAAGAAAGAAGAATTTTAGATAAAGAATATGCATATGAATTCTTGGATATCATGACAGATGAAAATGGAAAACCCATAGTTAAAGAAACTAATAAAAGACCTATTATGGAGTTTCCTATTTCTAAAAAAACAGAGGATAAAACAGGTGTACTTGTTGTATGGGAAAGACCTATTAAAGATCCTGTTTTTGGACAGTATTATGCATCTATTGACCCGGTGTCTGAAGGCAAGACAACTACCTCAGAATCACTGTGTTCAATATATGTAATGAAAGCTCCTGTTGAAGTAACTAAAGTTTCAGGCACAGAAACAGAAACTTATATAGAACAAGATAAAATTGTGGCGGCATGGTGTGGTAGATTTGATGATATTAATAAAACCCATCAGAAGTTAGAACTTATTATAGAATGGTATAATGCATGGACAGTGATAGAAAATAACATATCTCTTTTTATACAGTATATGATATCTAGAAAAAAACAAAAATATCTAGTGCCAAAGAGTCAAATACTTTTTCTAAAAGATCTAGGAGCTAATGCTAATGTGTTCCAGGAATACGGCTGGAAAAATACAGGTACTCTTTTTAAAGCTCACCTTCTTAGTTATGCTATAGAATATACTAAAGAGGAATTAGATGTTGAAACAAAAACAGATGGTACTATTGTTAGAACTAAGTATGGTATTGAACGTATACCAGACCCCATGTTACTTAAAGAAATGAGAGAATATGCTGAAGGAGTAAACGTGGATAGGCTAGTTTCATTTTGTGCTTTAGTTGCATTTATGAAAATACAACAGTCAAATAGAGGATATTCTAAAAGAACAATAATGGATGATGCAGCTAAAAACTTGCAAAAGTCAGAAAATTTTTTTAAATTAAATAATAGTCCGTTCCGGCATATGGGTAAATCTTATTATAAAGGAATGCAAGGAGTTAAAAGATCTCCTTTTAAAAATTTTAAATAAAAGTTATGCAAGTATATAATGCGTTACAACTAAAAAAAGGAGCTAAGGTAGAACAGAACCGCATGGGTAGTATTACACAACCTTTGCAGTTTGTCCCAAAAACTGATAAAAATGAAGAGTGGGCAGCTTGGAATTTAGACTGGTTAGAATGGAATGGTCTAAAACAAATAAGAAGAAATGCAAGAAGATTGCTCAAAAACTATAAACTTGCAAAAGGTATTATAGATAAAACAGACTATATTGTTGAAGAAGATAATGAGTATAGAGACATTGTAGAGATTCTTACCAAAGAAGATGCTTCTGCACTTGAGTTAAAATTTTATCCTATAGTTCCAAATGTAATTAATGTTCTAGTAGCTGAATTTGCTAAAAGATCAACTAAACTTACATACCGTGCTGTTGATGAATTCTCATATAATGAGATGCTTGAGCAAAAACAAAAGATGGTTGAAGAAACTCTAATGGCAGATGCTCAAGTAAAGCTTACTGCAGCTTTATTAGAACAAGGTTTAGATTTAGCATCACCAGAGGCTCAAGAACAACTTAATCCAGAAAAACTAAAAACTCTTCCTGAAATAGAACAATTCTTTAAGAAAGATTATAGATCTATGATTGAAGAATGGGCTACACATCAACATAAAGTAGATGTTGAAAGATTTAGAATGGATGAGTTAGAAGAAAGAGGTTTCCGTGATATGTTAATTACAGATAGAGAATTCTGGCATTTTCATATGATGGAAGATGACTATCTAGTAGAACTCTGGAACCCAGTAGTAACATTCTATCATAAGTCTCCTGATAATAGATATATATCTGAAGGTAATTGGGTAGGTAAGATAGATATGCTTACAGTAGCTGATGTTATAGATAAGTATGGTTACATAATGACGGAAGAGCAGTTAGAAGCTCTAGAAGCTGTATATCCTATTAGATCCGGTGGTTATATTGTAGGTGGTTATCAAAATGATGGTAGTTACTATGATGGTACCAAATCTCATGAATGGAACACTAATATGCCTTCACTTGCATACAGACAATACACTACTGCAGTAGCAGGATCTGTAATGGATGGCGGAGATATTATAAATCAAATACTATCAGAAGGTGAAGATTACTTTGATCAAGGTACTGCATATTTATTAAGAGTAACTACAGGTTACTGGAAATCACAGAAAAAAGTAGGTCATTTAACTAAGGTTGCTGATAATGGAGAAGTAACAACAGAAATAGTAACAGAAGATTACAAGATAACTGATAAAGCTATTTATGATACTAGACTTTTTAAAAATAAAACAAAAGATAATATCATATTTGGTGAACATATAGATTGGATCTGGATTAATGAAGTTTGGGGTGGTATAAAAATTGGACCAAATATTCCATCATTTTGGGGTATGAATAACCCAGGAGGATTCTCACCTATTTATATTGGTGTAGATAGAAACCATATAGGCCCTCTTAAATTTCAATTTAAAGGAGACAGTACTTTATATGGTTGTAAGCTTCCAGTAGAAGGTTCTGTTTTTTCTGATAGAAATACTAAGTCAACAGCACTTATTGACTTGATGAAGCCATACCAGATTGGATATAACATTGTCAATAATCAGATAGCTGATATACTAGTTGATGAACTGGGTACTATCATTATGCTTGATCAAAATACTTTACCAAGACACTCATTAGGAGAAGACTGGGGTAAAAATAATTTGGCTAAAGCATATGTTGCAATGAAGAATTTCCAGATGTTACCATTGGATACTTCTATTACAAACACAGAGAATGCATTAAACTTCCAACATTTCCAAAAACTAGATCTATCTCAGACAGAAAGATTAATGTCTAGGATACAGTTAGCTAATCACTTTAAACAGCAGGCCTATGAAGTAATTGGTGTTAATCCACAAAGAATGGGACAACAATTATCTCAGATGACTGCTACTGGAGTAGAACAAGCGGCTGCTGCTTCTTATGCCCAAACAGAAATGTTCTTTATACAGCACTGTGATTATTTAATGCCAAGAGTACATCAAATGAGAACTGACCTAGCTCAGTACTATCATTCTACTAAACCATCTACTAGATTAACCTATATTACTAGTAATGATGAGAAAGTAAACTTTCAAATAAATGGAACTGATTTATTGTTAAGAGATCTAAATATATTTGCTTCTACTACAGCAAACCATAGATCTGTACTAGAACAGTTAAAACAATTAGCAATGACTAATAATACTGCTGGAGCAAGTATCTATGACTTAGGTAGAATAATACAATCAGATAGTATTGGTCAACTTAATAATGTTCTCAGAGATTCAGAATCTAAAGTACAAGCTCAAAAACAATCTGAACTACAACAACAGCAGCAAATGCAAGAACAACAATTACAAGCACAAGCTGAAGAAGGAAAACTTAAAAGAGATCATGAAGCTATGGAAGCTGAGAAGAATAGACAGAAAGATATTCTTATTGCAGAAATTAAAGCTGCTGGATACGGCTCTATGGCAGATGTTAATAAAAATGAAATGTCTGATTTCCAAGATGCTATGAAAGATATCAGACAAAGTGAACAGTATGAACAACAAACAAGTTTACAAAGAGAAAAACAAGTAAATGAAAATACTAGACAGAATCAAAAAATGAGTATTGAAAGAGAAAAAATACAAGCACAAAAAGAAATAGCAGATAAGCAGTTACAGATAGCAAGAGAGAACAAAAATAAGTTTGATTTTAAATCTAGTAAAGATAAAAAATAAACTTAGCTATATAATGCAAAAAAGTTGCTGTAGTATTTTAAATTTTTCAAGTTTATTTTGTATATTAAAGTATAACCATTAAAAAACCAACAAATGGAAGAAACCAACAAAAAGCCTGATGAACAGGTACAACAGTCTACAACGGTAGACCAAGTAGATGTAAATATTGATGAATTATTTGGGATACCCGGAGCAGAAAATGTAATGTTACCTTCTGATTCTGAAAAACCAGAAAAGAAAAATTTATTTACAAAAGAAGAAACAGATTTTACGTTCCTTGACAAAACTGCTCCTGAAGATAAAACTGAAGAAGCAGAAAAGAAAAAAGAGGTTGAAGAAACTATTGCTGAATTAAATGATCTTATCTCTCAAGAAGAAGATGCAGGTAATAAAGGTAGACCTAAAGTAGATAAATCAGGTCTTGCTGAGTTAGCTCTAAAAATGATTGAAGAAGGAACTCTTATTCCTTTTGATGATGAGAAACCTTTAGAAGAATATACTACTAAAGATTTTAGAGAATTATTTGAAGCTAATTTCCAAGAGAGAGAAGCTGAAGTAAGAAAAAATACTCCAAGAGAATTTTTTAATTCTTTACCTGAAGAACTTCAAGTAGCTGCTAAATATGTAGCTGATGGAGGACAAGATCTTAAAGGTTTATTTAGAACACTTGCTCAAGTAGAAGAAATGAGACAGCTTGATCCATCTGATGAATATGATCAAGCAGAAATTGCAAGACAGTATTTATATGCTACTAATTTTGGAACAGCTGAAGAAATAGAAGCTGAAATTCAAGATTGGTCTGACATAGGTAAATTAGAACAAAAAGCTAATCAGTTTAAGCCTAAGTTAGATAGAATGCAAGAAGAAATTATTGCAAGACAATTAGCTGAACAAGAAGAAAGAAAAGAACAGCAACAACAACAAGCAAAAGCATATACAGATAATGTATATAATACTCTTGCAGTTGGTGAGCTTGGTGGAATTAAGATTGATAAAAAAACCCAGAGTCTTTTATACTCAGGATTAGTTCAACCAAATTACCCTTCAATCTCCGGAAAACCTACAAATTTATTAGGCCATCTCCTAGAGAAGTATCAATTTGTGCAACCAAGACATGATCTTATTGCAGAAGCACTTTGGTTACTTGCTGATCCAGATGGTTATAAAAATAAAGTAAAGGATCAAGGAACTAAAAAAGCTGTAGAAGATACAGTAAGAAAATTAAAAACAGAAGAATCTAGAAAGACTGGTTCTTCAAGCTATGAAGAGCCTGAAGAAACAAGAAGAGCTAGTAGACCTTCACAACAAAGAACCATCTCAAGAGCTAACATGTTCAAGAGATTTTAATTAGTAACAATTTAAATAACAAATAAAAATGGCAACTCCAGTTTTAAACAATGGTATCTTTCTACGGGATACAGCCTATGCGGCAAGTTCACACGTAGACTCTTACCACTTGGTTAACATGTTGAAGGATGCAGAACCAATGGATCTAGGTCCAGTGGACCTTTGGGCTATGGCTCAGAAGGTTGAAATGCCTCTTTACCAAATGTCTAGCTTTGGTGGTAAAAATGTAATTATGGTAGATAATGCTCGTGGAGAGTACAGATGGCAGACTCCTGTATCTGTAGATCTTCCTTACATTATTGAAGATATTGAACCAGACAATGAGTTCAAAGGTGTAGATGGTGGTACTTTCCGTATCAAAATCAGCAAAAGAGAATTTGGTCATGGTGATATCATTACTTATGATAAGTATAATGGTGTTGAGATGTACATTACAAATGAAGATATCTTACCAATTGGTGATGGATTCATCTATACTGTACAACTTGTAAATAATGACAATTATAAATATCTTGAGAATAAGTATTTATCAAATGGTACTAAAGTATTCCGTAAAGGTTCTGCTAGAGGTGAGTATGGTGAAAGATTTTCTGACATCATCACTAATGCAGGTTTCCGTGAATTCTACAACTTTGTAGGTGGTGCTGAAGCTCACGTACATTATTCTATCTCATCACGTGCAGACTTGATGATTAAAGGTGGAATGAATGCAGATGGTACAGTTCCTGTAACTGAGATCTGGAGAACTTTTGATAAAACTATGGATCCTTCAATCACATCATTAGATGATATGATTAAGAAACTTGGTAAAGATAAAGTTAAAAGAGCATTTGATAATGGTGATCTTTCTAGAACATTCTTAACTACAATGGAAGCTGCTCACTTGAGCAAAGTTGCTTCTGACATTGAGACTTACTTAATGTGGGGACATGGTGGTAGAGTGCGTCAAGATGGTCCAGATGATGTTAGATTATCTGTGGGTCTTTGGAAACAGTTAGATAACTCTTTCAAAAGAGTATATAACAAAAATAACTTTACACTTGATTTGTTCCGTGGAGAAATCTATAACTTCTTCAATGGTAAAGTTGAGTTCCAAGGTCCAGATCCAAAAAGATCTCTAGTAGTTCAAACTGGTATGGGTGGTATGCGTATGGTAAATGAAGCTATCAAAAGAGAAGCTATCTCTTCTGGTCTTCTTATCCAAGCTGCTGACATTGGTGCAATTACTGGTAAAGGTATGGACTTGAACTTTGGGTTTGCTTATACTTCATATGTAATTCCATTCTTGGCAAATGTTAAGTTTGTTCTTAACCCAGCATTTGACAATGTTCATACAAATGATATTGAGAACCCAATCATTGATGGTTTCCCATTATCTTCTTACTCATTCATTATCTTTGATATCACTGATAATACTAATGATAATATTTACATGTTAAAATTATCTTGGGATAATCAGTTGAAGTGGTGGTATCAAAATGGTACTATGGACTACATGGGAAGAACTCAAGGGTTCCAATCTTCTGGTCAGTTCAATGGATACCGTGTAATGATGTCTCAGACAATGCCAGCTATCTGGGTTAAGGATCCAACTAAAGTCCTTAAGATTGTTATGAGAAACCCAATCACTGGTGGTTCATTCTAATCCATCATATATAAAATGGGGGTGGGTGCTAAGCAACTGCCCCCTTTTTTTCTTAATTTAATAACCAACAAATAAAAACCAACAAAACATGGAAAATTTCACAATGGTAGAAACTAATAAAGCTACCAACAAAAAAACTAAAATTGCAGTGCGTCCGTTCTTTGACAATACTATGTCAAACATGGGTTTAGAAAACTATGGTCTATCTCTTTATGATGGTGTAAAACATCATGAACAATTAGCTTGTTTAGAAAACAATGGTATAGTAAGATATCTTACAGGACTTAATGAATTTGCTCCTGAAATTAAACTTTTACCTACAGAAGAAAAAGAAGCTAGAATAAAACAAATAAGAGAAGCTGTTGCTGAATTAGAAAAAGAACTAGCTGCTAATGTACTAGAAATAGAGGATCCTCAATTTTGGAATAAAGTAAAAGTATTAAAGCCTGATAATGCAGAGTTCTGGAATAAGATTACTATTGCATGTGGTAATGAACCTTTATATTTAGATACTAAAGATCCTTATGATAGAGTTAAGTTATTTGCTATAGAGGCCGGAGGATTTTCTATTGTAGCTAAAAGCTATGATGATGCTAGATCTAAAGCAGTACCTCCTAAGTTTTATTTAGATAAAGAAGAAGAAACTGTAGTAGCAAGAACTGAATATAAGAAAATGCGTAACAAAGCACTTTCTGAACTTCAGAAATTATTTGACAAAAACAGTACTAAGTTGTTCTACATTGCTAAAGTTGTAGATATTAACAGTACACAATATAGAAAATCTACACCATTAGACTCTATTTATGAAAATATGGATAGACATATTAATGGTGAAGGTGGGGAATCTAACAAAGAAAGAGCTGCAAAATCATTCATTGAAGCATCTAATTTTGACATGGAAACATTAAAACTTAAATCAATTGTTAGAGATTCCGTTTTTTTTAAGTATATTATAAATAAGGCAGATGGATATATTTACCATGCTAAGACAAATAGCTTACTTGGTAGAAATGTATCTGATGTTGTTGAGTATTTAAAAAATCCTTTAAATGAGGATATTTTAAAAGATCTTAATGCAGCCTGTGAAAAGTATTGGAACTCTTAAAAATAAATAAAATGGATAAACCTAATAAAAAATCTAAAAAAGGAACAGCCGTTGTTAATTATGGTACTGAAGCTGGTAAACTGGCTGCATCAGTGGCCAAAGGAAAAATGAAAAAAGGTGGTGCTTCTAAAGTGAAGATGAAAAAAGGAGGTATGAAAAAATCTTGTTAAGATGCCAAAGGATTCTTGTTATCATAGTGTAAAAGCGCGGTATGCCGTGTTCCCTTCAGCAAGGGCTTCTCAAGCTATTGCTAAATGTCGTAAAGGTAAAGGGCAAGTAAGGAAGACCAAAGAAGGTTCTGATCTTAAAAGATGGCAAGCAGAAAAATGGCAAGATACTAAAACAGGAAAAGCTTGTGGTGCCGGTGGTAAAAATGAATACTGCCGGCCTACAAAAAGAGTATCAAAGGATACTCCTAAAACAAAGTATGAACTAACTCCTTCTAAACTAGCTGCTAAAAAAGCTGAGAAGTCTAGAGTAGGTATGGGAAGAAGGGTTAAAAAAGTATAGTAATGGCAATTAAAAAAACAACAAAATCAACACCAGCTAAGAAATCTTCTTCAGTTGGTATTTCTATTTTAGGTGGAAACAAAGCAGACATGAGAAAATGGGAAATTGAATCTGCTATGTCTACATTACAAAGAGCTGCTGAGATTCAGAAGAATGCTAAGTTAATGGCAGATGTAAAAAAACTAGCAGCAGAAAAAGCAAAAGAGTTTAATAATCTTGCCTCTGGCAAAAAAATATAATTAAATAAATATAGTATGGCAACAAAAAAAGAAATTCCAGCTTACATAGAAACAGCACCTGGAAAATTTGTATTGAATCCTGCTTATGTAAAAGCAGAAGAAAAAAAAGAAACAGCAAAAACTACTACTACTAAAACTAAGAAATAGTGGCAAAGTCTCCAGCATGGCAAAGATCTGAAGGAAAGAATAAGACAGGTGGTCTTAATGCTAAAGGTGTTGCTTCCTATAGAAGAGAAAATCCAGGTAGTAAACTTAAGACAGCTGTAACTACTAAACCTTCTAAACTAGACCCAGATAGTAAATCTGCTAAAAGAAGAAAAAGTTTTTGTGCTAGGTCTGCAGGACAAATGAAAATGTTTCCAAAAGCTGCAAAAGATCCAAATAGTAGATTAAGATTAGCAAGAAAAAAATGGAATTGTTAATTTATATATAAAATGAAAAAGACTATAAAAAAAGTTGTAGCTAAAGCACCTGTTAAAAAGACAGTAGTTAAAAAGCCTATGATGAAAAAAGACGGTTTAATGAAAAAACCTTTGCGTAAAGCTCAATATGGTGATCAAGTAAAAGAGGGACCTCTTAGTGAAGAAGATACTAAAAGAGTAGATAAACTATATAATTTTTTTGTTGATACAGGAAATAGAATTGGTAAAGGTTCAACACCTACAATTGAAGGCTATAGTTCTGTTCCACAAAGAATGAAAGAAGAGTCTGAAAAACAAATTAGATCTAGTAATACTTTTAATACAAGTAAGACTAACTTCAAAAAAGGTGGCACTATAAAATCTAAACCAACTAAAAAAACTGTTTTAAAATCTAAAAAGAAATAATTATGAAAACAATGAAAACATGTAAAATGGGTTGTGGAAAAATGAAATCTGGCGGACCTATTAAGAAAGTAAAAAAGATGGCAATGGGTGGAATGAAATTAGCTGATAAAAATGCTAAAACATTTATTGCTGGTATGCCTAACTCTGGACCTACAGGACCAAATTACCAAGGTATTGATACTATGAAAAAAGGGGGTATTATGAAAAAGAAATCCGGAGGAACTCTTAAACCAGTT
>Ga0194129_10002468_pt1 | contig 27812 bp, 18 predicted proteins | sample TA2KigCa35mmetaG_FD_150862 | JGI IMG/M metagenome (GOLD analysis project Ga0194129, IMG submission 150862) | Freshwater microbial communities from Lake Tanganyika, Tanzania - TA2015038 Kigoma Deep Cast 35m | ecosystem: Environmental > Aquatic > Freshwater > Lake | place: Tanzania: Lake...
GAATTATTTTGATGGAACTACAATAATTGGTAATAGCCATTTTCGGATAAGACCTATCTCGACGATGATGATGATGATGACAATGACAAATCTGCTACTTAGATCTAAATGTCGACGACACCTCTGGTAGAGATATCCATACTTTCAAGTATCGGTAGTTGATATTGTAATGATTGACTTTGTTTTTCATAAAATTCTTTACATAATCGGTCATAAGTATATCGTAAATGTGACTCTTTCACAGGGTGACTCAAATATAGTCTATATCCTTCTCCTTTATATTTCATTAACTTCGGAAGCTCTCTATCATATAATTCTCGATACTGATTCAATAGATATAAATAGACACCGATGGATTTCTTACTCTTATACTTAAGAAGTTCTCTTTCAATATAATCCAACAACTCGACAAAATTCTGATGACTTTTCTTAATAACAGTACTATCAGAAGAGTCACTTATTAGACCAAAGCAATCTGTTTTCACAGTGGTAATTCGATGGGAGTACAGTAGAATCAATGTGGTTTCCAATTCTTTCCGTTCTCGTACGTCCTGTTCGTCTGGATGCATTTTTCGGATCTTTTCAACAAAAGATGGATAAATAGTGTGTAGTAGAGTATCCATTCTTTCTATATCCATCGTATATCCGTAACTGATAGAGATCCGTTCGGACTCTGATAGAGGGGAAACCGTAACTGGTTCGAATCGCTCTAAATCCGATTCGATCATCGGGAGGGTAATCGTTTTTTTATCTTTTACAGTACAAGAAGTACTATAAAAACTTCTATAGGCTTCCTCATCCAATTTAAATTCCTCAAAAGCTTTATCCGTTTTGACAAGAACTTGTGTCATCAAAAACAGGTCATATTCGGATGAGATATCTTTTGGTTTTTTGGATTTATGATAAAATGCGGATATTAATTCTCTTAGATGGGAAAGTTGACTAAAATTTTCGTAGGTAAATAGATTTGCAAACAATCGAATCATATTCTCTACATTGACAAATCTGTTCTTTTTTAATATTTTTAACACATCCGTTGCAACAGGCATCTTTGTACATAGAAGAGTCATGATATATTGATCCTCTGGTAGCGTTAAACAGTGTAATAGAAAGAAGAGTTCATTACCATCCGATTGTTCGTTATTACTAAACACAATATATTTTCTTTTCAGAGTGTTCTGTTCCTCCTCCTTTAGTATGGGTAGTTCCTGTATAGAAGAACGTTTTGATGTAATGTCATTACTATGTCTATGTACAATTTCAATTACTGATATTTTTAATCGGATAGCTTCCTCGAGTTCCTCTAACCAATTTTCACATATATCTTTACGAGATTGATCCCATACAGCATCTCTTAACTGGGTTTTCAATCTATCAATGTCCGTTCTTAATACATTAAGTTGATCTATTTGACGTGTGGTTCCAGATAAGGAATCAATGTTTTGCATTTCACGATGTTTAATGAAAGCACATACTTCTATTAAATCCTCGATAGTCGTTATACTAAGAAGGTCATTTATCATTTCGATATTAAACTTCTTCGATTTTCTTAATCGATCGATGATACTATCCTGTGCTGCTCGTCGTTTCCGTTGTTCTTCTAGCAGTAGTTTCATCGCTTTCTCGTCCATCCTTCGTTTATCTACCGCTTGTTTTTTCAGTCGTTTAAGTTCATCTTGTTTTTGTTTTGCCAGTATTTTATCCTGCCTTTGTTTAAGGGCAGCCTGTTGTTTTGCCATTCGTGTAAGTTCATCTTGTCGTCTTTTTTCTTGGTGTCTACGTGTAGCTTGTACATAAGTCGGATTGGATAGTATTAAATCTAATTGCGCCTTCACTATTTGGTTATATACAGATGATTCTGCTAGTTGCGTCTTTAGACTGTCTAATAATGATTTTTTATCGAATCTTTCGATAATAGGTTCTATTTTATCTTTAAGATATAATGTCGATGAATCAGCCTTCATGATTTGAACCAAATAATTATTATCTGTTATTTTAGTCGACATGTCTATATCTGCTACTGCGACAATAAATTCTCTTGACTGTCCATTATTTAAGGCTAAAAGTAATGGTGTTTGTCTATACTTGTTAAATGAGCGAATAGAACATCCCTGATTCACTAAAAATAGAACAACCTCTAAATGTCCATGTTCACTAGCCAAATGCAACGGTGTATTTAGGTCTATGTCCTCGCTTTTTAATACAGTGCCGACCTTTTGATTTAAAGTGGTAAGTATGTCAACTATAGATTGTACGATATCTAAACGTCCATTTATACATGCTAAATGCAAAGCTGTCTTTCTATTATGATCAGACGATAATAGTAACATCGGATTATTTGTTTGCAGTGCGTACTGAATCGCTTGTCGGAGTCTGATTGTATTCATAGTTAAAACTTGCGATAGATCAAACTGCGTGTTAAAAAAAAGTTGAATATCTAAATGTTCTTCTTTACATGCCAAATGCAATGGTGTATTTCCATTTCCATTCAGTGCGTTGATATCACTCCCTCGTTCTACTAAAAATCGAACGATATCTAAATGTCCTCTGAAACAAGCCACATGCAATGGTGTATCTCCATTTCCATTCCGTGCGTTGATATCACTCCCTCGTTCTACTAAAATTCGAACGATATCTAAATGTCCTCTGGAACAAGCAACGTGCAATGGTGTATTTCCGTTTATATCCTTCATATTTAATATTAAACAGTTGTGTGGTTCATAGTCGTTTAGCACAGCGTCGACGATATCTAGAGATCCTTTTGAACATCCGACATGCAAAGCTGATATTCTATATGTTAACGATAACAGTAACGCTATATTACCATGTTCTCGTTGAAATTGAATCGTTGATTTGAGTAGGTCTTTATCGATAGGAACACAATTTAAAACTTGATAGAAATTAAAAAAATGTTGGATAGCTGGATATGTTTCCCCTATATCAATTGGAGTACGTCCTAGTGCATCCCTTATTGTAATATTACTTCCGTGTAAGACTAAATACTCAACTACATCCATGTTTCCTTGCTCACAAGCCACATGCAAGGGTATTTTCCCATTCTCGGATTGTATATTGACGTTACTTCCTTTGTGTATTAAATAGGGAACGATTTTTTCACGCGTAAGGAATTTAGAACCAGAAGCCCAATGCAATGCTGTATATCCAGTAATATCTTGTGCGTTGATATCACTCCCTCGTTCTACTAAATATCGAATAATATCAAACTTGCTTCCTTCCATGTCTGTAGTCATTGTAATTATAGTTAAAGGAGTATGTCCTCGTTCATTTCGGGCGTTAATATCACTCCCTCGTTCTACTAAAATTCGAACGATATCTAAACTACCACTCACGCATGCAAACATCAATGGTGTCATGCCATTTTGTCGTATATCAACCTTACATCCACTGTTTATTAAAATGCGAACGATATCTATATTTTCCCGAAAAACTGCCAAATGCAAAGGTGATTGACCTTCACGATTTGGAGCATTGATGTCACACCTACTATTTTTGACTAACAATTCAATGACATTTAAATCTCTGAGTATAACTGCTATATGCAAAGCTGGGTCTCCGTCTGCGTTTGGAGCATTAATGTCGCATTCTGTATGATCGATTAAATAACGAAGTTTTGGCAAGTCTCTTTTCTTTACAGCGTCGTATAATTGTTCTTGTACAGATCCATGATCGTTCGTTCTTGATCTTGTCATCTTTTATTTTTTTATAAAAATAATAAAAAATAAAAATAAATCGATTCTATTTCCTCCTTTTGATATATATGTCTATGGACTATCCATTAACCAACGAATGAACATTCTTCGATGTCTTTTCCTAATAGGATACCATGAGAAAACAAATCGAGTAGTGTTTCTAGTAGAGAAAAAGATCCTTCTTTTCCTTTTTGCCGATCCCATGTAAATAATTTAAGTACTTGGAGTGATTTGTACGTAATTGGATATTCAACGCTCGTGGTGTCTGTCGAGATTATACTACCGTCCGCTTCTTTTTTTGGTCGATGGAATCGAAGAGAATACGTGGATTGATGACTTGTGGAAAGAGAGTGACATAGTTCAATACTTTCTATTTCATCAATATCATTTAAATCATAATCGCGAAAACTGTGAATGACGGACAGTTGATGTAATTCACTCATTATGACAAAATGGAAAAAACATTGTAGATAAGCATGGCAATCTAAAAAACGCAGTAGTGGTAGTGTTTTACAAAATGGACGATGCTGAATTTCAGTACAATAGGTATATATTAATTGAACGATACATATGGCTTTCCAGCGCGATTCAGACATCCTCGTATAAGAAGACCATGTATGTAGGAATTGAAGGATGGGATCGATATGCGGATAAAATCCAAAACAAAAACTAAAAAAATAATATCGCCGTAGGACATTATCTTCAACAACACTTGTAGGTGTAATATGATCATTGTTATACCAAGGATAGATATCACATAGACTATACAGGCCGTTAAAATAACCAATAATCTGATTCCATACGATAAGTATCTGTGTATCGTAAGAATAATATTTACTAATTTTGTGTACATGATCATAGAGCTGTTTAAAGGAAACTCTTCCACACCGATGACTGGATAAGTTCGTTAAACGGGTCATGATGTACTGAAAATTATATAGTTTGTAAATATAAGTTTTATTCAGTATTTTAATGATATGAGAGTCGAATAACATAAAGGGTTCATAATTATGATAACGAAACAAAAGAAGATAATGGATGATATAAAACATTTTATCCAATGGAAAAGATACATCATCTGTAAAATGCTGTAACAATGTCCAAAAATTACCTTGTCGATTATTCAACACGACGTTCGAATAGAACATAAGTGCGCCGATGAGATGATGTCCATAAAAGATAAATACGTTTCGATACTCGAAGGGTGAACAAACGATCATTGGACAAAAGGGTTGAATCCATCGATATACTTTATCATAAATAGATGGTTTAAAATGAGAAGAGGAGATGATTCTCGATGTCTCCTTATCTTCCTCAACGTCTTCTGACATTGTACTCAGCAATGTGTCCAGATATCTTTGAATACGATGATGTAAGACAAGATTGGGTTGAAAAGATGTTTGAGTGAAAGAGGTTGATAACACAAATCCTCCGGGTGATCCGTCTGGTTTCCCTTCGTAGGATTGAATTTCTGTGTCTAATAATTGGTACTGATCATAATAGGTGGTACGACGACGCGAGTTAACCGCTGAAATATTTGCTTTGACAGAGTGTTCGATGATATGAATAGAGGAAGAAGACATTCGAACGGATGGTATGACAAATTGACGAGGTAAGTCAATCATGGTTGGAGCAGATGGTTCGGAATAATCGAATATCTTGCATGAATTACTTATAAATAAATATTTTTTTCCGAGAATGTCATCTTCTTCGTCTTCGAAACGTTTTCGTTTCCGAGTTGGACGAGAACGACTTGTGAAACGTTCTATGATTTCTTGCAGAGAGACGTTGTATGGATCATCTCGTCGAATATGAAATAGGTCGTGAAAACGAACTTTAATATGGTTTTCGTCGGAATCTAAATGGAAAATATACACACCAATTGGAAAACGCGTTTCCTTCCGTTTAAAGATCCATGCCGTTGGATCCTTTAAAAAAGTAGACATCTCTTTATCCAGTAAGGTTTCTTCTGAGTTATCTACATAGGGTATGTTAAAGATTTCATTCGCTTGTATTTTAGAAAACACAGCATTGAACATGCTATGATTAAGAGAGTATCCTTCCTTTTCGAAAAAGAAAGTCGATAGACGTCTTACATCTAATTCTCCTAGAAAATCGGTATGAAAAGGAGGCGGGGGGTACATCGTTTGTGCATCGGATAGAACTTGGATCATATGATTCAGGAAATGGATTCGTTGTTGTACAGAATAGGGTGACTTGCGTAATATAGAATCCAATAAAATCTTATCGAACAAATTAATCTGGTGGATTTCAAATCCAGCGGTATTACAGGATAAACAATCGTACGAAGAATCCGATGGAATGGTGATTGTATCGGTCGAGAGACCAGAATGCGCATTTATCCATACAATTAATTTATCTTTCATATTGAATTTAAATTTAAATTTTGATTGTCGTCGTTTATTTTATTAGAATTGAGGACAAACAAAATTTTTATTAAAAAATCGAATCAAGGTGTCGTCATGTGTAAACAATGACAAGCTAATTGTTGTAATTGATGTTCCAAATCAAACGAATGACTTACATTCCATTGAGTCCAAGTCATATGACGCATCAAAAGAACATCTTGTGTAGTCAAGACAATGGACAGATTGGGATTTGCGATGATTTCTATGCAATTCGACTGTTGATGGAAAGGTGTCGTTTCGGAATAAAATCGAATTTGTTGAATCGTTCTTTCGTAGGGATCTAATATAGTGCTACGATAATGGGCGTACGATATAGAAGTGGATAGAAGGTTCGATTGAATCAATTCTCTAGTGATCAAGAATAGACAGAAACATCGTATCATGTCATTCATGTCAATACTTTGTTTGTCTAAGGTATAACTAAATGGACCATATTGATACAAGTTTAATAGACCATAGATAAATTGACATTCATATAATGATTGAAAATGAAGTGAATGGAAGGAATCCGCATGAAAGAAAGAATGTAAAAACTGCAATTTGGAATCGAAACGATAATCAAAATCGAAAAACAGGATACCCATAATTTCATAACATTCTTGTTCTACGGATAATGAACATCGCATTTGTATGACGGGATATTTAGAATTAAGAATGACACGTCCATAATCCAATAAAGTCATGATATGTCCAGAAGCATCGATCGTGGTTTGTAGAACGGGATGGAGGATGGAAAGGACATGGAAGGATGTATTTGGATAACGCAACAGATACTGATTCATACTGTCCATAGAAACAATTGGAATGGAGTCGATATCGACGACCAATTTCGATAAAATAGAACAATATTGATGTGCATTATGTACTACGGTTTGATTGATGGAAAAGGGTTCATTCACAGGTAAGTAAAAATCCGGAAATAAAGATTGATACTCTAAAGGTCTATTGTTTTGCCAAAAAGGACTCAATCGGAGGACTATAGACTGGATCAAGGCGACCGTATGATCAACGTCCATGTTCATTTTCTTATCAAAGTTTTGTAGAAATGTCCAGAATTGGGAGGATTGATTTCGCAAACCCGTTTTAAATTTATCCATATACAACACGACTCCTATGATATGGTATCCATACATTATAAAATAAATATCATACGTTGAAAACTGTGTCGAAGCAGTTGATATGGACACTGGACGCAAAGAGTGATATTGATTCGTAATGAATTCAACGGGAGAATAACTGGGTTTCCATAACCATTTACGTGTTGCTTTGGTCATGGTATACAATATTTTTTGTAATGTTTTATGATAACGATGATGAAAGTGAGATTCCATATCCGAAACAAAACGATAACGATGCGTCGAATCGAATGGGAATCGAGGTGTGTTTGTGGCAACATCGAAGATGGCATAATGACACTGGACTTGATTACGGTAGATATCGAGCGTAGTAAAAGTGTTTTTAAATTGAAGATGTGTATGAATATTGTACAAGGAAGGGATAATATTAGGTAAAGAGGATATGGGAGGTAAATAGGGTGATGGATGGATATATTGTACAGGCACGGTGGATAACGATTGAAAATCTACCATATTATCTGGATACAATTTACAGGCATTCGAGACCACAAAACATCGAGAGGTTTTATGTTTTGCGCTATAATGTTGTTGAATCCAATGGAGAGAATGCATTGTTTTGGTTGCTGATTGATTTAAAATATCAAAAATATCATCGTATTGGATAGAGATGTCCGAAGAAGAAGAGTCTAATAAAATAGTATAGATACCCATGGGATAAGTGTCCTGAAAAGTGGATTGTCGAATCATCATTAATGGATCAGCTTTGAACCTTTGAATTTCGGAGTCGGACAAGTTAATGAGGGAGAGATCTCGCGAACCAATGACTTTGGTTTCATTTTTGGAATTAATACTATATTGCATATTGAACATTGTCTGATTGATAATATAAGATTCTACCTTAAACAATTCCATTAAACGATCTCGATCCGTTTGTGATAATATATTTCGAAATAAAGAAGGCGCTGTATGAATATTAATGGGCGTGGTGCTGAATTGAAATTTAGTCAGGGAATCAATCATATCATTCATATATTTTATTTTCTGACGGTTTGATTGATTCGTATCCAAGGAAACGGATAGGATTATGCGATCCAACACATTTACAAATCCCAGAAAGCCAGATGTATTAAACGACAGACAATCTACATCTGTTCGAACGGGTAAGCATTCATTCAGTAATTGACCATGAGCATTAATCCAGACGATAACTTTCGAGTCGTTAGAGGATGACATTTTTATTAAAAATGTTTTATTTATCATAAACAAAATAAATAAAAATAAAATTAGGATTCTTTGGATAAAGTAACGAGTAATTGAGTGGGTTTCTGTTCATCGGGATATACATGAATCTGCTTCGAAAAAGAAATGGTTAGAAATTTTTTAAAACTTTTGAATCCGTAATTAGTCTCATTGAAAAAAGGATTCATGCCTAATAATAAATTTTTCAAGATACTTAGATGCAAAGGGGAATCGTTTTTATTCAAGATATTTTCAATGGTAGTCCAGATACTACTTAATGGAAATAATTTCTGAATGGTTTGTTGATTGTTGAGAATAATATATTCCGTACAATAATTTTTTAAAATTTTGGAAGTGGATTCTTCGAAACATGAAATTCCAATCACGGTCTTATTATTTTCAATAATCTTTTTACATAATTCTTTAAAATCAATGTCCCCGGATACGATCACATAATTTTGTAAATAATCATACCGATACAAATAATCCATAATTTCCGTCATCATTTTCATATCACTGGAATTCTTTTGTTTTTCTCTCCATGCTTGGACTGGTTCAATGCCATAATCCTGACACGTTTTTTTCCAAGCTTTCATATTTTCTTCCGAAAAATCACCGTACACCTTTTTGACAATGATTCTACCACGATCTCGGATTAAATCATTGATAAAAGTGTAATATTTAGCATTAATATTATCTCCGTCAATAAATATTCCATAGTTCGAGAAAGATTCCATTGGATTGTAACTATTTATTTATCCAATCATTATTTCTTTTTTTTTTTTACAATGGTTGGTTTCTTTATGTTCTCATTATTTTAGAATAAGGAATTAGAAACAAATAATATTTTTCATACGTCGAATACATACGACGATAAACCAAATAAGAATAGTCTTGTTTCGAAAACGGCGAGCGTTTTGTCGAATCTTTAGAGTCGTACCAGTTCGAGTTTCGATAGACCAAGAAGGAATGCTGTCGAGGTTGTTTTTCATATGTATTTAACCATTGATAAATGGTCTGTTGTCCTTCTGAAAACTGGAAAAAGATATAGAGTAAATAAGGTTCTTGGATAGGACTTGTCCATACTTGGGAAAATTCCTCCCATCGTATATAGAAATGCAACGTCTTCATGGAGAGCGATTGGACTGGTATTTCAGATAGGGGTTGTGACAAATAGGAATCAAAAGGATGAGATTCCACTTTACGAAGGGTTGTTTGGATGACATGATGTTCAGTAAAAGGGAAATCCGTGATGAATTGATAATAAGAGGGTATTTCACTCAATTGTGTGTATTGTTGTAAGAGATATACGGGTTGAGTAAGAAGAAACCATTGTAAAAAGGAACGGATGCGTTCTTTCATATTTGTAATCAAGATGAGACGTCCTTCTTCAAATAAGAACGGCGTGTTTTGTTCGAATCGACAGGATAATTGTTTCAGAGAAGGATAGGCAAACGAGTCTTTAAAGAGAACCTGTTGTTCCATCCAAGTTTCGATTTCGTCCAAAGGACGTTGTGAAGAGTTTTGTACAAAACGAGAGAAAGAATATAGACAATAATCTTGTAAAATATGAACCATCTTAACTGCATAGAATTCGGTGTCGTATAAGGAGGTGGTTACAAGAGCTGAACCGACTGATGTCGTTCTAGATTTCGAACATAGTATATATTCGATGATACATAATTCCGTTTTTAGATACGGGATAGAGGGAAGAGAATTCCGTTTTCGGTCTTGCTTTGGTCGTTGTCGAACAATAATGACTCCTGGATAATTTTCTGTTTGAATGACATATAAATGTTGTCCATAGGTATAGATTTGATACGATATACGATAATGTTCTAAATAATTAATCACACGTTCCATCTTATAATTAGAATAGTTCAGAAGCTGAATCATGTCGGTTAGTTCATGAACACTTTGTAACGGAAAAAGATTGTTCGAAATGGAAGTGATTTCATTCCATAAACAAACCATTATTGTCATTTTCATATTAGGTATCTTATACCCTAATAAGTTGGTCTTACCGTACAAATCAACATATTGAAGAGTTGGATAGTGAGTGTGAAATAGGATATGGGATAATGTATGTGTCCATCGCGGAGAAGGAAAGGTTCGTTGATTGCTAGATTTTCTTTGTAAATAATACGAACAGAAACTATAGGACATGAACGATTGTAAGAAAGAACTGGCTCTGGAATATACGGTAAATTGTCGGAAATCATCAATCTGTCGAATATCTTCTATGGGGCTATATACAATTAGTTCGTAATGAGTAATAATTTGTTTGGATTGGTGTTCTAATACAAATAAAAAGGGTCGATGTTGTATATAATCTTGAAAATTGGGTATATACTGTTTCATGATCGACGGATGAAGGGTGCAAATGTCGGAAAGAATTTCGTCATCATCGTCGTTTTTTTTATACACGAGTGCGCACAAATTCACATGATAAAATTCTTGTAGAATATAGAGAAATTGACCTATCGTAATGACCTCATACGGATTCTGTAACAAAGTAATATAGGACTCCATACTCTGACCATTTTGCAATGCAATCATTGAATTGTCTCGTATAAACGACGCAATATAATTTCGTAATTGTTCAATACTAATCGTAGAAGTCTCATGAAGACGATATCTCGGAGAACGCAGGAAACTCTCTCTGTATTTTTCATATTCGGGTATTGCAGTGGTTAACAGGTTTCTTATTTTACAATGACCGTATTCTAAACAACTCAGTAAGGAATCGTACAACCAATTAGATGTTCCCAGTCGATAAAAGGAGGCAGAATTAAAATTAGAAGCGAACCATAAAAACTTTAAAAATTCTTGAATTTCGGTTTGGATAATTGCAAGATGTTGTATCTGTCTGAGTCGCAATGTATACGATTGTGACAAAATGACGGGACGTTTCTCTGATTCCATATCAAAGGAAAAGGGATGAGAATATTGTTCATACGGTCTTCCTTGTACTCGACGTTCTATATTAGCGAGATACATTTCGTGATCGGATTGTGGTTTTATAAAACAGCACGGTACATAACCCAGTGGATGATGCTTATCATAATTGGTAATCATTTGCGGATATCGATGTTTCTTGTCATCGCATACATACCATTGAGGACGTACAATTTCATGATTGTTACTATCAGATAACACGACTGGTAACGGAGGATACTGGATTCGTCGTTCTTCTGGTATCCTACGAGCCTCTTCGTCGGACACGATCCGACATTTGCGAGGTTTTTGACAACCACGTACCACAGATTTATAGTTAAACAACGCGGGTGGAAATAACGGTAGGTCTTTAAAGGACACCGTCTCGATTTTAGAGGGTACTTGATACAAAGGATCGATTTCTTTCCATAATCGAACATTCTCTTGATACGTACTATTATAATAACATAATAGTTTAATCAAATACATTTGAAAATGTTTAATGGTATTTAAATCTCGGCTTCGGGTAATTTTAACATGGACTTGATACGTTTGACTAGCTTCGTCGATGATAGGAGTCATAATCGCCGTCAAATCTCCTAATCTGGATTGAGTACGATTCCATCCACCTACGAAGATATCCGTGGTGGACGCAGACACGATATTTTTAAAATACAAAAAGATGCTTTTATTCTGTCTCGATATTTTTTCAGTATCATTCACCCAGAATAAGGTTGAAAAAACAGAATGATTCATGATGATACACGAGACGATGGAAGATTCCATTGGATTCCATACTTGATTCACAGGAAAGTCAGCTGGTTTAGTATTGATGATATAAAATTCTTTCATGATACCAACATCTTCTAATGGTATGACATTCGTCCGATATTCTTCTAAACCACAACATTGTAATATTTTTTCGGTGGTGTATTCTGTACTGGACATATGTTGAATATACAAACCGTCCGACTCTCGTTTACAAAATACGACAATTTGTCTCTCGGGATTAAATAATCGGATGTGCGTATCCGTCATTTCTGTGCTCTCTGTATTGGTGATATCATCAATCATTGTGTTGACTCGAATTTTATAGAACATTTTGTATTTTCCAAACGGTATTTCCGTGCATAGTCGCAATCGTCCAAACAATTCCCCCGTTGTCCATGGAGCATCAATCTTAATATTTTTAATTCGTCCGGTTTCATGTTCTCGATGAAGTGGTAAGGAACCCAAAGAGTACATTTGGATCAGAATACGCTTGGTGTTTTCCAGTTGACGGTCGGAATGGGTTCGAAAACGTTCGTATTGTTCGTATAATTCCGTGTACCATCGTTTGATTTCGGAGGGTTCACTATGTAACCATGGTATATCTCGTTCATTTTTACGCTTAATTAATATATGTTTGTCATCGTAATAATCCCCTTGAAAGGACTCTAATTCAAGTGTTTGTGTGATATCCTTAATATACAATTGTAAATTACTATATAATCGGACATCAGAACTTGGTTTTTTAAACTCCTTGTAATCCGTCATGAGGAAATAGGCTAGACACATTTGTAAATACTCTCTCAGATCTATCTCATATTCTTCATAATATTCATTATAAATATCAATCATCGGTTTCCAATCCATTGTACGCGTGGTAATGGTAGGTGTATCAGTGGTCTCTGACAAAGTGGACGCTATAGTCGTTGTTGCGACGGGAGAAGGAGATTCTGTCGTCATTTGTTGTAAACGGTCCATGGTTTCTTCAAAATGGAGATCGTTTAACTGTTCACATATGAGTTTTTTCCGTGCGTTAAATTCATCCGTGGTTCGTAAACGAAACATGATATCGACAGGGGACAGAGAAGAAGAGACCATGACCGAACGGCGTCCGATGATGGGACGTCGTTTTCCGACGACAGTGGTGGTCGTTTTCGGTTGTGTGGGAGCAACGACTCGTTGTTGAAACAACTCGTATAAATCAAGAATGCGTCTGTGTTCATGAGAAGATTCTGTGGATAATGATTTTAAAAAAGAAGGATGAAAGATGACCATAAGAGGTTGCTTACATTCACGAACGATTCTATTTTGAAGACTCTCCATGGTTTCCAACGCCATGGTCTGTATGGCTATGCGTGAAGAAACATCCAGTCCTTCTTTTGGAATCGACAGTTTCCATTCGGTCTCTCTCAATTCCTTCCAGCTTTCTTGGACAATTGGATGTCGGTCCACGTGCGTCGATATGTACCAATAAAATTCATACCGATGATTGAGTTCATCCACCATTTTTTTCTGTGGAAGTGTACAAAAATCAGGTAATTGGATGGGATAAGGTATCGTGTTATGTTCACGTCTTTGTTCGGAATAATACCGTTGTGAACGAGGTGACAAAGAGGACTTGAATTGTGGATCTTTGCGAATTTGATCATATAAAGTGATTATTTTAGGTATCGTGTCGGAATAATACAAACAGGATTGAATATCCTGAATTAAACTGGTATAGATAGTTTCCATTTTTATTTTCACAGACATTAAAAAAAATAAAAATAAATAAAATATCTATATCATGATTTGTCTATTTTCGTTTCTTTTTGCAATAATGAACATACCACCACAAAAAAAATGATTGAATAAAGATGAATTATGGTTCAAGTTCATGATATACTTGGATGCCATAAAGAACACGAATCCGTTTATGATATAAACTAATAAAATCTCATGTGTTTATGTCACAGACATGAGAGCTTTATCTCTTTGCGACAAAGCGAATCAACAGGTTCGAAACGAACTATATCAAACCGAGACTTGGTTGCACGATTTTAAATGGAGTTCGTACCATTCGGGATCTCATTCTTTCCGAATATGGTTTCCAAACAACACTGGCGTTTCTTTTACAAACAGTCCCCTTACAAATGCTGCTTGTTATATCGAAACGGCATTGGTACGAGGAAACGAAGACAATTTCGAACTCATGTACGACGAAGAACTTGGATACGAAGATGTCATTTTATTTTATTCGAAAGAAGAGCTGGTTGAACATTTACGTAGTTTAGTATCCGAAATAAATAACCAATCAACTCTTCCATAAGAGAATAGAGAATTGGCTTACTTTAATGTTAGTTGATATTGTAGTTTACGATTAATACTGATGAGCTCGTCTCGAACATTTAAAAAACCGACATCTGTCTCTTTAAATCTCATTAATAATTCACTACACTTCTTTAAATGCTGAAGAAAGATGGTTTGACTGCTTTGATTATGAATGGTAATATGGATGGGATGTTGTAAGTGTACTTTTCCGTGAATTCCTTGTAGAATTTCGATCAACTCGTCCATTTTCTCCATAAAGGAGGTCAGATAGTGATCGGTCTGTTCGTGATATGCATATCGTTCCGTTTGCCAGTGGAACATTTTAATGATTCCGACCATTTCAAAAAACATTTGAATCAATTGCATCATTTTATTTTTAGGATGATAATAAATAATATTTATTATCATACGTTCCGAATGACTTCCAATCGATGGATACCGTTAAAAAAAAACAGACGACACCATCTTTCATTACCTACAAATGGACTTGCTATTTTTTTCAACTTCAAAGGAATCGTTACTCTGCATGTTTTGAAAGATGTGTGTGTATTGTTTTGAGTCGCGTAGCTCGTTGTGTAGAACGATACAATGATTTATTTAGGATAATAAGTACATGATAAAGTCAGTATCGTTCTTAATCATGTCTAACTGTTCATTCCGACACAAATCATTACGACTTATACGGTAGGCTAAGGAATACGCGCGCGATTTAATTGCATAAAAAACACTTTTTTTATGATCCACTCCTAAAAAATAATGAGATACTTCATAGGTTATTTGAGGACTAAATTTTCGTTGAGCAAACCATTCCATCCATTCATCTTGCGTTTTGGAAATGTCCCATGAAGACAAATCGAAGGAGAAAATAAAATCATTCCATTCGATGGGTAAAAAATCATAGTTGGGGTATTCCGAAGTATAATCATGGTCGACTTCCGCTGACCAATCACATGGTCGTTTCATGTAATAATAATAAAAAATATCCACCTGTTGTTGTTTTTCAACATATGTAGTCCACGGTAGATCGGGAATAACCGTCGAGATATGTTCTTGTAAATAGAAATAAACATTCATATCGATTTCTATATCACATACAAATAACCAATCATAATAAGGAATCGTCCGAGGAGTGCATCGTTTATTATAATCATGTAAATGATGTATATAAATTAAATTCCAACGTATCAAGATATCGATCATTTCTGATTTGGATAATTTATCATAATGACTATAATGATAATACAACCATTCCACCATAGTATATCCTTGATGTTTCATAAACAGCCAGATTTGAGAAAACGACTGATTTTGAGACAGAAGAAAACGAAAGATGGAAGGATTCCAACAAAACTCGAACAATAACAGATCCTCTTCAAATACTGTATATCGATAGCGTGTGATCCAATCCTTGAACTCGGAATAGGTCCTAACTTTTCGTAAGAGATCCGAATTTCCAAATTCAGCCTCTATCCATTCTACGAATTCCACATCGTCCTCGTTCAAAAAAGTCCACGATTTTATTTCTTTTAATTTTAGGCGAAATTGTTGGACATAGGATGGATTCAGAGAGAACACCGACTCTTTATGTATTTTACATACATATAATAATCGTTTGAGGACGGAAAAGGGTTTATGATAACGAATCGTAGTATGTAGAATAACAGAGATCGTATCTTCAATCCGAACGGGACGAGGTTCAGATAAACATTGTTTACAATAGACGACTTGATATCCTAAAAAGATTCGATTGCAATGGAGGCATTGAAGAGGAAACATTGTTCTTGTCCTTATTTAAAAGAAAGACTCTGAGGAAACAGAAAACAAAAACATTTTTTTAATAAAAAGAATTTATTAAAAAACAAAAAAGAAGAATGAAACTTCTATCCTATTTAAATCCATTCGGACGACGTTTTTTCCGATTACCCTTATTAACGATGAATGCGAATGATCCAACTACAATACAAGAACTGAAAATATCACATGACCTTCAGACCATCCAGTATTCCACCAACTATACGGAGAAACATACGATTCATCCACTTCTCACACATCATATCATGAAAAATGCACTGGAAAAAAACATTCCAGTTCATTTTTTTTCGGATTCCAAAGTATTTCCTGTGATCTTCATGATAGGATTCTACTCTTTTATGATACCATGGTTCGTTACATGGTTTCGTTCTATCTTTCACAAATATGATCAAACTCCCTTTTCGGAAACCACATTACAATATACTCTTTCGAATTCTAATACAACTGCCTCGTATCCAGAATGGATCGGTTCTCCCGAAGTCAAAGAAGAATGTTTAGAAGTCGTGGATTGGATTCAATGGAAAACATCCTCTTCCGACCATTCAAGAGAACTACCTTTTCGAGTTCCGAAAGGTTTATTATTCAATGGACCTCCTGGAACGGGAAAGACCTTGTTAGCCAAAATCATTGCGACTCAATCAAACGCACGTTTTATCTCCACTTCGGGTTCTGAATTTGTGGAGATGTATGTTGGAGTTGGAGCCTCTCGAATTCGTAAACTTTTTCAAGAAGCCCGAAAACAGTCTCCGACGATTTTATTCATTGATGAAATCGATGCGATCGGTAAACGAAGAAATGAAATGAACAACAATGAAGAACGCGAACAGACGCTCAATCAACTACTTGTGGAAATGGACGGCTTCCAAACCAATCAGGGACTACTCGTCATTGCCGCTACCAATCGTGTGGATATATTAGACAATGCTTTACTGCGTCCTGGACGATTTGATAGGATCATTCATATCCCTCTTCCGGATTTTTATTCGAGAATTGAACTATTAAACTATTATTTATCGAAACATAATCATACGATATCTTCAGCAGAAATCGAGACGTTATCCACCTTTTTAGAAGGGTTTTCAGGAGCATCGATTGAAAATATCGTCAATGAAGCCTTAATCTTACTATGGAAACAAAAGGAAGAAACGGCGTTGTCTTATCATCACATGATGACGATTGTGGAAAAGCAATGGATCGGAGTGTCCAAGTCGGTAGAAGATCGACCCTATGAAATACGGAAACGCATCGCCATTCATGAGTTAGGACATGCCTGTATGGTGTATCATTACTCGTCTTCGTTTATCTTGGATAAAGTGACCATTCAAAATACCTATAATGGAATTGGAGGATATACGCTCTATCGAGATAGAACAGACGAAGCCAAACATGGTTTATATACTTATCATCTATTATTTCAGAAAATCGTTATTTTATTAGGGGGACGAGTTGCCGAAGATATCTATTATGGATTTCAACACACTTCGTTAGGTGCCACACAAGATCTTCATTATGCCAATCAATTAGCTCGACAAATGATAACGGAATATGGTTGGAATAAGCATCATCTCCTCACAGCGGAGTCGGAGGAGTATCGAGCCAAATTTGACAAAGAAGTGGTCTCTTTACTGTATGAAGCTTATCAAAACGCTACCTCGATTTTAGTCAAAGAGGATATTATCTTTCAACAATTAATGGAGGTATTACTGGAAAAGAAAACGATTCTTCTCTCAGATTTTGAAATGTTTTATTAAAAAAAACGGTATATTATGTTTGTGTCCTATTAAAATCATAAAGGTGGTACTTCTAATAATTTCATATTACCATTGTAAATACCATTCAACCCTTCAATCTGTTCATTCGTAAACTGTATTAGTTTACGATATTCTATCTCGAATAGATCTACATCCTGCGTCTCTCGGACATCACTCAGTATATTACGACTGATAATTTCCATCGTTTGATAGATATCGATCAATCTTTGACTGAGATGCTTCTTTTGTTCTTTTGCCACCAACCTCTTTTTAAACACGGACTCCGTGATATCCTTTTTCAGATACTTGATATCCAATTCAATGTTAGTATATCTTTCACGAACGTATTCAATATAATACGGTAGCGCATCATTCACTTGATGCGATAGGAATTCGAACATCCGTGAAAATCGAACATTGTTCCGAACCTGACTTGGATAACTAGACATACGCCATATCAATTCGCATTCCATATGTTCCGCCTCTGGATTGCGATTCTCAAGATGCGGATTGGCTCTCAGATACTCAAAATAGTGTGGATTATGGATTCGACGATTGTCCACTACGCCTGTTTTCCAACTAAATGCCACGTGGCAACGAATACACCACATCTGGTCGCATCCACCCGATTTGAAGATCAAGATTGAACAATTCGGGCACGGTTTAGACCCTTGTTGAATGAGTTTCCATGTCTCCAAATCCGTTGGAGAACATTCATGTTCGTCGTTGGTTCGAGTGACATTGCAATGCAAACAAGTCGTATGATTGCATAAGACACAATGCCCCGTCTGTTTTTCCAAGATTCCTTTGCATCCTTCGGTGATACACGTACGATTGGAAAAAGTAGAAGCAAACTCATGAGGAGCATCGCCTCCTCCTCCTAAAGCCTCTGCGACTTGCATATCGGAAAGACGGCGACTGGTCCAAACTAAATTCCAAATATCGATGGATAGCTCCGTCTGTTGTTGAATTTTGTGATCGATCTTTTTGCATTTCTTTACAGTGAAAGCCCATTTCTTTTTAGCCATGTAGCCTCTCACCAACGGTTTTAAAAAGTCTCTGAATCGACGATTGACATGTCTCCTTAGTAGCGTTAATACGTCTTTCATGTTCTGTGTAAGGCATTGTCGATCGAGGTGTTCTTTGAGATGTCGAATTTCGAAATAAATATCATCTCTTTCTTTTGCAATGACTTTGATTTCTTTTTTATTGTATATTTTCGTCCACTCTTCTTTGAGATCTCGGATTCGACGACGGAGTTTTATTCTGTGCGTTTTGAGCTCTTGGGTAGAGCGGTCAATTTCTACTAAAACTTTAGACTCGAAATGATTGACTTTCGTTCGATAGTCGATGACTTTTAGAGCCAGTGGAAAAAAGGATTGTTCTCTCGTAAACAAGATGTCGGTACGAGATTTTTTCCAGTCGGTTCTCATATAATGAGAAGTGAACATCTTGTTCATAAAATCCATGTCCCATGGATGTTTGCAAAACATACAATGAGGGTCGTCGAACGAGTCTTTGAAATAGGTTTTGTAGCAGACGCTACATGCGTGACCAAGACACTTTGTACACTCGATCTTCTTTCGACGTTGAGGAGTCATTTTTTCAGTGCAAATCGCACATTCCTCCTTGTTGTTGTCGTTCGAGTTCATTCTCAGAAATGAGCTTGCTTTCTGTCGAAACACATAAAAACCAAAATGAGTTGCTTGAAAAGAAATGGTGATGAACATGCACATCCGATGGACTCGTTATGACACAAACAATGTCTCTGAAAAGAAGGGTATAGAATCATTTTTTTTAATATTATCACTCGCTCACTAAGTATAATATATATCTATATAAAAATATATAGATAGGTAGGTAGCTTACTACTTCTATCAACACCAACGTAGCTGAAAAAGAAGCCAGGCAATCATTTTTTTGATGATACTGACTGGTCCAGAGCCAAGACCTACTGAGATGTCACGAACATCAGGATGACTTTGAAGGCAATCGGATACACGAGAGCCATGTTCCATAGTAATATAGCTATAAATTGAAAAGAACAATAGTTCAAACAACGGACAAGAATGTTATTTCGAGATTGTGTCTCCCATTGATTGTTCAATAAGGTGCACATTGCGAATAACTTGGTGGGTAATAAAAAACACAGATAAATCGGATAATAAATAAGATTATAAAACATACAGGGTTGTCTAGTATACGCATATAATGTCAATGTGCGTAATAGCAGAATACCGATCGAAATACTTATATTCTTCAAAAGTGTCGTGAAACGTGTATGATAATATAAAGAGTAGAAAATCCAAATAGCGACAAAAATAGGAAAACAAAGTTCGTAAATAGTAATAATAGATAAATAATGCGATTGTCGCGGAATACTTTTGAGTTGCCAGTATAATTCTCGATAATAAGAACGAGACCAACGTAGTTGTTGTTTGAGAAATCGATACATATCCGAAGGCGCTTCGGTCCCTGCAGTCGCCAGATTCGTTTGTCTCGCATAATGCCCTGTCGCTAATATGAGATTCGTCAAATGACGATCGTCTCCAGGTTCGCACGGGATCGTCATAAAGCTCTGCGTAATGAATTTTTTCAAAAATAAATCATTCAATAAGGATAGACGATACATACTGATAGGACCGCTACAACAGGTCATACAACCCATGTAGGAAGCCGCGGCGCGTTCAATTTGAAATGCATATTGATAACGAGGATGTATCATTTTGGGTAATAAACTGTCTTTCTGATTGTAAATGTATAATGAACCCGTCACACATCCATTTTTCTCATTCGATCGTAAACAAGTTTGTAAGTGAGACGGGGTGAGCGGATCGATGACGGTATCGGAATCACTGACCATCACATCAATTTCCGATTGTCTCGAGCGATATTCTTTTTGGATTTGCTGAAACCCAAAATACATGGCACCGCGTTTTCCTCGTTGAGAAATCATATAGATAGACACTTTAATGGAAAAAGAGGATAATACTTGTTCTGCCATTCGTTTCATATAAAGATCTTCGTCTTGGTCTCCGTCAATGACAATATAAATATGAATCAAAGAGTTGTTTACGGTTAAAGAACGTATGGATTCAAGACATTGATTCCAATATAGTTTATTTTCCTGTCTCCCTACGACCAATAATACCGACTTATAAGACATAGAATTTTGAACGGAAGAAGACTCGTCCGTTATCAATGATTTGTTATAGCGATGATTTAAGTAAGCCAAAGTAAGTTGGGTTACTAAATAAGTCATCAATGACAACCCATAAAATGAAAATTGAGATGTTAGATGTTCGTCGATGATAGAAAAATTAAATGATTGATAGAATAAAAATGTTACTCCTAATAATTCTATTATCAAAAGCGGGTAGGCTAAATAATAGTATATCCACATTATTTTCTTTTTTATAAAAAAAGAAAACATTCATTTAAATCTATTTATTTCAGAGGTTGCCATAAATCAACACATCCACTGATATCGTCATCATTGGTATCGGACAATGCATTCTCATCACAGTCTTGACAGGCATCTGGATTGGATGATATTTTACAAACGGGAATATATTGAGTATTGACACTTAAACGGACGTGAATGACGAGACGATAATATTCATTGATATAAATCACATAACGATATGCGTATAAATATCCAGTGGGATCTAAAATATCTTTCTGCACAAATTCAAAAAAGGAAGAGGGATTGGCTAAGGATAATTCGTAACGCGTCGTTGGAATTTGGTCTTGTTGAATATCTGTCATAATGGATGTCTTGTATGCAAAGTCAAACACCGACGAAGCGGAATGAGAGAGAATTTGTTGCGTAGAGGTGTTGATCACATAGGCACATAAAGGTGTATCACTGGGTGCAACTCCTTGGTTGGCGACGATGCAACTAATCAATTTAGTCAAGGTTTCTCCGAGCATTTGAAGACTGGATTCATCTCCATTAGACGCCGATAACACCAATCCAGAAAGCCCTCCCAAGGAACGTATAGGTTCGCTACCATCTAGAGCAACAATTGCTTTGGTTACGATACATCGATTCACAATTTCCAAGAAATCGGGTCGCGACCAACAACCTGCTGTGGGGACCACGAGAAAATTATAATCAGGAAAATACACAGAACAAGAAGTCATGGACATTTTTATTTATTTGTAAATACTGTTTTCTGTTTTATGAGTAAATGAAAATTTTCTTAAATTATTTATTTTTTTTTATTCATTTAAGAAAAATCCTTCATTACGAGCAAATAATATGACAAAAAAATCTTTTCTGGGGACAAACAGAATCTTCTTCTTCTTATTGAATATCCTGTCATCTTCTTTAAATGCATCATCATTATCACAATTAAACATTGAATTCATGTTAGGAAACTGGTATCAATTATGGAGTAATCGTTATGTGCAAGAAACGAGCGAAATCGATTGGGATTGTGTTCAAATGACATGGAATGAAACCGAATGGAGCGGTTATTATCAGTGGACCAAAACGGCCATTTTACATAATAATCATATCATCACGACCCAGAAAATAAATGAGTACCGATGGAATAGCGAGTCCAATACATTAATCCCCTCTATACATAATGTTAGTATTGTCAATCCGATCTTGGAAGTGAAGTGGGTAGGTCCGTTGAACGAAGACATGAAACAATACGAATACTTGATAACATTTGGGAGCGATAATAATACACTGTTTACGTTTGTTCGAGATATTGACATCTTTAATGAAAATTATAGACAAGACGTTTCCAATCTACTCATTGAATATCATTATACGGGTTATTATAAAAACCCATTATCTTCTTATACAGAATTTTGTTTCAAGTGAATGATGTATAATATCGTTTTCATAATCTTAAAGCTTTAGGGAGCGACGGACAAATAACGATTCCATAACACGAGAATGGCGACTAAACATGCGTAAAAAACGATGCATAGAATAAAAGAGCGTTTCCAAACAAATACTTTTTTTTGCTTTTTATCATCGTATCGATAAAGCCATTTTGAACGTAATACATGAACGATAATAATGACATACAGTGCTAATAATATATATAATCCATATTTTTGAAATAGAGGTGAAACTTTTAAGTTCATTTTCCATTTGGAGGATGATGATGATGATGGTGTTTGAGCTACTATTTGTTGTAATTGAGAGGCAATCTCGTTAATAGCGGTTGCATCGGTCGTATCCATCTTATTTATTTTATTTGCTTGATAAAATAGATAATTCTTAAATAAAAATAAAACAGTTTAAATAAATTCGAAAGAATATTAAATTAACATCATGGAAACGAAAACGATATGGATCGTTTTAGGAATGTTCATCATTCTTTTATTCATGTTATTATATTATTATTTCAACCGACGAATCCAATTCCAGCAATTATCGATTGATTCTTTACAGCATCAAATTTTAGAACAACAGAAAACGATTGAACAGCATGAACATCTGTTTCAACAACTTGTAACTCCGTCCATGACTTCCTCTTCTATGCATTACCGTCCATCCTCTATCCGAACTCCCACTTCTTCTCCTCTTCATCACAATGTGCAAACACAGCACATCTCAACGACCCCTATGATGAGTAGCAATATACCCTCTTTATTACCCATGATGGGTTCTCTTTTAAATGTATTCAACTCCACAACCAATACAGTCCCCTCTTATGAGGATAATGAGGATGATATAATTGTAGTGGAACAGAATTGTACGGCGTCGTTACCGACGACTTCGGATTTAGAAGAAGAACTCGTCCATGAATTGAATGAATTGAAAGAACCGTCGTCTTCAGCTCCGGTATATGAGAAGGAGGATGATGACGAGGACGAGAAATAATCAGCTGAATAAAACAAACAACGACAAAATAAAAAAATATTGATATCTTATAAGTAAGTGATAGCACGCATTCTTTGAGATAACTAACACTCACATGAATCTAAGTGAACATGAGATAAGATCCTATTTATTGACACATCATAATCAATATCGACAAGAACACCAATTAAAATCCTTATTATCATTAGCCTCTTCTAATGATAATGCAGAAAAACATTCCAAACAAATGGCACAGCAAAATAGATTATTCCATGATTCACTTGATAAAAATGGATTACAGAATGTGATTCGTTGTTCTTCGAATTGGCTTCGTCGAGAACATATTCACAAAATTACAAAAAAGTGGTACGAACACGGACCTCATCGAGACACGATACTTCATCCATCCATGAAATATTTAAGTATCGGTTGGTGTTATGTCGATTCCACGCAAAAAGAAATCTATATGACCTGTAATTTGTTTCTCTAAATCTAAACTCTACGCAAGCCATTTATTTACACGTAAAAACTTTTGAACAGCTTGTTTATAATGACTATGTACATCTTCATAATGAGGACTATCTCGAATGTATCTGTCTAACTCACATAAAGATTCATATAATCGTTTATAGTTATCCTTATTTGTCTGCAAGCGTTGATACAATGAATTCATCCTCATCATATATTCGAGACATGGTTTAAACATGAAACATACACTGATTCTTAATTTAGAATAATCGGGTTGTCGAAAGTACGTATAAAGCAAATCCTTTGGAACATTACCTCGAACGGTATGCCTCTGTATTGCGTATACAAGTGTTCGTATAAATATATCAAAATACTTTAGGAAGCCAGGTAGGAGTAGACACCTCGTCACCTCATCGTAATCATACAAATATGGAAACTCTGGTCTTGTATTTCCTTCTGTAAAGAAAGGAAAGATGGGTAAAAAAAGATGTGTATAATGTGTTTTCTTTTGATATCTCGAATTTAAGATGAGTTCATCCAAGTCTGTTTGTACAGTGGGCCAGTATTGTTGCATTCTCTCAGAAAACTGTTCAGCTATATCCTTTGACGTATCAGTAGTAGTAGTAGTACGTGTATACTTTATTGGTATGATAGGTATCTCGTCTGGTCGAGATGATACAGTCTCTTGATATTTTGGAGAGCTATATGGATAGGGACTCGGAGAGCGTATGTCTGAATATCCTCTTGAAAACCTAGAAAAGGGAGATCGACTCGGAGAGGGAATCGGAGAGGGAATCGGAGAGCGATATGTGTCTCCTCCTCTTGAAAACCTAGAAAAGGGAGATCGATTCGGAGAGGGACTCGGAGAGCGATATATGTCTGAATATCCTCTTGAGGGAGAGCTATATGGATAGGGACTCTGAGAGCGATATATGTCTGAATATCCTCTTGAGGGAGAGCTATATGGATAGGGACTCTGAGAGCGATATATGTCTGGAGGAGATCCTCTTGAGGGAGATCGACTCGGAGATCTTGAAGACCGACTCGTTCGACTCGGAGAGCGAAAAGGTCGAATTGGTCGAGTTTGTGTCATAACTCGTTTGTCAGAGTCAGAGTCAAAATAATAAACTTCCTGCACTTGATCAAAATGTACTTTTTTCGATACTGACGGATCGGTTTTTAAAGATTCTTCTATCGCACGTTGAATGTCTAATTCTTCTCTGTTTAATGACGGTGGTGAAGTTATTGTTCTGTTTCTTTTAACCGAAGAAGGAGAGGAAATACGATATTTGAGATCTCTAATCGTGGCCTCTTCCTCACTACTTTGACGAGTTATGATTCTATCATATACATCTAAATTTAACAACTCTCTGGTCCTGCTATGAAAGTTAGCTATGAATCGAGAATACAATGGAGTTGATAGCTTATCTATATTCTCACAAACAATACGAACTGCTTGCGGATATAAACTCCTATATATTTTATGGCTATCTAAACGCATACGTTCAGATGGACTTAAACCGAGAGGGAACATATATTTAAAATATTTATTAAGCCATCTAGGGTTAATTGAAGAAGAAGAAGTACGAGGAAATATTTGACTAAGCCTATCAGGATTTTCGAGCATAACCATTTCGAATTCATTAAATCTATAAAATGCATTATAATGACAACCGACGCGATGTAATCGAATGGTATCCTTATCTGGTATAATAGGGTGCGGTAGTAGATCAGCAAAACGACTCTGATCTACAGGGGAAATGGTGCATTGATAAATAATAATATTACGATCGTAAATTAAATGTGCTTGAGATACAAGTATGTCCATCATATCTGTATAGAACACGCCATCTCGTTTCAATTTATCAACCTCTATTTTATATTCACTTTCTTGACGACCAAAAGGTACTAGTAAGTCACTCATATGCTGTTCTAAATAGTCACATGCGATTGCTCTAAATTGGCTATGATCATTATCATTACCATTCATAGCATAACAGACCGAACGAAAAAAACAATTACCGTCTCCTCGTATCGGAATATACGCTATATTATGTTCCATACATACGTTACAAATACCTCGTTTTTCCACAAGTCTTTCGAGGCGTCCCTTATATCGAATCAAATCTCGTGTATGTGTATCCTTCTTACTGTATGATAAACAGGACTCTACACCCTTTTTCTTTTTATCAAACATATGTGATAATATCGAAAACTCATCCATATTTAGTGTTGCATGTGCTTCGCTGCTCATTTTATTGATCAGCACTGTCTGTTGGATGATATTGATTATATTATCTGATTGAACACGAGACTTTATCAAACCACTAGGTGCCTCTCGTTCTAAAAAATCTCGGATCGTTTCTTTATTATTACGCATACGTTTCGACGAAATTAAAAGCACTGCCTTTGTAATCAATTCATCTTCGAATTGTTCTCTCAGTTTTTCTATCTGTTCTTGTCTCGTTAATCTTGACATCGGATCAAAATATTTTTATTACATAAAAATATTTTTTTTTTATAGATGTCATCATGTTTTTGGAACGACTGGTTATATGAATTATGAAATAGAAAAGACAAAAGAAGAAGAATTATGCAATGAACAGATAGAATATGTTGTATCGGTTGGTGTTATGTCGATTGTGCACAAAAAGAAATCTATATGACCTGTAATTTGTGTCTCTAAATCTAAACTCTACGCAAGCCGTTTATTTTCAAGTAAAAACCATATTACAGGCATATCATAATCACGATGTACATCTTCATAATGAGGACTATCTCGAATGTATCTGTCTAACTCACATAAAGATTCATATAATCGTTTATAGTTATCCTTATTTGTCTGCAAGCGTTGATGCAATGAATTCATCCTCATCATATATTCGAGACATGGTTTAAATATGAAACATACACTGATTCTTAATTTAGAATAATCGGGTTGTCGAAAGTACGTATAAAGCAAATCCTTTGGAACATTACCTCGAACGGTATGCGTCTGTATTGCGTATACAAGTGTTCGTATAAACATATCAAAATACTTTAGGAAGCCAGGTAGGAGTAGACACCTCGTCACCTCATCGTAATCATACAAATATGGAAACTCTGGTCTAGTATATCCTTCTGTAAAGAAAGGAAAGATGGGTAAAAAAAGATGTGTATAATGTTTTTTCTTTTGATATCTCGGATTTAAGACGAGTTTATTCAAGTCTGTTTGTACAGTGGACCAGTATTGTCGCATTCTCTCAGAAAACTGTTCAACTATATCCGTGGAACTATCTGTGCGTAAATGAACATATGGTATAATAGGTAGTAGTAGTTGTTGTTGTTGTTGTTGTATAGCTGGTACTTCTACGTCTTTTAGCGATAGAGCTAACGCCGTATCTAATTGTTGTTGTTGCCGATATAGTTGCTGCTGTCGTCGCTGCTGTCGTTGCTGCTGTCGTAATCGTTGTTGTTGTATAGCTGGTACTTCTACGTCTTTT